>PPYE01385289.1_pt1 | contig 14542 bp, 9 predicted proteins | sample 1559881 | NCBI WGS metagenome assembly PPYE01 (sample SAMN08240022, study PRJNA423297) | Human gut metagenome, whole genome shotgun sequencing project.
TCTGCTTTCATTATCTTCACCCTTCTTTATTTTAGCAGATTTTAGCTCGCTTGGCTAGATGTTAAGTTAATGACATTGGTTCATTCGGCTCCCCTGAAAGGGGAGCTGGCAAGCCGTAGGCTTGACTGAGGGGTAACTCCGTAAACCTTACACATCAAGCTAAAGATTTCACAAGAACCCCTCCACCGTCTGACGACGGTTCCCCTCCCCTTTCAGGGGAGGTTTCATTCGGCTCCCCTGAAAGGGGAGCTGACAAGCCGTAGGCTTGACTGAGGGGTAACTCCGTAAACCTTACACATCAAGCAAAAGATTCTACGAAAGAGGCTCTCACCCATTCGCCCCACGCACTGCCAGGAACACCATAAATCCCGCCAGCACGACTACAGCCAGCACCAGCACCGGCGAGAACATCGCGGTGCGGCTTCGGGTCGCCTGCTTCTGGGTGGGATACGGCAGAGGCTGGCGGCGTTCGTACAGCAGCCAGAACAACACGCCCATGATCGAAAACGCCAGTACCGCCATACCAAACGGCAGGATTCCCACATTGGCGACTTTCTCCGGCAGCTTCTCCTGTAGCAGTGACAGCACCATGCTGTTGGTATTCACTGCCATGTGCACCAGTATGGACGGCAGCAGAGAGTTATGCCGTGCCACGATCTTCCCCAGAAACAGCCCCATGACGAAGCCCAGAATAAACTGCTGGAAATTGCCGTGCATCAGCCCGAACAGCAGGGCACTGGTGACGATTCCGAAGCGGACGCTGACCGCCGACAGGCTTTTCATCAGGAAGCCGCGGAACAGCAGTTCCTCTGTCACCGGAGCCAACACACAGGTGTACAGCAACGCCAGCAGCATGGACTGGGTGCTTTGGAAATAGTCGAAAGATGCTTCCGGCAGTTCCAGATGCAGCAGCTTTGTCACCGCGTACAGCACCACGGAAAGCTGCTGCAATGCGAAGCCGATGCAGATGTACTGAAAGGCTTTCCAGCCGGAAAAATCCGTCGTCCGGAACAGTCCGCCCAGCGGCTGACGGATACGGCGGCAGCCCAGCCATGCCACCAGCGTGTTCATTCCCCCGAAGATCAGGCAGTGCAACGCCATGTAGATGCCCGATGATTCCATGGTGTGAATTGCTCCGGACTGGTCGCCGTTGAAGTAGGAAGCCGCCGTGCCGTCCATGCACAGCAGCAGCACCATGATCGTCAGCGGGAACAACAGCTGGCTGCCCATACAGCCCAGCAACGCCCCTGCTCCGGCGGTGTTCATCTGGCGGCGAATGCGGGAACGCTCCTCCCGTTCCGGAAACAGCGGGATATGAAAGTCCGGCAGCAGGATCTGCGGCAGAAACCGCCGGTAATCCGTCCGGTATGCGGCGTTTTCCAATGCATTTTCAAAAGGATTCTGCGGGTCGATCTGCCCCGCAGTTTCCTCGGTATAGGGTTCGTTTGTCATGGGTTGACCTCCTTCGCGTTAAGGAAAGCTGCCACGCAGCATTTCCCAAATATACAACAGTATACCATATTTTTCGGGAATTGTACAGAGGGCTTTCACAGTATTCACGAAAATCAATTTTCATGATAGCCTCCCCTGAAAGGGGAGGGGGACCGCCGTTAGGCGGTGGAGGGGTTTTTCGTGAAATCTTTTTATGACGTTTTCAGCATAAGTGGAACCCCCTCAGTCAGTGCTACGCACTGCCAGCTCAGCACAAGGCACGCCCTGCGGGTGCCCTTTCAGGGGAGCTTACTTGTCAAGCTTCACAATTTTGCACAATTTAAATCAACATATTTTTGAAAATTGATTTCCGTGCACCGTATTCGAAAAAACGGCATACAAAAAGCGGACAGGTCGCCCCGTCCGCTTCGTTTCTTGATGCATCATTTTGCTGATGCGTTTATTCATAGTCGAATACGTCGATCCAACGCATGAGGAAGTCCTTTTCCTCCGGCTTGTGCTTCACCAGCTGCGATGCTGCCACAATAGGCATCCACTGGGAAACATACTGTCTTGCCACATCGTTCATGTCGCAGAACATTTTCAGGTACAGCTCTGCCCAGTCGTCCTTCCCCTCCAGCTTGAACAGCAGGAATGTTCTGGCAGCGTCAGCACTGCCATTGCCCTGTGTGGCGTGGGACCAGTCGATAACGTGCAGTCTGCCGTCCTTGTCCACGATCACGTTGCTGGGGTGAAAATCCCCGTGGCAAACCTTGATGTGGTCGTGCATGGCATTCAGGCGGGTATGCAGGTCATAGCGGGTGGTCGCGTCCAGTCCGGACTGGCTGATCTTCCGGTTCATCTTGTCTTTCAGCTTCGTCAGCAGCGGCGAACGCTTGCTCTGGATTTCCTTTTGCAGCAGCACGAACTGTTCCATATAGTTGTGCATCTTGTCGGGGTGCTGTTCCATCATGGACTGGAGGGTTTCCCCTTCCACGAATTCCGTCACGATCGCCCACTTGCCGTCTGCTTTCCGCACTTCCAGCAGCTTCGGGATCCGCAGACCGGTTTCTTCTACTCTTGCCTGATTCAGTGCTTCATTCAGAATGTCGGACTTCAGATAGCCGTGTCCGAACACCTTTACGCGGGTATCGCCTTCCCGATAGCTGGTTTTCTCCAGCCCTTCCAATAACGGTTCCATCATTGATACGCTCCTTTCGCAGTGGAATTATGCTTCAGCAGCTTCTGCCGGCACTTCGCCGTAGAACGCCTTGAGATACATTGCCTTGATCTCCGAGATCAGCGGATAACGGGGATTTGCTCCGGTGCACTGGTCATCGAATGCCTGTTCGCACATGTCGTCCAGTGTCGCGAGGAATGCTTCTTCGGTCACGCCGTAGTCGCGAATGGTTTTTTTGATGCCCACCCGTGCTTTCAGTTCCTCGATCTTCACAAGGAAGTTTTCGAATACTTCTTCGTCCGTGCTGCCGTTCACGCCCACGAATCTTGCACACTCGCAATAGCGGGGCAGAGCGTTCGGGTACGGATACTGGGAGAAAGTGCCCATTTTCTGGGGAGCATCTGCAATGTTATACCGCATAATATCGGTGATCAGCAGAGCATTTGCCACGCCATGAGGCAGGTGGTGGAATGCACCCAGCTTATGTGCCATAGAGTGGCACACACCCAGAAAGGCATTGGCAAACGCCATACCTGCCATGGTGGAAGCATTCGCCATCTTTTCCCGTGCCACCGGTGCATGTTCGCCGTTTTCGTAGCACTCCGGCAGATAGGTGAAGATGTTCTTCAGTGCTTTCAGTGCCAGACCGTCGGTGAAATCGGTTGCCATTACCGAAGCATATGCTTCCAGTGCGTGTACCATGGCATCGATACCGGAAGCCGCAGTCAGGCCACGGGGCTGGGACATCATCAGGTCAGTGTCAATGATCGCCATGTTCGGCAGCAGCTGATAGTCTGCCAGCGGATACTTGGCACCGGTCGCCTCATCGGTAATCACCGCAAACGGTGTCACTTCCGAACCAGTACCGGAGGAAGTCGGCACTGCAATGAAATATGCCTTTTCGCCCATTTCAGGGAACTCATAGGTTCTCTTGCGAATGTCGAGAAACCGCATTGCCATGTCTGCAAAGTCTGCATCGGGATGTTCATACAGCACCCACATGATCTTTGCTGCGTCCATTGCGGAGCCGCCGCCCAGTGCAATGATCACGTCCGGCTGGAACGACCGCATCAGTTCCGCACCCTCCTTGGCACACGCCAGTGTGGGATCGGACTGTACATCAGAGAATACCTGATACGGAATGCCCATTTTCTGCAGCGGTTCCGTAATGCAGCTCATCTTGCCGCTTTTGAACAGGAATTCATCTGTTACCAGAAATGCACGCTTCCGGTGCAGGACTTCTTCGATCTCACGCAGAGCCACCGGCAGGCAGCCTTTTTTGAAGTACACCTTTTGCGGTGTGCGGAACCACAGCATATTTTCTCTCCTCTCAGCGACAGTCTTGATATTCAGCAGGTGCTTGACACCGACATTTTCCGAAACCGAGTTGCCGCCCCAAGAGCCGCAGCCCAGCGTCAGGGACGGTGCAAGGTTAAAGTTGTACAAGTCGCCGATACCGCCGTGAGAGGACGGGGTATTGATCACAATACGGCACGCTTTCATACGTGCTGCAAACTGATCGATCTTTTCTCTGTGGTTGACTTCGTCCACATAGAGCGAAGCCGTATGACCGTAGCCGCCGTCCCTGATCAGCTGGTCGGCATATGCTACAGCCTGTTCAAAATTCTCCGAGCGATACATTGCCAGCACCGGAGAGAGTTTTTCATGTGCAAATTCTTCGCTGATGTCCACCGAGGTCACTTCCCCGATCAGCACCCGCGTTTCCTGCGGGATCGTCACGCCGGCGAGTCCGGCAATGGCAGCCGCCCGCTGTCCTACAATCTTGCTGTTCAGTGCTCCGTTAATGAGAATGGTCTTTCTTACCTTTTCGGTTTCCTCCGGTGTGAGGAAATAGCAGCCACGCTTCTGGAATTCTTTCCGGACAATGTCATAGATGCCGGTATCCACGATGACCGACTGCTCCGAAGCACAGATCATGCCGTTGTCGAATGTCTTTGAGTGTACGATCGAGTTGACTGCTTTCTGAATATCCGCAGAAGCGTCAATGACTGCCGGTGTGTTGCCGGCACCAACGCCCAGTGCCGGTTTTCCGCTGGAATACGCCGCACGAACCATGCCCGGACCACCGGTAGCCAGAATAATATCTGCCTCCTGCATCAGGGTATTGGTCATTTCCAAAGACGGCACATCGATCCAGCCGATGATGTTTTCCGGTGCACCAGCCTTAACTGCTGCGTCCAGTACGATCTTTGCCGCAGCGATCGTGCTCTTTTTTGCACGGGGGTGGGGCGAAATGATGATCGCATTTCTGGTTTTCAAGCAGATCAGCGACTTAAAAATCGCGGTAGAGGTGGGGTTGGTGGTAGGAATGACCGCAGCCACTACCCCGATCGGTTCTGCGATCCGCATGGTGCCATAAGCGGGATCCTGTTCGATAATGCCACAGGTTTTGGTGTGCTTATAGGCGTTGTAGATATACTCGGCGGCATAGTTGTTCTTGATCACCTTGTCTTCTACCACACCCATACCGGTTTCTTCCACAGCCATTTTTGCCAGCGGCAGTCTGGCATGATTGGCTGCCAGAGCCGCTGCCTGAAAGATCCGGTCTACCTGTTCCTGCGAGAACGTTGCAAACTGTTCCTGTGCACGACGCACTTCTTCCAGCTTGCGTTCCAACGCCGGAACGCCATCCACTAACGGTCGATTGTTTTCTGTTTGATTCATTCAAATACTCCTTTTTTGGGAAACGCCGAAACAGTCCGGTGCTCCTCAGGGTAGAAGAATCCCCCGAGGCGGCTGTTTGCATCCAAAGATACGAAACAAGTCCTGAGGCAATACCGTACAAAGTCGCCAGACGCTCTTTGTGCGGTATTGCCCTGAGATTTCCAAAGCGTGAGAGATTTGTGGAAAGTACAGCAGCATTTCTTATGCGGACTGCACCGGTCGGTTCCATTGAATCATGGACGGTTTTTCTTCTGTGACAACGATGTCCATAGATCCCCATCTGTGACACCTTTGTCACTGCTATTATAGCATATTTCCTGTCCTCTCGTCAAGCCACAGATTGTTCACCGATTTCCGCCCGCAGCCGTCCCCTGTTCCCGACAGGTATCGCATGGAAAACATGCTATACTCTTGAAAGAGGTGATGAACAGTGCCCACGATCTATCTGGACGTTCTGCTGCTGCAGAGCCTCTATGTCAACTATTTTTTGCTGCGTGCTGCGGCAAAACTGACGCATACGCCTTTGCACTGGATACGGTGCGGACTGGCAGCGGCGGGGAGCAGCCTGTTTTCCCTGTTGATCCTGCTGCCGCCCTTGCCGGCATGGTTTCAGCTGGTGTGTAAGCTTCTGGCAGCTGCTCTGTCCGTGACAATGGCGTTCGGTCTGCATCGGGAGAGTTTCTTCCGCCAGTGGGGCTGCTTTTTTCTCTGCAACTTTCTGCTGGCGGGGGCGATTCTCGGCATCGGCAGTCTGACGCAAAAGGGCTTTGCCACATGGGGGAACAGCTGCTGTTATCTGGATTTTTCCCTGTTTCAGCTGATTCTATTCACTGCCGCGGCATATTCTCTGCTGCATCTCTGCACCCTGCTCCGCGGCAGGAAACGCCACACCGACAGCCGGTTTCAGGTCTTTCTGCGGCTGGGCGAACGCCGCTTGATGCTGGACGGACTTGCTGACACCGGAAACAACCTCACCGACACCTTTTCCGGTACGCCGGTCATTGTGTGCAGTGCCACCGCACTGGAGCCGCTGCTTGCCGGCACACCGGTGGAACAGCTTCGCGGCTACCGGCTGGTGCCCTGTACCACAGTGACCGCAGAGGGACTGGTTCCCCTGTTCCGACCGGACGAGGTCTGTATCCGCAACCTCTCCACGGAGAAAAGCCGCAGCGTACACGCCATGGTCGGCATTGCCGGCACGCAGCCAAGTGCCATTTTTCACCCTATGCTCATGGAATGAAAGGAGATTTTTTCTATGACCATCGATTTTCCGAAGTTCCGGAAACTGCTCTGCCATTTGCGGGAACTGCTGTCCGGTCCCTGCCGCATCGACTACATCAACGGCTCTGACACCTTTCCCCCGCCGCTGTCCAAGGAGGAGGAACAGGAAGTGTTCGCCCAGCTGCATGCCGGCAGCACCGAAGCCCGCGAAACACTGATCGTGCACAATCTCCGCCTGGTGGTATACATCGCCAAAAAGTTCGAATCCTCCGGTCTGGGACTAGAGGATCTGATCTCCATTGGCACGATCGGGCTCATCAAGGCGGTGGAAACATTTTGCCCCGAAAAAAAGATCAAGCTTGCGACATACGCCTCCCGCTGCATTGAAAATGAGATCCTCATGGTGCTGCGGAAAAACGCCCAGCTGCGGGGAGAGATCTCCATTGACGAGCCACTTTCCGCGGACTGGGACGGCAACGAACTGCTGCTGTCAGATATTCTGGGAACGGACGAGGACGTGGTCAGCCGCGACATTGAAAACGAAGCCGAACGGGAGATGCTTCTCGCAGCGGTTTCAGAACTGGGACCGCGGGAACAGGAGATCATGCAGATGCGGTTCGGGCTCTGCGGCGGCAAGGAACGCACTCAGAAAGAGGTCGCCGAAGCCATTGGCATTTCCCAGTCCTACATCTCCCGACTGGAAAAGAAGATCATTCGCAAGCTCCGAAAAAAACTGGAGGAGGCAGACCAGCCCCTCACCCACACCGCCAGCAAATAACAAGAGCCGCAGGGCATTTCGCTCTGCGGCTCTTTTGAGTTATGATAAAATGATTAGAAAATTGCTCAAGTGTGCATTAGTCTGCATACGGCAGCTGCTTTACCAGAGATACCAGGAACTTCAGCAAAGCGACTGCATCGTTGGAAGCGATTTCGCCATCGCCGTCACAGTCTGCATTTGCCTTCTGCTGACGGGTGCCCAGTGTTACAACACCGGCAATTGCCTTGTTCAACATAACTGCATCGGTAATGTCTACACGGCTGTCGCAGTTCACATCGCCATACAGCGGAATGATCACTTCTTCTGTCGTAGTGGTGGTTTCTGTAGAACCAACGGTAGTAGTTATTTTTTCTGTTGTAGTAGTCGTTGCACTGGTTGTAGTAGTAGTGGTTGTTTCAGTTGTTGTAACAGTAGTCTGCTGCGGCAGCACGTTTACAATAACTTCCTTTGTCTGACCGCCCGGTGTGGTAACTGTCAGCGTGCTAGAGCCAACATTCTTACCAGTGATAACCAGCTTCAGAGCATCGTCCTTGTCTGCTGCTACACCTGCAACGGTTCTGTCTGCCATGGTGCCGGTGCAGTTCGGAATGTTTACTGTCAGAGTTTCGCTTTCGCCGATCACAACATCGATAGAATCCTGTACTTCGAGAGTATCCTCGAACATATCCAGCTTCTTCTCGTTGTTCTTGTCGTCTGCTGCATAGAAAACGGTTACGTTGTTAATGGTGTACTTGCTGGATTCCTTGCTGCCCAGACCTGCATACCAGACGCCGAAGCTCAGATGTGCATCTTCCGATTCGGTATCCACTGCATTCAGTGCATTCAGCAGGTTGCCGGTTTCTTCCTGACGGATTCCCTCAGCAACAGACGGCGGCATGATCCACATATAGGTATAAGTCTTTGTACCGGAAGCATCTTTGTACGCCTCATCTGCCAATGTGTCATCGTTAGAGTCCGGACGATTGCCTGCGGTGCTCTTTTCCCAATACAGCATTGCCGGAGTTGTGCTGTTCAGACCTTCATTCTTAAACAGGTCATCAGACTGGAACCAGTTGTCAGGAAATCCAGCCTTTTCCAGCATCGTGGTACCTGCACCAACCAGAACCTGATTTGCTTCCTGATCGGTAGTTACATCGAACTGTACTGCATATACGTCAGCAGTCTTTTCATACTTCATGCCGAAATCTGCATACGGGATCTCCGCAGCTGTACCGGTCATTTCAGTACCTGCATTCTTCACAGAAGCAGAACCGCTGTACGGGAATGTAATGCTTTCTTCATAAGTCAGGGCTGCGGAAACAATGCTGCAGTCCACAAACTTGCCTCCCTTCAGAGCTGCATACCACAGCTGGAAGGAAATCTGGCTCTTTTCTGCCAGTGTTTCGCAGTCAACGACCTGTTCCGGAACGTCCCACGTAACTGTGAAGTAGCTGCCCATCTCCTGTTTTGCCAGATCAGTGCCGCCGCCAACTTTGAAGTCGCCTTCGCCGTTGCCCCACTTTACGCCGGCTTCGGTGCATTCTGCCAGTGTTTCTGCACCAACATCATTGTACCAATAGCCTACCGTCTTGGCTACGCCGCCTTCGCCGGAACCGCCCTTCAGACCAGCCTGCTCCTTCGCATACTCTGTATCTGCAAGGCTCTTATACTTAACGTTCAGACCGCCGCCATACATAAAGCGGTTCACATTTGCACTTTCATCGTCCAGCTTGATGGTAACGCTCAGGGACTTTACCTTTGCATTGCTGGCAACGGTTGCACCCGGAATGAAATTGAATTCACCATAAGTAAACTTGTGGCTGTTCAGCGGCAGACCAGCTTCACGAATCTGCGATTCAGATTCATAAGCCACACCGTTGTTCTTTTCTTTGAATGCATCAGAAGCATAATATTCTTCGCTGCAGTTGTCACCCGGTGTCAGCTTGATGTCCAGATTATCCAGCTTCAGGGAGTGCAGCGACTTGACAGTCATAGTGTCACCGTTCTGCTCTACGGAACTGATCTCACCGTTGCCGTTTGCACTGGAGTAGTACAGACCGCCGGTGTTTTCCTCGCCCTTCGGCAGAGTCGGGTCAACGACCTTGATCCACCACGGCTTTTCACCGTTGCTGGTATCTTCCGTACCGTTTACCGTAATGGAAACCAGTTCAATGCTGGCGTCCTGTGTACGGGTGGACTGGTCTTCTTCGTCAATCAGTCCGGTATAGCAGTTCTGGAACTGGAACTTTGCATTCTTATTGCTAGTCAGCTCCTTGGCTACGCTGGACGGCAGTTCTATGACAACGGAGAATTCCTTGGCATACGGTGTGCACTTGATAGCACCCTTGGAATCCGTTTTCTCAAAGCCCCACCAGTAGCCGTTTGCCTTGGTGTCCGATGCACCAAAGTAGTAGGAGAAATCTGTGACCATCTGATCAGACTTCAGATTAAACTGCAAGGTGGTGATGCTGTCACCGCAAATATCCGCCGGTGACTTGCCCTTGGTATCTGTAAACGAAGTATACTCATCAGTTGCAGCCTTGCACATATATGTGCATTTGTCTGCGTTCAGCGGATTGTCCTTGTCCTCCGGATTCGGAACAGAGGTTTCCAGTGTCTTTCCGATCGTTACAGTACTTCCTGCTGCTTCAACAAAAAAGCTGCCGGAAGTAACTGTAACAGAACTTGCCACCATAAGTGCACTGACAAGCAGTGCACTGACTCTTTTGCGAATGATCTTGCTCATATATATCGCTCCTTTTTCTTTTAATTGGTTTTCATCAGTCCCAATTTCTTTTGTATGCACGAATGTCAGCTGATATGCAATCAGCTGTCTTATTGTCCGCCGTGGACGGCAGACTGTCCGCGGCGTTTACGCTTCAAAAATGACACATTCATTTTTTAGCTATACACTATTATAACAACTTTCCCCTCGAATGTAAATGTATAAACTATTAACATTCGAGCTTGGCAGGAGAATTTATGCGTTTTGTTTTGTGCATATTGCATAAAAGTATTTCACATAGAAACAAAAATACGACTTTAAATAAAAAAAGAAAAGGCAGCTCTTTGAAACGCCGCCTTTTCATTTATACTTTATCCAATTTTTCCCTTGTTAATGATTGCTATTTTCCGACAGATCTGACTGCGTTTGTTCGGAATTCACAGTCGGATTGCCCGATGTCCGCACGCCCTGCACCGCAACACGATAATCACCAGTTGCCCATACGGTATTGTACTTGCTGCAAGTGATCGTAGGCGTATAATTAAAGGTCACCGTGTCACCGTCTACGGCTCCCGCCTGTGTGGAGTAACTCAGCAGATCCACGTTGGCGGTGAGGTCGCTGGCGTCCAGCGTTTCCATCACATCAGCCGGACCGATAATGCTGACTTTCAGCTGCTGGGTCAGCACATTGAAATTATACGTTGCCGGTGCGTTGACTACGCCAATATCCGAGATGACAAAATCCTTTTTCACCAGATCTGTGGAATCCAGTGCCAGTGTCACGGTAGAGAATCCGGACTGGTTCACATAGTCGTCCGGCACATTGACTACGAAGTCATTGGAGTAGTTCAGATCAATGTCCCGCAGAGCCACTGAACCAATGTTGAACTCGCTCATTTCCTCCATAGAGGTATTGGGTGCTGCGAGGGTGATCTGCTGTTCTGACAGGTTCAGCCGCTTTTTCAGAGCTTCCAAATCGAAGTTTGCCGGAGCATTGGTGATCTGATAGGTAATGTCCATGGTTTTCTGATACAGTACCGGCACTTCCAGCGAGAACGCCGCCACATCATAGGTGAAGTCTGTGGAATCTACCTGTGTGCCTGCTTCATTATAGAAGAGCAGCGTATCTGTGGTCAGGATTTTGGAGGCACTCAACTGCTCCTTTTGCTGGGTTTCTGCCACGCAGTATGCCACTTGATTCAACTGCTGCTGGGGACCGGTGACATCAATGGTAGACGGTGTGCAGGCGAAGTTCTCCTCGTCCAGCACACAGCCGTCTGCAAATGTCAGATTCGGAGCAGAAGCCTTGATCTCAAAGGTATAGGTTTCGATTTTATCAAAAGTCACATTCACTGTAGAGGGCGAAATGGACTTGACATTGAACTGTTCGTTTTCATTGCCGCTGACCGTAATGGAAAGCTTTTTCGTGCCGGCAGAGGTGACATTTTCCACCACAGCCGTTGCCGTCAGATTGTTCGCATCGATGTTGCCCACCTTGGAGCGGTTGCCCTCGATCTGGACCGTCACGTCCTGTACGTCATAGTCGATGACGCTGAGTCCGTTTTCCTCGGCAGAAGTGCCGGCAATTTCCACTTTCAGCGGCACATGGTGCAGGGTACGGGGTGTGGTCGGATAAATGGCAATGGAGATCACAAACCAGAGAACAATGGCAATCGCCACCGAAGTTGCCATCATTGCCGGACGGCTCTCGTACAGCCGCTGGAACAATGTCCCATTAGTGCCGCTGCTCTGATTCTTCTGTGATGTCTTTTTCTGTCGGTTCTTCCAGAGATTTTTGGGCATTGTCCTTCTCCTTTCCGTCGTCCTTGTGGTGCCGTTTGAGGAACGGGATCTTCCGTGCCACCTTTCCGATCGTGGTTTCCTCGCTGGCGGTAATCAGCCGCTTGGTCAGAAGCTGGTGGAGGGATTCCCGCGTAAAGCCGCTTTTCAGCACGCCGTTTTCCGCCACGGAAATGGCACCAGTTTCCTCTGAAACCACGATCACAATGGCATCAGAGTTTTCGCTCATGCCGATCGCCGCACGATGGCGGGAACCCAGCCGCTTATTGATAAGTTCCTCTTTCTGAGGCTTGGGGAGAAAGCATGCTGCCGCCAGAATCTTGCCGTCCCGAATGATCACTGCACCGTCATGCAGCGGCGTTTTGTTGAAAAAGATATTCCCGAATAATTCCTTGCTGGGAATCGCATCGAGTATCGTGCCGTTGTCGATCTGTTCTCCCAGACGTGTCTGCCGTTCAATGACGATCAGTGCTCCGGTCGAGGTCGCCGAGAGTTCTACACAGGCATCGCAAATCACATCAATGGTGCGGCTCCACACACCGCTGTCCACGTTGGAGCTGCCGCTGAACCGCAGCCCCAGCTTGGTATACCCTGCCTTTTCCAGCGTTCGCCGCAGCTCCGGCTGGAACAAAATGATCAGAGCGATCAAGCCAATATTCAGTGTTTCGGAAAGAAGATAGGAAATGGCTTTCATGTTGATCCATGAAGCGATAATGTACACGAGAAGCAACAGAAAAATACCCTTGATCAGCTGACCGGCACGTGTTTCCCGTATCAGTTTCATTCCGAGATATACCACATAGGAGAGTACCAGTATATCCAGTATATCCACCGGCTGTGCTGTTTTGATGACGCTGAAAATCATATCCAGTATATCCCGTAAAGCCATGTGCATCATCTTCCTTTCCGACTTCTGTGGGAACAGGGAACAGAGCCAACAGGCGTGCTCTGTTTCCTGCTTTCCTGTATTTTGTCATTGGCAATTCGTCTATGTAGCAGACAAAAGGCATGCTGTGCCTCCTGTCTGCCGATTTTCTGTTCAAAACATATCCCATATACCTATTGTAACATATCACCGGAATTTTTCAATAGGTTTTCGGGACTTTTCAGAATATTGACATAATTTTTCAGGTTTGCCGCCAGCCGCAGCGTATCTGATGCCCTGCTGAACACCGACGGAGCGAACCGAACTGTTCCGTCCTTGGTGCCCAGCTTTTCGTGAGCCAGCGGTGCACAGTGCAGTCCGGCACGCAGACAGAACCCCTGCCGGTTCAGGTAGTCTGCGGTTTCTTCCGGCGAAGCCCCTGCCACCGTAAAGGAAACAATGGGCACATATGCCACGTCCGGCTGCCGGTAGACCGTGATCTCCGGTATCTCCGCCAGTGCATCGCAGAGCAGCTGGCAGAGGTGACTCTCGTGGCGGTACAAGCCTGCCACCGTCTGCCGCCGCACAAAGTCGATGCCGGCACAGAGGGACGCGGCTCCGATCACGTTCAGCGTGCCGCATTCCAGACGATCCGGCAAAAAGTCCGGCTGCTCCGGACTGCGGGAAGCACTGCCTGTGCCGCCCTGCATCAGCGGCTGTATGGGAAATGTGCAGTCTGTCATGAGGATTCCCGTGCCGGTGCTGCCGTACAGTCCCTTGTGACCGGCGGTACACAGAATATGCATGCCGTCCCGTTCCAATGACAGGGGCAGGATCCCGCATGCCTGTGCCCCGTCTGCGATCATGCAGATGTTCCGGCTGCGGCAGAACTGGGCGATTTCCCGATAGGGCAGGATCTGCCCCGTCACGTTGCTGGCAATGGTGCAGACCACCGCCTTGGTATTTGGTCGAACCAATCCCGCCAGCCGCCGCAGCGTTTCGCTGTTGTCGGCAGAAACCTCCAGCATGCTGTAGGTGACCTTTCCTGCCCGTGCCAGTGCCATAATGGGACGGTAGACCGAGTTGTGTTCCAGATCGCTGAAGATCACATGGTCGCCGGATTTGAGAATGCCCTGAATTGCCACGTTCAGAGCGTGGGTACAATTCAGGGTAAAAATCGTATTCTCTACCTTGGCATCAAAAAATTCCGCCACGGTTTCCCTGGCGTGATAGACCAGTTCCGACGTGCGTTCCGCGATCACATGCCCGCCGCGTCCGGCGTTTCCATAACGTACCACTGCATCTGCCACCGCACGGCGAACCTCCGGCGGCTTGGGATACGTGGTCGCTGCATTATCAAAATTGACTGTCACCGGACATCACGCCCCTCTTGAGGACTCCGGAATGGGATCCCCTCTCTGGACAGAAGTGCGGATACACGGCCGCAGTCTGCATTCGCGTTCAGGACAAAGCCGCAGCCCTCTGGCCCCAGATGCTCCAGCCGGTAGATCGCACTGGAGATGCCATGCTGCTGCAGCACCCGTTTTGCCCGATTTGCCTGCGTATACGAAACCATTGCCGCCTTACATTCCAACATCTTCTCACCCCTTTGCAATAAAATCGGGGAAACACTTCCCCGTTTCAGTATATGCAAAGGGACAGCAATGGGGTGACAGGAGTTATGGCAATACCGCACAAAGATTGTGCGACAGATGCGTCGTCAAATTTTTCGTCAGATGAAACAAAAAACGGAGTGGATACTTGATGTATTCACGAGCATTTTGGTGAAATATGAGAGGCTGTTTCGTATCTGACGTATGCAGATTGCGTCGTCAGATTTTTTGAGAGATGAAGGGAAAAACGGAGAAAATCCTTTGT
>PPYE01091126.1_pt1 | contig 14541 bp, 6 predicted proteins | sample 1559881 | NCBI WGS metagenome assembly PPYE01 (sample SAMN08240022, study PRJNA423297) | Human gut metagenome, whole genome shotgun sequencing project.
CGTGCGGAATCTCGACGAAGCCCGCCGACGGCTGACGGCCTCACCGCTGTTCGACAGCAAGGAGACCGAACAGGCGGTCCGCATCATCAAGTCACTCATCTCGAAAAAGTATATCGCTAAGGCGCAGGACTCGGAGGCCGAATCGCGAATCGACTACCTAGCCGACATTCTGGGCATGAGCAAGCGCGAGGTTATCTCCGCCGTGGAGCGCATGCGCCAAGAGGGGATTCTGGCCGATAGCAAGGATCTGTCGGCCTATCTGCTCGGAACAGGGGATTCGGAACGCAAGTCGCAGCAGCTGCTCGAACGCTTCATCCAGCTCGAACGCTACCTGCTCCACCGCATCCCGGAGGAGGGGCTCTGCATCTCCTGCAAGCAGCTGAACGAGGATGCCATCCAGGAGGGAATCGGCACCTCAAAAGAGAAGGATATCCGGACTCTGCTCTATTTCCTTACGGTCAAGGGATACCTCCGCAAACAGGAGGATGCAGACCACAACCTGCAACTTCGGCAACAGACCGACCAGCAATCAACGGAGGCCCGGTTCGATAAACGGGCCGAAATCTGCCGCTTCGCCATCGGATGGCTCTACCGTCAGGCCGCCGAGCTGACGCGTACGCTCATGCAACCCAACGCCACCGGGCAGGAACACACCGTCGCAGATAATGCCGTGCAGTTCTCGATCGTCGAGTTATTGAATCAATTCAAGGCCAACAACCGGACGATGCTCTTCGAACGGAACGACCTGCAGCTGGGCGAGGTCGAGGAGGCACTCCTCTATCTCTCGAAGATCGGGGCACTGAAGCTCGAAGGGGGATTTCTGGTCCTCTACAACGCGATGGACATCCGCAGGATTAAGGACAACAAGTCGCGCTACAAGGTCGACGACTACCGGTTACTCAACGCCTTCTACAAACAGAAGATCCAGCAGGTCCACATCGTGGGCGAGTATGCCAATCTGATGGTCAAGGACTACAATGCGGCGCTGCAGTTCGTGCAGGACTATTTCCAGATGGACTACCGGCGTTTCATCGCAAAATACTTCCGCGGCGAACGCATCAACGAGATCCAGCGCAACCTGACGCCCAAGAAATACGAGCAGCTCTTCGGGTCGCTCTCCCCGCGACAGATGGAGATCATCTCCGACAAAGAGTCCCACTGCATCGTGGTTGCGGCCGGACCCGGCAGCGGTAAAACCCGAGTACTGGTCCACAAACTGACATCGCTGCTTCTGCTCGAAGATGTCAAGCATGAACAGCTGCTGATGCTCACTTTCTCGCGCGCGGCGGCCACAGAATTCAAACAACGACTAATGGTGCTGATCGGCAATGCAGCCCATTTTGTCGAGATCAAGACCTTCCACTCCTATTGTTTCGACCTGCTGGGGCGTATCGGCAACCTTGAAGATGCCCAGGACATTGTCTCCCGGGCTGCCCGAATGATCGAACAGGGGGAGGTCGAACCCAACAAGATCGGCAAGACGGTGCTCGTCATCGACGAAGCACAGGACATGGCCGACGACGAGTATGCCCTCGTAACGGCGCTGATGACCCACAACGAGGAGATGCGCGTCATCGCCGTGGGTGACGACGACCAGAACATCTACGAATTCCGGGGATCCGACTCAGACTACATGTTCCAGTTGGCTCAGCGCCCCAAGGCGCGCTTCATCGAGATGACCGACAATTTCCGCAGTGCCCGCCATCCTGTCACCTTTGCCAACGAATTTGTACGATCGATTTCCAAGCGCATGAAGCACACGCCGATTAAATCGATGCGCAGCGAAGAGGGGTGGGTCAGCGTCACTCACCACACGTCGGAGATCATGTATCAGCCGCTGGTCGACGAGTTGCGCTGCCATCGCCATGCGGGCACCTCGTGTATCCTTACCCAGACGAATGAGGAGGCGGTCATCCTGACCGGACTTCTGCGCAAGGAGGGCGTTCCGTGCAAACTGATCCAGTCGATGGACGGCTTCCGCTTCTGGAACCTCTCCGAGATACGTTATTTCCTCCGATACCTAGACAAGCGAGTGACGACGCCCGTGATTTCGGGCGAACTCTGGGAGGAGGCGAGGCGTGCCACGAGCAATACCTACGGGCGAAGTCAGAATCTGGAACTTGTGAAGCGCTGCTTCGAACAGTTCGAGCATCTCAACCAGACGAAATACATCAGCGATTTCAAGGAGTTCGTCTTCGAATCATCAATGGAGGATTTCTGCGATGTTTCGGGCTCCGAGGTGGTGGTATCGACCATCCACAAGGCCAAAGGGCGCGAGTTCGACGATGTCTACATGCTTCTGACTGACAACTACACCAAGAATGCGGAGCTGATGCGCCGCTACTACGTGGGGATCACCCGTGCCAAGAACCGGCTGTTCATCCATACCAACGGACACTGTTTTGACCGTCTGACGGCAGACCGTCACGATCACGACGATCGGAGCTATACCCTACCCGAAGAGATCGTCCTGCAACTCTCCCACCGGGACGTCTATCTGGAGTTCTTCAAGGGGATCAAACGCGAAGTACTAGCACTGCAGAGCGGTGATTCGCTGCAATACCACGACTTCACGTTCTATACCGAGAAAACAGGCCTCCCCGTAGCCAAACTCTCGACCCGAATGCAGAAAACACTTACCGATTGGTTTACAAAAGGCTACCGGGTCAAATCCGCGACCGTTAGCTTCATCGTGGCCTGGAAACCCAAGGATGCCCCGAAAGAGGAGCCGGAGACAGCTGTTCTGCTGGCCGATCTTACCCTCACCCTTTGATTGAAGATCCAACAAAAGTCGGGGTTCCAGAAGACGGAGTTTACCTTTTCCCCACTGTTTAGAGAGGCGATGAAAAAGTTAATTTTTTTGATTTTTTTTACAAAAAAACGAGTAAATTTTTGAAAATTCCATCTTTTAAGTCGTAAGCTATTGATAATCAATAACAACACAATAGTATATCAGCAAGCAGACAAAATTCATCAATACCGCGAAAACTTATCAAAGTCATAGGAAAGATGACTATCCAAATATCGGATGGTATAATGTTTTTCATAAGGTGACCCATATCTTCGGAGCTAATCGATGCGATTACGCATGACATCTATTCAAGCTCGCGAATGAAACTTGGTTGGTTAGAACCGGGCCGTTGGGCGGCCGCGTTCTGAGGTGCGAGCTTTCCGAGCGAGAACGTCAGCGAGCCGGGTACGGCGGTATGGTCGCTGGGCTGCGCGAGTTCAGGAGGGGGGGGGCACATCCGCATCGCCGTCTAACCGGAAAAACCGCAGGCATCTCCGAAATACGGCTCGGATAAAAACGATACGATTCTGCCGGCGCGCTATTTCGAAAATGAGCATACCGGCTTTTTAATCGGGACATCTCCATACGCCTCTTTTGGCGTAGTCCGCCAAACCTTTCATATAAGCCGTATACATCCGTACGCACCAAGACTTCCGATCAAAATCCCAAAGCAAGACTCCTCCGCACAGAAGCGACCCCATATTTCCTCTCCCGGATACACGTCAATATCGGAAAAGCGTCGAAAATTCCACAATGCACATCTTTCGGCGCTCGGGCGAAGCTCATCGACCTTTCGGGCTGAAAAAAGCACGCGGCGAATGACAAATCACAAGCTCATTAAAAAAACTCGTCATCGCCTGTAAATTACAAATAATTTGATATTTTTGCCTAAAATACTTATTTCATTCAGGGGAACATCGACCGATCCGGCCCTAACCGCCCGGAAAAGCGCCGTATCTCCCGCATGTCATCCGATGGAAAAGCGACCCTTTCAGAATCCGACAGAACAAATGCTCGACCGCTTCCGGCAGGGCGATGCCAACGCATTCGCCAGTCTCTATCGCACCCACTGGAATCAGGTTTTCCGTTTCAGCCGCCTCTACCTGAAAAACGACGAGGATGCGGAGGACGTCGTACAGGAGGTGTTCATCCGTTTGTGGCAGATTCACGAACGCATCCACCCCGACGGCAATTTTTCGGGACTGCTTTTCATCATCACGCGCAATCTGATCTTCAACCGCTTTCATAAACAGATCAACCCGTTGAGTTTCAAGGTATCCGTCCTCGCAGCCCTCGAATCATCCGACGACATCGAATCCGAAGTGAGCGCCCGCGACCTTGCGGAATACATCGACCGACTGATCGACCTGATGCCCGCCCGTCAGCGGCAAGTCTTCAACATGAGCCGCCGCGAGCACAAGAGCTACCGGGAGATCGCAGAAGAACTGAACCTTTCGCAAAAAACCGTCGAAGCGCACATGCACGAAGCGCTGCGTTTCCTGCGCGACAACCTCGCGCTGCTGCTCTGGCTCGCGCTTTTCAACGACGGACCGGTCTGCTAAACGACATTCCGACCGGAATCGGAGCGTTTTTTTCCGAAAATCACAAAAAATTACCGCACGCACTAAGGGTATCTGGTGCCGTGCCGGGTATTTATTACGGATACCGCAAAAAACACGAAATGACAGATATAAAAACGCTCGTCCGCAAACTGCTCGCCGGCAAACTCCCGCAGAAAGAGATGCCGGAACTCTGGCAGCGGCACGACGTCACGCAATACATGCAGCGCGAATGGGATCGTTGCGCAAAACCGGCCGAAGACGACCTCCTGCGCGAAAGCCGTATCTGGGAACGCATCGTCGCCCGCACGATGCCGCATGAAAAAATCCGGCGGAGGGGAGGGGTACGCACCGCATGGCTTAGCCGGAGCTACGGCGCCGCCGCTTCAATCATGCTGGCCATAGGTGCAGGACTCACCCTCGTCAACCTGCTGTGGCGTCCCGCTCCGGAAATCATCCACACCCTGTACAGCGGGAACCAAAGCACCGAACAGGTAGCGCTGCCCGACGGTTCGACCCTCTGGCTCGGAGCCAACTCCTCGTGCCGGTACGCCGCGGATTTTTCGGGCAGGGAACGACGGGTGGAGCTCAACGGCCAGGGGTTCTTCGAGGTGGCGGAAGATCCCTCCCGACCGTTCGTCGTGAGCAGCAATGGCATCGACGTCACGGCTCTGGGAACGGCTTTCGAAGTCTTTTCCGATCTCGGGGGCCGGCACGTGGAGGCCATCTTGCGCAACGGCAGCGTACGTGTATCCCTCCCCGGAGTAACGAAACAGACCTTCACGCTCTCGCCCGACCAGAAATTCACCTACTCCGCCGACACACGCAAAGTGATCGTCAGCCGGGTAGACGCCCAACGCTACACGCTTTGGCACGAGCGCATGTCATTGAGTTTCGAGAATCAACCCCTGTCGGTCATCCTGCCGCGCCTCGAAAGATGGTACAACTGCCATATCGACTGTCCCGAAGAGATCGCGACACGCTACCACTACACGTTCTCGCTGAGCGACGAGACACTCGACCGCACCTTGCAGCTTCTCCAATCCTCGACCGACCAGACACCGCTCTTCTACCGACGCGACGGTATGTACGTGCGCATCTACGAAAAATAAAAAAAGAACCCGAAACGACCCGCCTCATGAAGAAGAACCGAAGATACGGATAACGGCTCCGCCGAACATTCCGGCCGCACGGCGGCCGGACTCCGCACCGCACCGACCCAAACCTAATTCTAAAAAACCTTATGAAAAACCTTTACAACATCCGGAAAAGCCTCTGGATCCTGTTTTGCTGCATGTCGCTCCTTGCAGCAAACGGCATCCCCGTAACGCTTCATGCACAGGAGAGGAAGAGGTTGACCGTCGAAATGACGGACGCTCCGATCCTCGACGTGCTCAAAGCCATCGAAGCGCAAAGCGAACTCTCCTTTTTCTACAACAACAATCTGATCGATCCCACGCTGCGCATCACCGTATCGAAACGCGACGCTCCAATCCCGGAAGTGCTCAACCGTGTGTTCGCCGGTACGCCCTACGCCTACCGGATCGTCGACAAACAGGTGCTTATTTCGAAAAAAGAGGATGCGCCGAAACCCGACAAACCGCTGAAAATCCAAGGACGGGTCATCGATTCGAAAGGGGGCCCGATCGTAGGCGCCACTGTCGTCAACATGCGCACGCTCCAAGGCACGGTGACAGACTCCGACGGGCGCTTCGAACTGACGGTTTCCGCCCTGACGGAGGAGCTGACCTTCAACTATATCGGGTTCAAAACCAAAGTACTTCCGGCATCGAACGCCGAAGAGGTCCGTCTGGAAGAGGCTACCGTTCTCGAAGACGTCGTGGTCGTAGGCTACGGCACGGTCAAGCGCGTGAATCTCACCGGCTCGGTCGCCACGATCGATATGCGGGAAAAGGCCAACCAACCCATCACCAACACCGCGCAGGCGATGTACAACACCCCGGGCGTGTGGATCAACCAGAACAACGCCAAACCCGGCGCCGACGGAGGCACGATCCGCATCCGCGGCGTCAATACGCTCAGCAGCGCCAATCCGCTCGTGCTGCTCGACGGCGTGGAATACGACATCAACGAAATCAATCCGGCCGACATCGAATCGATCTCCGTGCTGAAAGACGCTTCGGCGGCCATCTACGGTTCGAAAGCCTCGAACGGCGTGATTCTCATCACCACGAAAAAGGGCGTCAAAGGCGCTCCGGTAATCAACTATCGGGCCAATTTCGGCGTACAATACGCCACCTACCTCCCCGACCCGATCGACGATCCGATCCTCTACATGCGTTTGCGCAATCAGGCAGAAATCAATTCGGGCAAGGCGCCCTCGGGAGTCTCCTATTCCGAAGCCGTCATCAAGGAGTATCAGGAGGGCATGAAAACCAATCCCGACGTCTACCCTGCGACCAACTGGTTCGACATTTGCCTCAAACCGGCCTTCGTCCACCAACACGATCTGCGCATCTCGGGCGGAACCGAACGGCTCGATTACAGCATGGCCGTAGGCTACATGAAGCAGGACGGCGTATTCATCGCCAACGACTGGGCCGACCGGATTTCGATGGACCTGAAACTCGGCATCCAGCTCAACAAATACATCAAGGTCGGCGGATCGCTCTACGGAAACATGCGTCACTACACGGAGCCGGGATACGGCACGAACAAGGTAATGGACGCCATGATGCGTGCCATTCCGATCATGTCCGACTACCATAAAAACGGCATCTACGGGTCGAGTTGGATCGCCACCCCGGGCCGCGGCAATTACGAGAATCCCCGCATGATCATCGAGCAGGGTTCGATCGACCGCCGCGTACAACAGCTGCTGGCCAAGGCGTTCGTGAAGCTGACGCTCCCTTACGGCATCACCTACGACGCCAATTTCAGCTTCCGCAAACGCGACACCCGCAGCAAAGACCACGTTCCGGCCATGTACACCATGAATCCCAAGACCGAAGAGGTCCGCAACTACAACTCGGCGGTGCCGCGCGTCAAGGACTGGGATGCTTGGGCGACGGGCAGTTTCTTCACCCAGACGCTGGGCTGGGAAGGGAACTTCCGCGACGAACACCACATCGGCGTCATGGTGGGCCAGGACTATCAGGAGTTCTACAACGACAATTTCCAAGCCTACAAGGAGGGATTCTACGACAACTACCACACCGATCTCAACTCCGCTTCGGGACAGGTCAACGCTCAGGCCACCGGCGCCTCCTCGCGCGAAAAGCTGGTCTCGGTTTTCGGACGTCTCTCCTACGACTACAAGCAGCGTTACCTCGTGAGCGCCGTCTTCCGCTACGACGGTTCGTCGCGTCTGGCCCCCGACCACCGTTGGGCCTTCTTCCCCTCGGTCTCGCTGGCATGGCGCATCGACCAGGAGAACTTCATGAAAAACGCGGAGTTCATCGACCAGCTCAAACCGCGTTTCTCGTGGGGTAAGATGGGCAACCAGGCCGTCTCGCTATACAGTTACCTGAGCTCGGTCAACACGTCGGGCTACGATTACAGCTTCGACGGCACGAAATACGGCGGCGCAGCCATCTCCGCTCTTGCCGACAACACGATCACCTGGGAGGAAACGACCTCCTACGATGCCGGAATCGACTTTTCGGCCTTCGGCAACCGCGTTCTATTCTCGGCCGACTGGTTCCTCAAACGCACCGAAGGCATCCTGCGCACGGTCAACCTGCCCTCGCAGGTCGGCGATCTGAGCGGCCCGAAGAGCAACGTGGGCGTGGTGGACAACAAAGGCATCGAGCTCTCGCTCACGCTGCGCGACTCGTGGGGCGACTTCTCGGCAGGCATCTCGGGCAACTTCTCCTACACGCGCAACGAAATCGTGGATCTCAACGGCGAGACCGAAATCAACGGCCGGCTGATCTGCAAGGAGGGGTATCCGATCAATTCGTGGTACCTGCTCGAAACCGACGGCGTCTTCCAGAACCAGTCGGAGATCGACAACGCGCAGGCCGTCTACGGCAACCGCGCCAACCTGCGCCCCGGCTACGTGAAATACGTCAACCAGAACAACGACAACACCATCGACGGCAACGACCGCGTCATCGCCGGCAACACGATACCTCGGTTCGCCTACGGCTTCAACCTCAACTTCGGATGGAAGGGCTTCGCCGTCGAAGCGCAGTTCCAGGGCGTCGGCGACGTGTCGGTCTACCCGTCGAGCAACATGGCCTTCGGCCTCTACAACGGCGCAGGTCTGACCAAACAATGGGTGAGGGATTCGTGGAGCGCCACCAACCGCAATACCGAATATCCACTGCTGACGACCTACCCCGAAGCGGGCGAGAACTTCCAGAATTCGACGCTCTGGCTTCAGGACGCCTCCTACCTGCGTCTGAAAAACATCCAACTGAGCTACACTTTTCCCAAGCAGCTCGTCGGACGCATCGGTATCAAGGGCTTGCAGGTCTACGTCAGCGGCCAGAACCTCGTCACCTTCTCGGACTTCAATATCTGGGACCCCGAAATTTCGATCTCGCAGGTCAACTTGTTCTCCTACCCGATCCTGAAAACCATCAGCTTCGGCATCAACCTCACCCTATAACCGATCTTACAAAAACCGATCAACCATGAAACGCATTCAAATCATCATACCGGTTCTGCTCGGAGCCTTCTGCACCGGCTGCGACCTGGACATCGAACCGCAGGACCGCTACGACCAGCAAACCTTCTGGTACAGCGCCAAAGCCGCGGAGGGCGGCCTGACGGGGTGCTACAACGCCCTGCTCGAAAACGGCATCTACGGCCGCGCCGCCGTCTACTGGGAAGACGACGCCACGCCCAACGGCTATAATTTCAGCAACGACGACTCCTGGACGACTATCGCCAACGGTGCGCAGACGGCCACTTCGGGAGGCATCATCGCCAACCGCTGGAGCCACGCCTACAAAGGCATCGGACGCTGTAATACGCTGCTGGACAACATCGACCTCAACCGCGAGCTGGACAAGAGCGTCATCGAGGAGTACAAAAATCAGGCGCGCTTCCTCCGCGTACTGTTCTACTACATGCTGACGACCTACTACGGCGACTGTCCACTGATTACCACGACCCCCGCCATGGAGCACAAATCCCTGCCGCGCACCCCGCGCACAGAGGTGGTCTCCTTCATGCTCGGCGAATTGGAACAGCTTTCGAAGGTCCTGCCTCCGAAGGCCGAACCGGGACACCCGACGTCAGGCGCGGCGCTCGCCCTCAAAGCCCGCATCCTGCTCTTCGAGGCCAGCCCGCTGCTCAACCCCGGCCACGACGACCAGAAGTGGCGTGACGCCGCCGACGCGGCCCGCGCCGTGATGGACTGCGATTCGGATTACCAACTCTTCACCGCCCCGGGCCAGATCGGTTCGGCCTACCGCAATCTCTTCCTCGAAAGCGGAGAGAACAGTTCCGAATGTATTTTCAGCGTACAGTGCATGAACCAGAACAAGCTGGGGCTCTCGTTCGAACTGATTGCCCGCCAATACGGGACGATGGCGCCGCTGCGCGACCTCATCGACTTCTACTGCGACCGCGACGGCAATGCCCGCACTCCCGGCGAACAGCGGCTCGATCCCTCGAAAATCGACCCGCGCTTCGGCGCCACGATCGTCTACCCGGGCTGCAAGTTCATGGGCTCGACGGTCACGGCGACGCAGTTCCAGCAAACCGGATGCACGATCAAAAAGTACACGGTCTACGACGAACACACGCCTACGGCCGCCGAGAAAAGCATCGGCGACACCGAATCGCCTATCGACTACATGATCCTGCGCTACGCCGACATCCTGCTGATGTACGCCGAAGCCAAAAACGAATTGAACGAGCTGGACGAGACGGTATGGAACGAAACGGTGCGCCCGATCCGCACCCGGGCAGGATTCACAGCCGAGTCGGCGCTCGAATTCCCCGGCAAGGATCAGGAGAAACTGCGCGCCGTCATCCGCTACGAACGCCGCGCGGAGTTCGTCGGCGAAGGCTACTATTACAACGACCTGCGCCGCTGGCGCGAGGCCGAAAACGTCAACAACGGCCCGATCCGCAAGTTCAACAACGATGTCATTCTGGTACGCAGTTTCGAGCCCTCGCGCGACTATTGGTGGCCGGTTCCGCAGGGCGAAATCGACTTGAACCGCAACCTGCTGCCCAATAACCCCAATTATTGACCATGAAACGAATACTCACGCTAATCGCACTCTGCATCGTGTCAGGAGTTTCGGCCTCGACCCGACAACTGCAAATCATTCCCCAGCCCGTCAAGGCCGAACTCCGTACGGGCGTCTTCGTCACGGCCGGATGCCGCGTCGAATGGGAAGGTTTCGACATCCGGCCCGAAAATCTGGCTGCGCTGACCGGACGACTGGTCAAGCCATGCCATCCTGCGTCGACGTGGAACGGAGTGAATGCCATCGTTTTGCGACGCGACACCGCAGCCGGAATCCCGGCCGAAGGCTACCGAATCGACATTTCCGCACGCCGCGCGCAGCTCTCGGCCGGCGACGACGCCGGTCTCTTCTACGGCCTGCAAACCCTCCTCCAACTGGCCGACGAACGGGGCAACCTTCCCTGCGTCTCGATCGAGGATCATCCGCGCTACCGCTACCGCGGCCTGCATCTCGACGTCTGCCGCCACTTCTTTCCGGTAAGGTTCATCAAGCATTACCTCGATTGGATGGCTTCGTGCAAACTCAACACCTTCCACTGGCATCTGACCGACGACCAGGGCTGGCGTATCGAGATCAAACGCTACCCGCGCCTGACCGAGATCGGCGGCTACCGAACCCGAACCCAGATCGGTGGATTCCACGAAGACCCGATCACCTACGAACAAGGCCGCTACGGCGGATACTACACGCAGGACGAGATCCGCGAAGTGGTAGCCTATGCCGCCAAACGGCACATCGCTGTCATTCCCGAGATCGAAATGCCCGGTCACGCGACGGCCGCCCTGGCCGCCTATCCCGAACTGGCGTGCGGCTACGGCCCGAAAAGTTTCGAGACGAGCGGACGCTGGGGCGTCCTCGACGATGTTTTCTGCCCGGGCAAAGAGCAGACCTTCGAATTTCTCGAAGGCGTGCTGGACGAAGTGCTGGAACTCTTCCCGTCGAAGCTCATCCACATCGGCGGCGACGAGTGTCCCCGCGTACGTTGGAAGGAGTGCCCCGACTGCCGGGCCCGCATGGAGGACGAAGGGATCGAGGACGAAGCCGGACTGCAAACCTACCTGACCCGCCGCATCGGCCGCCATCTCGAAGCCAAGGGCCGCCGGCTGATCGGCTGGGACGAGATTCTCGACGGAGAGCTGGCTCCCGGCGCCGTGGTGATGAGTTGGCGCGGCACCAGGGGCGGAATCGCCGCCGCACGCCGCCGGCACGAAGTGATCATGACACCGAGTACCTACCTCTATTTCGACAAGAAAGCCACCGATTCGTACGACGAACCCGTCAGTCTGAGCAGCAGCCTCCTGCCGCTGGAAAAAATCTACGGCTACGATCCGGACGAAGGGATCGCACCCGAAGACCGGCGCTACCTGCTGGGCGTACAGGCCAACCTGTGGACCGAATTCATCCGAACCGAAGGGCGCGCGAGCTTCCAGCTCCTGCCGCGCATCTACGCGCTGGCCGAAATCGCATGGTCGCCCGTCGAGCGCAAGTCGTGGCGGGAATTCTCCGAGGTGCGCCTTCCGGCCCACCTCGCACGGATCGACGCCTCAGGAGAGCCTTACCGCCTGCCCGCCCCTCTGGGCATCGAGGACGGAACCTCAGAAGGCGAAAGTTTCTCCTTCGTCATCCGGCCTCCGTTTCCCGGCTGCAAAGTCCGCTACACGCTCAACGGCGCCGTACCGCAGGATTTCGACCGTGAGATGCCTGAGAAGTTCGACATCGCGGTTCCTCGCGGCGAGCAGCGGACGCTGCGCTGCGTGACCATCGCCCCTTCGGGGCGGCGCAGCACCGTCACGACGCTCGTGCTCACCAACCGAATGCAAACCAATAACCCCGAATGATTATGAAACGCCGTATAATAGCCCTTTTATGCGCAGGCTGCCTCTTCTCCCTGACCGCCTGCCAGGAAGACATCGAGATCACGGAGGTTCCCATGCCTCCGGTCGAGGAGGAACCCGAACCTGCCCCCGACGACACCGACAAAATCTACGAATGCGAGCACCCGCTGCTGCTGACCGAACAGGCACAGGGACGCATTCTCATCGTCGACGCCGATACCCGAGAGACCCTTTGGGAGTGGCGGGCCGCAAGCGCCGCAGACATGCCCGACGCTACGTCGCTCATGCGGCTCCCGAGCGAGGTCAAAGCCATCTACAACCGCCGTTACATACTGGCCACGGCTTCGGGCGGCGGCGTAGCGATCATCCGCATCGCCGACAAAAAGGTGATGTTCTACGCTTCGGCGGGCAACAATCCCCACTCGGCCGAGGTCTTCCCCGACGGGAACCTCGTCGTGGCGTCGACCGACAACGACGGGTTCCTCAGCACCTTCCGCGTCGATACGGTGGCCCGTACGGGACAAGTCGTCCAGAAACTGCCGCTGACCTTCTGCCACAGCGCCGTCTGGGACCATTCGCGGGGCCGCCTGCTGGCCACCTCGGACAACAAGCTGTGCGTGTTCACCTACAACGGCGACGGCAACGATCCCCGTATCACGAAGGAGTCAGAAACCGCGATTCCCGAAGGCAACTGGGCCCACGACCTCTTCCCCGTCTACGGAGAAAACGCCCTGTGGCTCACGAACAACGATTACGCGATGAAAGTCTCGGGCTCCGATCTGTCGATGGAGACGGTCGGCTTTTCGCAGTCGGACATCAAATCGGTCAGCTCGGGGCCGGAGGGTTTCCCCACCGTCCTGCTGATTCCCAAAGCGGACGAATGGTGGAACACGAAGGTCATCGACACGGAAGGGCGCACGGTCTTCGAGCAGAACGGCATGCAGATCTACAAGGCGCGCTGGTTCCTCGACAACCCATACAGCTACCCTGCAAAACACGATTTCGTACAACCCGCAAAATAACCGGCATCCATGAAAAACGCACTCAAATTCCTCCCCCTGCTCCTGTTCCTGCCCCTCCTCGCATCCGGCCAGAAGCGGCTGAACGAAGTCGGCGCAGTCTACGGGGCCATCCGCTCGATGACGCCCGAAGCCTACAAGGAGGCGCACGACAAATACGGCATCCGCTGGATCGAAGCCTGGACGGGAAATCTGACCGGCGGCACCGAGGAGCAATACGACGCCTGGATCGAGCGGTTCAACAACGCCATGAAAGGCTCCGGACTGAAACTGTGGTCGGTACACCTCCCTTTCACGCGCAAGGCTCCGAACGACCTCTCGGACGACCGTCCCGAATGGCGTGAAGCGACGTTCAAAAACTGGATCGAGATTCTCGACCGCGCGACGCGCCTCGGCAAGTTCCGTGTAGTGGTGGTACACCCCAGCAGCGAAGCCCGGATCTCCGACGAGGAGCGTCCACGGCGACTCGAAAACCTCCGCGAAATGCTGTTGCGATTCATTCCGCTGGTGAAGGAGCGCTACAACGCGGCGGTGGCCGTCGAGGATCTTCCGCGCGGGTGTCTGGGCAACAGCAGCTCCGATTTCGAATGGCTCGTGGCCAACGTCCCCGACATCAAAATCTGCTACGACACCAACCATCTGCTCGGCGAAGAGAGCCACGCCTTCGCGGAACGTTTCGCCCCCTACATCGCCAACATCCACGTCTCGGACTACGACGGAGTGGACGAACGCCACTGGATGCCCGGACGCGGCATCGTCGAGTGGCCGAAGGTAATCGACATACTCATGCGGTCGGGCTACGACGGGCCTTTCATGTACGAAGTCACGCCGCGCAACGATCCGCGCGGAAGCGTCGAATACATGCGGCAGACGACGGACAGCCTCTTTACCCGATACGCGCTCTACAAAAAACAGCGGGCAGGCGAAAAATAACCATCCAAAATCCGAACCTTTATGAAACGACACATCTGGTATCATATCGTACTGACGATTTTCGCAGCATGGTGCGGCACAGGCTGTTCCGAAGGCTACGAATATTTCAACCCCAATCCCGGCGACGAAGAGCAGCAGGCATCACCGATCGTCAATACGGGCAAAGCCTCCGTCGACGCCGCGGCGGGAAAGGCGACGCTCAACGGCAACTGCAACGCCATGGGCCGTACC
>PPYE01257322.1_pt1 | contig 14540 bp, 9 predicted proteins | sample 1559881 | NCBI WGS metagenome assembly PPYE01 (sample SAMN08240022, study PRJNA423297) | Human gut metagenome, whole genome shotgun sequencing project.
TAGCCTTCTTCTTCCACATATTTTTCATCTCCAAACTCATTATCATATCTTTTCCAGTTTCCACCATATGCGCCTATATCATATGTTGAATAATCCACTTTATTATGTATTATGTCACCAAGTCTGGTCTCCATAAGGAAATCATCAGGATTCTTATAGCCTGTTAGTTTATCTCCATCATATGAGATAATCTTAACTTTTAAATCCTCTGTTATTTCTACAGGTGAATTTGATTCGGCAATACGCATCCTATATAAAGTTATCTTTCCTTCCTCTTTAATCCTCTGATCTATCATCTCTGATATCGTGATTTCACCTTCCGGCTCTGTGGTCACACGCTCTGCTGCCGTGCAATCTGTTTCTGTTGCCTGAGCTGCTGATGTGTCATTTTCCTTCTTATCCTTTTTTTCACATGCTGTCACCATACATAACATACATGCTGCTATCATAAGAACTGATATTGCTTTCTTCATAATAAATTTTCCTTCCTGTATGCGTTGCATTCATGCCTATTTATTGTTATCTCAATTTTTTATAACGTACTTAATATAGTCTGTAACTCTATCACACAACTTATCATAACTTTCGTCATCCTCTCTCCGATTTTTATTACCTGCTCCCTTAGCATAGTCTTTTAAGTCCTTAATACTTACCTGCTTTTTCGGCTCTGCCTGTGCATTATATGCATCCACCATCTTCGTCACTTTCTCCACATCCGTCGTGATATTCTCACAGATATAGGTGTCACCTATCCTGGTTATCTCCATATCCATGCCAAAATAATTGGCATCTTCTATCATGTCCTGACATGTAAAGTCTGTTTCTGTCAGTCTGTCTTTTGCTTCATCAATTTCTGCATTATTTTGTACATTTTCATTATTTTCATCATATGCTGCATTTAAGTCATTCAAATAATTTATTGCTGCGTTAGCCTTGTTAATCTTATCTCCTACGGTTTCATTTATTATTACCGCTGAAAGGCCTATAGCTTCATCAATAATCTTACCTTTTAAAGTATTACTTGTTACATCAAAAAATACTCTGCATTCAGTCTTTTCCTCTTCCTTTTGATTTTCAAGATTCTGCTTTGTATTCTCAATCATGCCGTGTGGAAGTACATGGCTTACAATCTGATTATCTACCATTCCATACGCATCTATCTGATTGACCTTCTCATTTTCTTTTCCTACTTTTTCATTGATAGTTCCATTTGTTACCTTGACGTTATAATATTTGTCCAATATCTCCCTGTCATTGCTGTCTGTAATCTTGCATATGCTTACATCAAACGGCAGCTCTTTCAGGCATACGGATACGGTCACATTTTTCTCTTTATCGGAATGTATTGTAAATCCATCGTTTTTTCCATTATATGCAACTCCTATTGTCGGGTAGCTATCAACCATTGCTTTAAACAGGGATGACACTCTGTACTGCTCTTTCATCTCTTCAAGCGCTTCATCACTAATCTCGTCGTTTCTGTATGCACATTTTTCGCTGTAATAGTCAATTATATCCATACTTGTCTTATATATATCCACCGCCCTCTTAAATGTATTCGTGACACTCACACTGTAATACTTAGGGTCTTCCAGATCTGCATTATCTATCCACTCATCATCCTTGGCGTTTCCATAACCTGCGCGCAGCATGTTCTCTATATTTGCTATGGTTTCTTCCTCATCATCTGTTGACAGCTTTGGAAATACTGATACAAGTGCCTGCAGCTCTGCATCTGGTACAAATTTCTTCCGCATCTCATAGTTTATTTCGTCCCAGTTCATAACTGTCTTTCCATTAGAATCCACTGAATAGAATCGCTCTTTATAATACTCTGTTATCTTCGAGTCCACTTTTGCCTGTATATTACCAGCTTTTGTTTTCAATGTCCGGCAATCCATCGTATATATATTCTCAACGGATCTTACATTAATCAGAGCTGCCAGTTCTTTAATTGCAGTGCTGAATCTTTCCAAGTCCATATATTCGTCCCGAAACCTGGCTGCATATAGATCATCCACTCCATTTACATTATCAAACATCCTTCTTACACTATTGCTTGCCTCTTCATTTTGTCTCTGATATTCTGTTGCCGCGTTTCTTAGCTGTGATTCATAATCATATTGAAATATACCTTTGGTTTCCACTACACCGTAGGTTTTGTTTATTTCCTCCCACTGTTCTTCTCCTCCCATATAGCTTTGTATGTCATCGTATGCTTCCTGCGTAAAATCCTTAAATTTCATTATGCGTCACCCCTCCTTCTAATACGCTTCATATGTTCCTATACCATATATATCTCCATCTGCCTCATCTACATCTCTCACAAATTCATTAAGTTTTTTCGACATTTCCCTGAAGGATTCTCCCAGTATACTCTGATATGTATGAACAGCATCCTCGTACACTTCCAGCTTATCGTGCAATTCACCGCTTATAACTGCATTTGTGTTTATAATATCAAGTATCATCTGATATTCGTTCATCTGTCTATCTGCAATCTTTGCAAGTTCTGAGTATAAACGCACAAGTTCTGTAAATTCCTCCTGCTCAAACCTTAAATTGTACTGTCCCATTACTTACTCTCCATTCTTCTTTTTTTTATTCTCAGCTGCTCTATATTGTCCTCATATGTACACAGCTGCTGATTTATTTCATATATCCTGTCATTTCTGCTCCTGATTGCATTCTCTACATCTCTCAGCATTGAATCTATAGCATTCATCGCATTGGCTACATACGATTTTCCGTCGTTTAATGAATTAATACTCTTAAGTCTGCCCTTCAGATTTGTTATATTACGACTGCTATATCTGTCCATGCCGGCTATATTATCAACTCTGCATTTAAACCGGTTTTGCGCCTGCCATTTATATTCCTTTATTTTCAATGCTTCCTGATCCAAAGCATCTATTTCATTAAGCAGCCTGTTTTTCTCAAGCTGCAGATTTTCTACATTTGCCCGGTACCTTGATATTCTGCGACTTAATTCTTTTAGTTCCATAATAGTATTATTCTCCTCACCTTTTATATTTAAAGCTATTCATTAAATATAAATTCCTCATTAGCTAACATCAGACAGTCTCCCGGTAATATCTCTGTTTCCTGCCCCGCCTTTATTATCCTTCCATTGATAAATGTGCCATTGGTAGAATTTTGGTCCATTACATAATAACGCCCGTTTCGCGTGGTTATCACTGCATGCACCCTGCTGATATTCGTATTGTCTGCTACCGCATAATCTGACTTTTCCGGATTCTTTCCCAGCACAAACGATGGTTTGCCAAGCTCTATCTTTTCACCTGTTACCTGCCTTGTAAGACTTGCAAAATGATAGTTCACCGGTTGCATCTGCTGTATCTGTTGTACGGATATGCCATCATCTGACAACACTGTAGTTCCATCCATGCTGCCCTGCATTACCTGCTGCATTATCTGTTGCTGCATTGTCTGTTGCTGCATTATCTGTTGCTGCATTGTCTGCTGCATTGTCACTGCTTTGTTTTTCAGCACGTTCACAACTGCACGCTCTTCGCGTGAGATATATTTTTCTATTGCATTGCCGTTGAAGCCATGAAAGCTTCTGACATAATACATAAATCTGGATATATAATTCGTATCCTCATTGATAACAGGTGTCATTGTATAAATTATGTTTTCTATAAACCCGACAATATCTGCACTTTCCTGTCCTCCTACTATCGGAAAATATATAAAGTACATCTCTTTTGTCATCTCGTTTATGTATACGTCATCCATATTAAAACGAACACTGTTTACGTTCAGTCCGTTATTGTATACATCCTCAACCATTATTACTATCTGCTCAATCATGAAAAAGAAATCATATTTGCTTATGGCTTTTTTCAATCTATCGGTAAGATTTATATTTGCAGGGCACGTATATATGACACTGTCTTTTTTTGTTTTTGTCACATGCATGATTCCACATGGTTTTATTCTGGCTAGCTGGCTTAGTTCGGTTTCATTTATTCTTTCCTTTCGTCCTGCCTTCATCATGGCAGTAACGGTCGATTTTTTTATGCTTACTTTTAATTTAGACATTCGTTATTTTCCATTCCTTATGAGATACATTCTGTCGTATGTAAAAATTCTATTTTCTTTGTTACTTCGAACCTGATATTGGTTTTCTGCAGCTTTTCGGTTATATCTTCCAATACTGTGGTTTCATCCTGCAATACTTCTGTCGGTGCATCCAGCACAGTAGTTTCATCTATATTTTGTGTATATCCCGGCTTTTTCTTATTCTCCCCTGCCAGGTTATATGACGGTGCTATCGGACCGGACGATGTTATGTCAATATGTCCCGCTGTCTGCTTTTGTACAATTGCTGCAATTCCTTTCCGGGCAGATTTTCCGGTAAGTGCACCTATGACCTTAGGTATTTCAAGCACTATAAGTATGACTATTGAAGCTATAAGCATTATGGCAAATGCGGTGAAGGATACGTAAAATATCATCCTGTACTGATTATAAGTCATCTTTGTTTTCCTCCTTCACGCTCTGTGCCTTCTCAATTGTTTTGTCTATATTATCCTGCAATCCTGTTATTTGCTCGCGCATTATGGATTTATCCAGCTTTTCTGTTTTGTCCTTTATTGTCTGTAATAAATCCATAACTTTATCCTTATCTGTCACTGCTATAAATGATGTGATATTTGTGTCAACTATATCATCTATCTCATTCCATACCTGAATCTTTGCGTCTAAGCTGTCAAAATCCTCTGATTTTGCATATAGCTCATTTATTTGCTTCCATAGCTTTTTGTATTCTTCATATGTTTTTTCTGTCTGTTGTATCTTTGCTCCATCATACTGGCTAATCAATGTCAGACAATCTGATATCTCACAGTATATTCCTGCCTCCGGATGATTCTCCTTTACTTCCTTGAACCACTGCGCCGCACTGGAGTATCTGTCTTTTTCCACATTGATTTCGTAGTAGAATAAAAAGCTTTCACCAATCTTATAGCATACATCCTCATATCCCTTTGGATTTTTTTCTTTCAGCTTTGCCATGACATCATATGTATGCACCCGGCCATTGTGGTCCTTGCAATCTATACCTACCATCAGCCTGTTCAATATCTGCGCCTCATCCCTGTCCAGCACAAAATCGTCTGTCAGTTTGTCATTCAGCTTAAGATATGCCTCCGTCCTTGTCGGGTCGGTGACTATAGCCGTGTAATATCCATTGTCATAATTGTCATAGGTATCCGCTTCTTTTAATATGCTATTATAGTTTTCATTTTTTTTGTGTTCTGCCGCACAATAGCTTAATACTGTGCTTGTTCCAAGCAGCATCGTCAAAACTGATGTGGTGATAAATACCGCAAGCTTTCTCTTTAGATTCTTCCTATACATGTCATCAATCTCTGTATAGTGCTCAAGGTCATACATCAGCTCAGCTGCGCTCTGATATCTGTTGTTTGGATCCGGCTGTGTACACTTTGTAATAATACGTTCAAGACCACCTGACAATGTTGGGTCAATTTCTCTGATCGGCCTTATTTCGTAAGGTGGCTCACAGGGATTCATTCCCGTAACAAGATGATACATTGTGGCTCCCAGACAATATATATCTGTTCTCGCGTCTGTCTGCCCCATTCCACCAAACTGTTCCGGTGCAGCATATCCCATCGTGCCAAGACATGTTGTATCCTCTATGTTATTTTCCTTATATTCCCTTGCTGTTCCAAAATCTATAAGCACCACATTTCCATCAGGCTTTAGCATTATGTTTGCCGGCTTCATATCACGATATATGATTGGCGGGTTCTGTGAGTGCAGATATCCAAGAACATCGCATAGCTGTTTGGCCCACTTTATCACATTTTTCTGCGACTGGGCTCCGTACTCCTGCAATGCTGTCTTGAGAGAATTTCCCTCTATATAATCCATTACGATAAGGAATCTGTCATCCTCATCTATGACATCGACAATATCAGGAAGACTGGGATGGCTCAGTTTTTTGAGCATATTGGTCTCCGCAACAAGACTTTGCTTTACCACCTCAAAATCCTTTACTCCATCCTTTCTGACCTCTTTTATTGCCCACTGTTTGTTTGCCCTTTCATTCATAGCCAGGTACACAACGCTCATTCCGCCGTGTCCAACTTCGTTTAGTATCTTGTATTTTCCGTCAATTAAAGAGCCTATTTCAAGCATCTGTTCCTCCTACTGTGCCTTTATGAGCGCTGCTGTTATATTATCGCGCTCTCCTCTTTGCATGCTTAGTCTGATGAGCTGCTCCAGTCTGTCGTGCATATTCTGCCCATCTACAGTTGCTGCCGTTTTCAGCATCTCATAGATTTCCTGTTCTGATACCTCATGCCTGAAGCCATCTGAACAAAGCAGAAGTGACATTCCATTTTTCATTGCCCCGGTCCTGTACTCCGGCTTTACTTCTGCTGATGCCCCGACACACTGCAGCAGTACATTTCTTCGCGGATCTCTCATAGCCTGCTCCTGTGTCATATTTCCATTCATAATTTCCCGCTGTACATATGTCTGGTCTGTCGTAAGCCTTTCTATTTGGTCTGAAAGGCTATATATTCTGGAATCGCCCACGTTTATAATGTAGTAGGCTTTTTGCGTGACAAGCAGCGCTACCACTGTTGTTCCCATGTTTACTGCATGTGCTTTGCCATATGCTTTTATTTTTTCGTTCTGCTGCTGTATTACTTCATCCCACTGTCTTTCCAGAATCAGACTGTCAATATCCGGGTTCGACGATTTGCAAAGCTCAGGCAGCTGCTCGTCACTCCATCTGTCAAATGCTCTGACTACAGTGGCACTGGCCAGCTCACCCTTCGATAAGCCGCCCATGCCGTCACATAATACTGCAAATGCCATGTCTCCTTTGCATGTTGAGAAGCACTTTACCAGCAGACTATCCTGATTAGTTTCTTTTACGATTCCTCTGTCCGTGTCAGCTGCTATTTCAAATCTCATACTCACTCCTCCCAGAATTCAAAATCTTCGTTGCCAAGTCTGCCTTGAAGGGCATGCGCTTTCGCGCATGCCACAGACATTGTTGTTTTTCCCACACCACCACATGGTAATGTAAATACATAGGTAATTATCTTATTGCTCATCATTGTCTTTCTTTTCTTTCATCTTTTTTCTCATATAATAAACGATTATCAATATCGCAATTATAAGTACAAATAATAATATTGCTCCAATTATATATACTGCCTTATCATTGTTTGTTTCTACTGATTTGACATCTGACGAATTTGATTCCATAGGTACATCATCTTCGGCAATCTCTGTATCTGCTTCTGTATCCTTACCATATATTTTTTTCACTTTATTGGTCTTTCCACCTTCGTCAACAGAACAGTCTGCACACTCTACCATAAGCCTTGAATCACCGTCTTTTGCAGAGAGCACCTCCTTAGGTACTTCAAACTCTATCTTTCCGTCATGCTTGTCCAGATAGTCAAGCATATCGTCTCCCGACATTTCCTTGATAACCTTTTTTTCTTTGTCATCCGAGCCCACTACAGTAATCTTTACACGTCCAAGCTTTCCGCCATCATCCTTCGGCATCAATACTGCATTCTTTGAGCCAATATAGTTTTCATTGTTTTTATCTACACCTGTCAATGTATATGTAGGTGCTGTCTTGTCCACAATAAATTCAATATTTACACTCTTCACATCACTATAGGCAACTGAATCTGCTTTGTCCTTTGTCTCCACAACGATATTGTACTGACCCTCTTTTTCAAATACCGCATTTGATATCACATATTCGTACTTATGCCAGCCATCGCTTTCACTTACATTATTCACACTGAAGTCTGTTCCCTGCTTAAGTGCTTTTCCATTTACTTTGACAGTACAGCTGGTAACTTCATCCGGATTTATCTCTCTGACTACCACATCATGGTATACCTTCTGCACATAGTAATCCTTTACAAGCTTCATCGTATTGTCATCCAGCGAGAAGATTGAACCGCCTTTGTTTATGGAGAAATCCAACAATTTTCCTCCCTGCCCTGCAGTCTCTGTCACCTGCTTTCCGCCTGCATCTATAATATTGACTGTTTCATAAGAATTTCCGGCCTTATCCTGTGCATGGCATGTCAGTGAATACACTCCATCCTCATTGAGATTTCTAAACTCTACACGTTGTCCGTTTGAAATTGATATCACATTTCCGGTAATCGTTTTTCTTACGAATCTGCTATTTTCATATACCTCAACTGTAAGCACCGGTGAAAAGTATTCAAGATTAGTATCTGTGCACTCTATTACAAATGACATATTTCCTGAATTATTGTTTACTGAGCCCGGGGTTACTCCGTTGATTGTTACAACAGGCTTTGTCGTATCTATGCAGAACTCCTGCTTTGCAAGGTCTTTTGCCTTATTGCCGGCTTTGTCTGTATATGCAAGTGACCATGTATATGTGGCATCCGCATCAAAGCTTAATGTTGCCGTATGTATATCACCATTATCTGACCAGCTTCCAAATGCCGGTGCTGCTACTGATTTTCCTGCATCCTGCGCAGTCATGCTCAGTGCTATTCTGCTTGTATCAAAATTGTGCTCTGTGATTGTCACAGTTGCTGTTCTCTTGTTATTATAATAGTTTCCGTTTGATGCACTGTTGTTATCATATGCTACCGAAATAACAGGTGCTGTCGTATCAATTGTAAATTTTGTCGGTGCAAGCGAATTTGCATAATCCACTCCTGCTGCGGCATTTCCCGCAATGTCTTTTACTCCGATTCCAAATGTGTAATCGTCATCATGTCCGTAATATATTGTGGCAACATGTACTGTATCATCACCGTTACCGCTTCCACCTTCTGTGCTCCAGTTTGAAAGAGCAGGTGCCTTACCTGCTGCGGCTTTTATTTCCGCTGCTACCTTTGATGCATCAAAGTTACGCTCTGTTACTTTTACGGTTGCTGTTCGCGGTGCTTTGAAGTATGCTGTGTCTCCAAATGATGTATCTGCACTGTTATTGTCATAGCTTACCTGCACTGTTGGTGCTGTTGTATCTATTTTTATGTATTTTGTTACTGTGTATGCCGTTCCTGCATTGTCTGTTGCGGTAACATCTATACGCACTTCATTACTGTTGTTTGAAGCCGCGCTTATGTCAAATTGCTCTGTTACATGATTTTCCAGATCTTTTAAGCCCGCTGCTGTCTTATCATAGCTATATAATGTTCCATCCTGTGTCGTCTGTCCCATATTTGTTACCGTATAGTTTACGCTCTTTATTCCTGATGCAACTCCTGTGGCATTCTCATCTGATACCTCTATACTTACCGGCACATCTGCACTGTACACTCCTGATGCTGTCTCAGGTGTGATGACTGATATTGCCGGTGCGCATGTATCAACTACCAATCCATTTGTGCTGATATATGAAACATTACCGCTTAAATCTGTAACCCTGACATATACCACGCAGTTTTTGTTCTCGCATTCTATCGGTTCACTGAAGGTGCCATCCTCATTAAGGCTGTCAAGTGTCTTCCAGTCAGCCTCCTGAATACTGTCTACGTCAATTATTGCATCCTCTGCTGAAACGAAATACTCTGCTGACTTGATGCCGCCATGCTCATCTCCAAGCTGTCCGGCAATATTGACCTTCTTGGCAGCAAATCTTGAAATCTCATATTTGTCTTTTGGCAGCAATAAATCCCACACGGTATCCATGCCTGTTGAAAGTCCGTCAAACCTGATATTTCCTGTCGGCGACTGTACGTCAATTACAAACTCTGCTGATTTGTCTCCTTCTATCTCAAATCCATTATCTGAATTACCACACAAATCTTTTGCACTGACACTCAGCTCATACTTGTGTCCTGCATTGAATACGAGCTGCTTACTGTAAACAGCTTCTGCTCCCTCGCCTGTCTTTACCCAGTACGACTTTTCAGACCATGCATCTGACTGTGTCTGTTCATTTCCATCAACCTTTACATTGATTTTTGTTTCATCTGGGTCAAAGAAAAGCTCATTCTCTTTTACCGAAATGGTTGCAATCCTGTTTTCCCTGTAATACTCAGTGCCTTTTACACTGCTGATGCACTGTGGATCCGGCTGCTCAGGTGTACCATATGTCACTGTTATTGCAGGCGCTGTCTTGTGAATATAAAATGGCTGGCTGCCGCTTGCTGTCAAATCCACTACAGTCACGTTTCCTGCCTCATCAACAGCTTTAACATATACATCTACCTTTTTATCCAGATAAGCCTCAGCCGATACATTTATGATTCCTGATTCATCAATCTCATTCCATGCACCTTCATCATCCGATACTGACTGATCATCTGTCACTATCTGGTATTTTGCTGATACAACACCTGAAATGCTGTCAGCTACACTTGTTTTTATACGGACATCGTCATTGAAATATTTTCTGTTTTTGCCCGCTTCCGGCTCTATACTGACATCAGGTGACTGACTGTCCATGCTGAACTTGAAGCTGTCACCTTTAACCTCTGTCTTAAGACCGGCATAATCAGTTGCCTTTACTGAAAGCATCAGATCAATTCCGTTAAACTGCTCTGTTGCCGGAATGGTTATCCTTCCTTCCCCGCTTGCGTCAAGCTCAACAGTCTGTCCTGATACAATTTTCCTTTTCCCATCAAATACAGTGTATTCAACACTCTTAATTCCTGATAAGCTGTCATCAGCCTTAACGATATAGCTTATATCATCCTTATGCCAGCCTTTTTCATCGGCTGCTGTCATGGTATCCTGGGACACTGTAAGCTCCGGTGGCAGGGTATCAACAACCAGCTTCGATGTGGAGAAAAATGCTGTCTCGCCATTACAATTGTCCTGAGCCTTTACATATACGTTATATGAAGTATCCTTCAGATCAGATGTATTAATCTTGTACTTATATCGTGCATCATATGTATCCTCAATAAGCTCTAACGGCTTCCATGCTGAATCATCAAGCGCTTTTACCTGCTCATCATTTAAAATACTGCCACTTTCATCTGATTTATTCACATAGTAGAATGCCTGCTTTATTCCGCTGATATCCTCCAGCTGTCCATATACATTTGATGCCTGCTGACTGACCATATTCTGCTCGTCTATTAAATCAGCATCATATCCAATAGTACCTGAAGGCGCTTTTCTATCCACATAAAACGGCTGCTCTATTGAGCTTGTATCATTACACTCATGCTCCGCCTGATCCTTCGCATACATTCCGATTATCTGATATTTGTGTTCCTCATCCGCTTTTGTACCAAATGTGATGCAGCTGCTATAATCAGCCCCTGTCACGATCCACTCACTATACTCTATTCCTGCATCAATCAGCTTCTGGGCATTATCGACATCAAATACATCGAATTCTTCCCGGTCATCAACCTTTACCCAAAGCTGTGTGGAACCATCATCCAAAGAGACATCGTGGATATTCATGTCTACTTTTCTGACATTTCCATAATAATCCACAGCATCCTTTGTGAAAGCAGGTTTATCATCCTCCTTTGGATTCAATGTTATCTTTGGAGGCTGTGTATCATATTTGTAGTCGAGCCGCAGACTTCCAATATCTGTGATAGCTCCGCTTTCCTTGTCCTTACGTGCTATTACAAGAGTCTGTCTGTTATCACCCTGCTGTGGCATAAGCTGATATTTATCAGCTTCAATCCATTCATCACCTTTTCTAACCACATATACCGCCTGATTGTCACTTGCCAGCGATAATGTAGGTGCTTCTACATAAAACTGTGTACCCTGCAGCATTGTCCCTGTCAGGCTGTTATTCATACTGCTGTAATCATATTCTTTGATGGTAACAGTATATTCTGCCTCTGCTGACTTATATTTGTCATCTTCTGCTTTTGTCACCTTTATCCTTACAGTTCCAGTATCCTTTGCTGTCCATATACCGTTTGATGCAAAGTCTGTATCCTTTTCAATCAGATTTTTGCCTTCTACAACAGTGTATTTTAAATTGTCAACGGCTGCATCCGCCCTGTCGGATTTTACCACCGGAACAACTTTGTTCCCCACATAAATATCATCCGCCGGTGTATACTCTACCGTCAGCTGCTGTGGCTGTTTTTCCTCGGTGGCATTATTATCCGAATCCTGTTCATCTGGAATTTTACTGTCAGATATATCATCCGAAGCTGCGTCGTTAGATATATCATACTCTGAAGAGGGTGTATCAGCACTTACCTGTGTTGCCGGAAGCGATGTCGCACCCATTACAGAAGCTAGCATGATTGCTAGTAACCTGTTAAGTTTTTTATTAAACACTCTCATATCTCCTTTTCTATAGTATTTTTTGTAACTATTCCGTTACGATTTTATTTATATTCCCACTCTTCATTCCATTATACAAAACAATGGTCACACAACGGTCACACGGAGACAACTTTGTGAAAACTGCATAATAAAAGCGCCGAAAATTACATATTTTTTAGACAATTTTCGGCGCTTTTTTGGATTATTTTTTTGTAACTATTATTTACTATACTTGTTGTATATCTTTTCAAACGCAGGCATAGAGTGCTTTATCATTTCCCTGTCCACACAGTATGATATTCTCACCCAGCCCGGACAGCCGAAGCCGTCTGCTGCTACTATGAGCACATCCTCCTCCTTTGCCTTCTCGCAGAATGCATTGCTGTCATCCTCGAGTGCCTTTACAAACATATAAAAGGCTCCGTCCGGCTTGAAGCAGTGATAGCCTATCCTTGTGAGTCCCTCGTACAGAAGGTCTCTGTTTTCTTTGTAGGCATTGATATCACCGGTTGCCCCCTGGCATTTTACTATCATCTTCTGGAACAGGCTTGGTGCACACACGTAACCGAGTGCTCTTCCCGCACCACAGACTGCTGCATACAGCTCAGCCTTATCGTACACCTCATCAGGCACGAGGACGTATCCTATTCTCTCTCCCGGCAGCGAAAGTGACTTGCTGTATGAATAGCATACCAGTGTGTTGTCGTAATATTTGGTCACAAACGGTACCTTGATTCCGTCGTAGACTATCTCCCTGTACGGCTCATCTGCGATGATGAATATCGGTCTTCCTATCTCCTTAGACTTTTTCTCAAGGAGGTCTGAGAGCTTTTTGATGGTCCTCTCAGAATAGACTGTGCCGGATGGGTTGTTTGGTGAATTGATTATGACACCTCTGGTGTGCGCATTGATTCTCTCCTCAAGAGCCTCAAAATCTATCTGAAAATGCTCTGTGTCTGCAGGCACCTCTACAAGCCTTGCTCCTGCTGCATTCACAAATACCTTGTACTCCGGGAAATATGGCGCTATGGTAATAAACTCATCATATGCGTCGCTTGTCAACGCCCGAAAGCATATTGACAGCGATGCCGCTGCTCCCATTGTCATGTAAAGGTTGTCCGCATTAAAATGTGTGCCGTGTGTGTTGTTCAAAAATTCAGCTATTGCCGCTCTCGTTTCCACGTCTCCCTGTGCTGAGGTGTAGCCGTGCAGCGCAACAGAATCATAATCTGTCACAAGCTCCTTTATTGTGTCGTTTACTATCTGCGGAGCCGGTATGCTCGGGTTTCCTATTGAGAAATCATATACATTTTCCTTACCTACAATTGCTGCTCTTTTTTTACCATACTCGAAAAGCTCCCTGATTGCTGAGCGCACGCTTCCGAGCTGGTACATGCTTTCGTTTACTACCATTTTCTTGTCTCCTTATCTCTGATGTTCTTGCATGTTTACTATTATAATATCTCTGCTTATGACATACAAATGTCTTTATAAACATCTCTTTATACACATATTGTTACCATTCATGATCGTTTATCGTGATATGAATGCCTCCATCCCGGCACGCTTCGTCATATCAATATGCTCCTTAAGCTCGCGGGCTGACATTCGCAGTGCCCCCAGGCTCATGACCGTCTGCTGCTCCAGTCCGTCAGAGGTTGCCACTGTTACCTTGTACCTGTCACGTATGCCAAACACAGTCTTTTCGATAAATGCATCGGCTGTCTCGTCCTGCTTTGTATACACAACCTCTATGTTGTGGAAGGTCTCTCTCTTTCCGGCATTGCCCTTCACCTTGTACGCATCAAACACCAGCAGCAGATGACAGCCCTTATAGCCCTGATAATCCGATAAAACATCCTTCAGCGCATCTCTCGCCGAATCAATGTTTATGCGCGAGAGCTCCTTTAAATCCTCCCATGCAAATATTATATTATATCCGTCAACTATCAGGTACTCTTCCCCCTGGGATTTCTTCGGATAAATCGGATTGCCGTGCTTATCATGCTTTACGGTGCGCGGTTTACCACTTAGACCTTCATACTCATTTTTCTTTTTGCCTGACCATTTGCGCCTCTGATCCTCTGCGATATCGTTTTTGCCCATGCCAAACTCCCTGGCATAAACATCTGCAAGCTGCGCATCAAGCTCCACCGATGACATACCTGAAACAGCTTTCTCAAAGCTCGTCCTGCGGCGGTTTCCGGCAAGCGCCTGCGCATCTTCCGCTGAAAATGCATTCTGCGTGCGGGCACTCGCTGCAAGTG
>PPYE01663101.1_pt1 | contig 14540 bp, 14 predicted proteins | sample 1559881 | NCBI WGS metagenome assembly PPYE01 (sample SAMN08240022, study PRJNA423297) | Human gut metagenome, whole genome shotgun sequencing project.
GGGAAGAGGAACTGAAAGATATTGATACCCTGGAACAGCTTTTGGAGGCAGAACAGGCGGATTCCGTCAGAAACGGAAGATAAGCTGCAGGCTGCCTTCCGGTCGATTGAAAAGAATACGGGAAAGCATCAGGCGGAGCAGCTCGTTGGCTTCTGTCCCGGTGAGAATGCCGGAATCCAGAAGGCACAGCAGCCCGTGATAATTCCATGAGAAAGAAGAGCAGGAGGAAACAGAAACCTCCTGTTCTTCTTTTTTTGTCTCTTTCAGCGCGGTGATCTGTTCAAGAAGTTCCGTTTTTCGTTCCTGGTATTCCTCCAGCGTATCGGTTCCCGCTTCGTAAGCAGCCCGCAGCCGTTCCAGCCGTTTTTTTGCCGTCTGGATCAGAGCGTCGGCAGAGGGGACCGAGGGATCCATTTGGACCGGAAGAAGCATCGGGATGGAGTCTCCTTTCAGTCTGAGCGGGCATTCCCGGAGTGCCTGAAGGACGGACGCTTTCAGAAGTTTCAGAGAAATATAATGGCTGACAAAGCAGCGGCCTTTCGTGTAAGAGCCGCATTGGAGCGCCGTTCCGTGGGCGGTGGAAAGCAGAAGGCTCTGACAGGAGCTGCAGCGGACAAGCCCGCGGAAGAGTGACGAAGGCCTCTCGGACATTGGAGCGGAAGAATGTGAAGCGGCACAACGTGTTGCGGAAGGATGTGAGGTGGCAGAGCGCGGGACGGAGGGTGAGACGGAAGGAACCTGCACCGGAGGAGAGGAAAAATATTTTCTGCGGAAGGAAAGACGTTTCTGTGCGGCATCGAACAGCTCCTGTGAGACGAGAGGGGTGTGGGAAGCAGGAACGACCTGTACCTCAGGATCCTGATAAAATCTGTCCCTGGAGGATTGCTGATGGGAGAATCTCCGCCGCAGTTTTCCGGTATAGACGGGATTGGACAGAATATATTCAACGGTCCTGCTTTCGAATAGATTTCCCCTGGAAGTCCGGATTCCGGCATGGTTCAGCCAGGAGGCAATCCCGCGGATGGGAACACCCTGACAGAATTTTTGAAAGATCAGAGGGACGAAAGGTGCGGTGGTTTCCTCCGGCTCGAATTTTGTGTCTCCCATCCGGTACCCGAAGGGAGGGATGGAAACTGTCTGGCCCCGGGAAAATTTCTCATTCATTCCCCGGCGGACTTCCTCCGCAAGATTCAGGGAATAGTATTCATCCATCGCTTCCAGCAGGGCTTCCACAAGGATGGAGGTGGGATCGTCGGAGAGCGGTTCGGAAACGGAGATCACTTCAATGCCGCATTCCCTGCGGAGCATGGATTTGTAAAGGATACTGTCCTGGCGGTTTCGGGCGAAGCGGGAGAATTTCCATACGAGGATCACCTGGAACGGAGCAGGATGGCTACGGGCGGAAGCGATCATGCGCATAAATGCCGGGCGTTTGCTGGCGGAACGGCCGCTGATCCCTTCGTCAAGATAGATCTGGTCTTCGGGGATCGTGATCTGATGCTGATCGGCATACTCCCGGATCTTTTTCAATTGGCTGTCGGGAGAAAATTCCAGCTGGTCTTCTGTGGACACACGGATGTAGGCGGCGCCTGTCATAAGAAACCTCCCGGAAAGGCTATAATATGGTATAGATTATGGCAGGGAACAGGGACTTATTCCCTGAAAGGCGCCTGGAACGGAGGGAAGAGAAGTGATGAGTGATCAGCGAAAACGGATGAAACAGCTGGAGCGGAAAACGTATCTTGCAGAGACAGAGGAAGGAAATGAAGAGCCAAGAGAGCTGGAAACAATGCCTGAGGAGGAATGGAAAGAATTTCAGGAGCGGATGAGCGGCAGGATCAGTCAATGGCTGCAGATGTATCTGGAAAGCAATCCGGAGAAGCAGAAGCAGGTGCTGGAATGTCTGGAGCAAAGCGGGCAGGGAGAAGAGAAAGATTTCTGAACGACGGAGCAGCAGAAGAATAGTTCTGGAGTGTGTTTGGAGATTGCAGGAATGAATTTTCAAACATATTCTAACGGAATTGGGAGGTCCCGATGGAGAGATGGGAGCTTCCATGCGGTATCTGTCCCAAAGGTTTACCGCGCCGAACAGGATTACCATGGGAGTTTTGACAGACGTCGGGACGGAAGAGCTGGGGCACCTCGAAATGGTGGCGACGATCGTTCACCAGCTGACCTGCAATCTCACACCGGAAGAAATCGAGAAACAGGGCTTTGCCAACTATTATGTGGACCATACCGTGGGAATCTGGCCGCAGGCGGCAGGGGGCGTTCCGTTCAATGCCTGTGAATTCCAGTCCAAGGGCGACTCGGTCACGGATCTATTCGAAAACCTTGCTGCGGAACAGAAAGCCCGGACCACTTACGACAACATCCTGCGTCTCGTCAAAGATCCGGAAGTTGCGGATCCGATCCGTTTCCTCCGGGCGCGGGAAATCGTACACTTCCAGCGGTTTGGCGAAGCGCTCCGATCCGTACAGGAAGAACTTGATTTTAAGAATTTCTACGCGTTCAACCCAAGCTTTGACGCGCCGGTATCATGTCCGCCCTGTAAAAAATAAGACATGATATGGTATCAGTTTTAAGTACCTGACGGTACCGGACCAGCAAAGTACTTCAATGGATGCTGCCGAAGCGTGTTTGAATATTTGTAGTCTATGAACTCTGAAAGCTGCCACAAACAATGATAACCGTTTAGATGGCGGAACGGTAGATGACAATGTCCAAACACGCGCTGGCAGTCTTGACAATTATCTGTTTTCGGATTATAATCCATTTTATCCGATTTCGGATAAAATGGAGGCGTCTATAGAAAAATGAAAGAGAAGACGAATGTTACGGAAGCACTTGCCGTGTTCAATCAGCTTTATAAAGAGGTGGATGAAATATATCACCAGTATGCAAAGAACCATGGGATTTCGGACACGGCGTTATGGCTGCTGTATTCTCTGTATGAGAACAGCGGTACTTACACCCAGAGAGATGTCTGCGCGGACTGGCATTACCCTCCCCAGACAATCAATTCCGCCCTGAAAAGCCTGGAGAAGCAGGGAGTGATCGTTCTGGAGGCTGTATCGGGAAATCAGAAAAACAAGAGGATCTTTTTGACAGATAAGGGGCAGGAAATTTCACGGACCGTCATTGCGCCGCTGGTTCTTGCGGAACAGAGAACGTTTCGGAGATTGCAGGAAGAAGAACGGGAACTTCTGTTGTCTCTTACAGGAAAATATGTAGAGCTTTTGCAGAAGGAAATGAACGAAGACGGGACAAGCCTCCGTTGATGTATGAAAGTACAGGAAGATGATTGGAAAGGAAAAGGTGTATTTATGGATTCTACAGAATTATTTTCAAAAACTCCGCCGCTGAAGCTTTTTTTCCTTGCCGCCATTCCAGGGGCGATCAGCATGCTGGCTTCGGCGCTTTATCAGACCATTGACGGTGTTTTTGTGGGACAGTTTTTGGGAAATACAGCATTTGCGGCGCTCAATCTGGCGATGCCGTTTGTCATCATCAATTTTTCATTGGCGGATCTGATCGGTGTCGGATCCTCCGTCCCTATCTCGGTCTGTCTGGGACAGAAGAAAGAGGAACGGGCAAACAATATTTTTACCTGTGCCTGTCTGATGATTGTCGGGGCAGGCGTGCTGATCGGAGCTGTTTTGTTTGCTATCGCGCCGCTGCTGATCCGGCTGATGGGAGCGGAAGGAGAATTTGCGGAGCTTGCCGTCCAGTACCTGAGGGTTTACGCAGTCTGCTCTCCGGTGACGACCATTATTTTTGCGGCGGACAACTATCTGAGGATCTGCGGTTTTATCCGGGGCAGTATGTTTTTGAATATCCTGATGTCCGTACTCAGCGCAGCTCTGGAGTTTCTGTTCCTTGGTGTGTTCCGTTGGGGAATCTGGGGAGCGGCTTTGGCAACCTGCTCCGGCATGATGATCTGTGCCGTGATTGCGCTTGTGCCCTTTTTCCGTGGAAAAGCGCTGCTTCGGTTCTGCCGTCCCCGATTTGAGGGAAGAATGATCCGGCAGATCATCTCCTGCGGAAGTCCGAACTTCCTGAACAATATCGCAGGAAGGATCACATCGATCCTGATGAATGTGCTCCTGGTGCGTCTGGGCGGAGAGACAGCCGTTTCCGTCTATGGTATTCTGATGTATGCTGACGGGTTCATTCAGCCGCTTCTGTATGGAATGTGCGATTCCCTTCAGCCGGCGGTTGGATACAACTGGGGCGCGCAGAAATTTTCCAGAGTGCGGGCAATCGAAAAATGCTGTTTTACTGCCAGCGGGGTCGTGTCTCTGTTGTCAGTGTTTGTCATCGCCCTTTTCCCGGAACAGATCACGTCATTGTTTGTGGCGGATGCGGGCAGTGAGATTCTGAGCATTTCCGTCACCGCACTGCGTCTTTTCAGCCTTACTTATATTACCCGGTGGTTTTCTTTTGCAGGCCAGAGTTTTATGCTTGCCATCGAGAAACCGCTGCCGGCATCTGTCATCTCCGTTTCCACTGCGCTGATCTTTCCACTGGTTCTGATCGGAGCACTGTGGCCGCTGGGACTGACAGGCATCTGGCTGAATTTCTCGGGAACTTCTGTGCTTGCCGCGGTTCTGGCACTGATCATTCTGAAAAAGCTGAGCCGCGAATGGAAGCGGCAGGACGCAGAGTAGAATGGGCAGGGGCTGCTTGAAAAAGAAAACGGAAAGCCGGAAAACAGTTTTGAGAAATCCTGTTCTGTGATATAATAGTATTCTATACAGATGATCTGTGGTTGCTGTTCACTGTGTGTGCAGCAACCATTTCTGCAATCTTCCGGTATTTTGAGGATCGGGAGATTGCAGCAGAAACAGGAAAAGGATGATACCATGAAACGACTTCTGAGCGATGTCTGGCAGTTATTACAGAAAAACTGGATCAGCCTGCTTATTTTTGAAATTTTTTACCGGATCTTTTTTAATGAGCTTGTCACGCGGACAGCGGATGCAGCCGTTGAATTTTCTTTGAAATGTCAGGGTTACAGCTATATGACTGCGGAAAATTTCATGGAATTCATCCGTTACCCGCTGACGATTCTTTTCATCCTGCTGGGGCTTTTGCTGGTGATGCTGCTGATCCTGTTTGAAGTCTGTGCGCTGTTCGGATGTATGGAAGCCTCCTGGAAAAAGCAGAAGGTCCATGTGCCGGAAATGCTTTGCATGGGTGCTGTCGGGTGCGTCCGCTTTCTGCGGAGAAGGCCGGCGGGATGGGCGCTGTACATTGCCTGTTCCGTGCCCTGTCTGCTTCTTCAGGCAGTCTATGGGATGATCGTGCACATGAAACTTCTGCAGAATACCGTGGTCAGGATTTTTGAGGCATTTCCGAATTTTGTGCTCCCGGGTATTCTGGCGGGAGTGCTTCTGGTTTTGTCGATCCTGTATACGTATTCGCTTCCGTTCCGCATACTGATGGAAGAACCGGAACGGAAGACCTTGCAGAGGGTGTGGAATGCGCTGGGCGGCAGCTGGAAACAGGTCGGCAGGGCGCTTGGAAAGGAACTGAAAAAGTATTTTCTTTTGCAGGTTTTGCTGTTGGCTGTGCTGTTTGTTCTGTACCTGGCCTCCCATGTGCTGATCGTACTGTATGTCATGGCGGCGGGTCAGCCTCAGGCGCTGGTCAGTTCCGTACTGGTCTATGCGGACGGTGCAAAATATGTGCTGAGCGGGATCGCTGCGTCATTGGGGATCACTGGAACATTGTTGTATCTCTATCTGTTCTTTGTGAGGGCAGACAGAGAAGATTATCAAATCGAACGTAAAACGAAAAAAACGCCTTCCCGGCTGCGCAGGATCCTGGCGGGCAGGGTGACGGCGGTTTTGCTGACCGTCCTGCTTCTTGGGGCGGAAAGTGTCTATCTGATTTATATGGTCCAACGGGAGCATCCGAGGGCGACGGCTTCCGCCGAATATATTTCTGTTTCTGCCCATCGGGGAGGGGCAGGAAAAGCGCCGGAAAATACCATAAGCGCACTGGAGTATGCCATTGAGAGTATGTCGGATTTTGCCGAGATCGATGTGCAGGAAACAAAAGATGGGGAAGTAGTGCTGATGCACGATTCCAACCTGAAGAGGACCACCGGTCTGAATGCGAACATCTGGACAATGACTTATGAGGAACTTCAGCAGCTGGATGCCGGGGTGCGTTTTAATAAAAGTTTCCGCGGAGAAAAAATACCGACCCTGGAGGAGGCAATGGAGACGGCGCGGGGAAAGATCCAGCTGAACATCGAGGTGAAGTATAACGGGCATAATCAAAATATTGTCCGCAAAGTCGTCCGGATCATAGAGGAACAGGACTTTGTGGACAACTGTGTGCTGACTTCCATGAATTATAAATTTCTGCAGCAGGCAAAAGAGCTGAGCCCGGACATCCGTACGGGCTATACGATGAATATGACTTACGGGGATCTGGAAGATATGGACGGTGCAGATTTCTTTTCGGTGAAGCACACCTATATCACCGAACAGTTTGTGGAAAAGGTCCACAATCTTGGAAAGGAAGTCTATGCGTGGACACTGAATTATCAGGGCGATATCCAGCGGATGGTCAATTGCGAGGTGGACAACATCATCACGGATGAACCTGAGTTGGTCCGCCAGGTAATCCTCGGTGAGACCAGCCAGTCTCCGGGCTTTGCAGAACTGCTGAAATATGCTTTGAAATAGGTCTGCAACTATGATATACTGTAGTTATTAAAGGTGTGTTTGAGATTGCTTCCTGCCAGTTGCAAACACACTCCAGGGGAGAAGCTCCCGAAAGGGACGAGTGCAGAAAAAACAGCGGTTCAGCGGACTGCCGAAGAGCAGATCTGTTTTCGGAACGGGAGGCTGGGCAGCGGCAGGTGAAGAAGGGTTATAGTGGCATCAGCTGAGAAACTCTGCGATTGCGTTGATCTGGGCGGTTCTTTTGTCCAAGATTTCCTATCATTTCATGGCGCGTTTTGCCGGGGCTCTGTATGCGGCGGGGTTTGTGCTGATGGCTTTGGTACAGTCTCCGCTGGGTGTGGAGGAGCTTGGCGCCAGGAGGTGGCTGAGAATTGGTCCGATCCAGTTCCAGCCGTCGGAGGTTGCAAAGATCGGAGTGATCGTATTCCTGCCAATGGTTCTTCTCAAGATGGGGAAGAAGTATAAGTCCTGGAAGGGGCAGCTGCTGATTCTTTCTATGGGAGCGCTGCAGGCAGTGGGCGCCTGGAAACTGACGGAAAATCTGAGTACAGGTATTATTATTTTCCTGATCACAGTGGTGATCTGGCTGGTCTCTTACCCGGATATCAAAAAATATCTGATTTTTGGGGGAGGCATTGCCGTTGCCGGGGTGGGAATCCTTCTGTATCTGAAGGATCATCTGAATGCGATTCTTCTGCTTCTGATGTTCGGATACCTTCTGTACCGGCTTTTCATGATCGCCCAGAATGCGCCGGACCTTTATGGTACACTGGTGGTCACAGGCGTTTTTGCCCATATTGCGATCCAGGTGATCCTGAACCTTCTGGTTGTTCTGAATATGATGCCGGCAACCGGCATTACCCTGCCGTTTATCAGTTATGGAGGAACGTCCATGATGTTCCTGATGACAGAACTTGGGATTGCTCTTTCGGTGGCAAATTCCATACGTTTTAAGGAAACAGTTGTTGTGCAGGAACATGAGAAAAATGTATTGACAAATGTATAAAGAACAGATAAACTCATTCATGAAAAAAACAGCTGTCTTCTGGACGGAAAGGAGTTAGAGTACGATGTTAGAAAAGATGAAAGAGATTCTTGCAGAGCAGTTGGGCTGCGATGCCGACATGATTACAGAGGAGACTTCTTTTATGGATGACCTGGGTGCAGATTCCCTGGACCTGCTGGAAGTGATCATGGCACTGGAGGATGAATACGGAATCGAGATGAACACGGAGGATCTCTCCGACCTCAATACCGTAGGTGATGTGATGAATTACCTGAAAGAAAGCGGGATTGAAATCTAAGAGTTTCCTGACTTTCGTGGGATAAAAAACAGAAAAGGGGGCCGAATACAGATGAGTAGTTTGGAGTATGTAAAGAAGGTACTGGCAGATGCGGAACGTGTGGTATGTCTGGTAGGACGAGGAACGACCTTCCAAACAGGATGTCAGCTGTATGACGGGGATTTTGAGTACGAGATTGAATCCCGTTATGGCCTCTCGGTGGAAGAGATTTTTTCAGAGTCCTATTATAACAACCGGACAAGAGAGTTTTTCGAATTCTACAGAGAAGAGGTTCTGAAACATTGCGGAGAACCCAATGCGGTTTATCAGACACTTGCGCGGATGGAACAGGACGGCAAACTGATCGGTATTATTTCCCGGAGTATTTTCGGACTGTGTGAGCGTGCCGGATGTAAAAACGTTGTGGATATCCACGGAACCATTTTTGAAAACAGCTGTCCGCGATGCGGCAGAAAATATGATTACCATTATATTCTGGATCATAAGCCGATTCCTTACTGTGAAAGCTGCAGGGCGGTGGTGCGGCCTCAGATCGTGCTGACCGGCGAGATGGTCAGCAATGACAAGGTTACCCGCGCGACAGAACTGGTATCCAGAGCGGATGTTCTGCTGATCCTTGGTTCTACCATGCAGTCTTATCTGACCAAGAGTTTTATCAAATATTTTAGCGGGTCCAAGGTATTGCTCGTCAACTGGGCGGAGCATTATTCGGACGTCAAGGCGGATGGAGTGTGCATTGGAAATCTTCCGGAAATTCTCCCAAAGATATATCCGTAGAAACAGTTGCCAACCGGCGAGTGCGTGGTTTATAATAAGGTGGTTCCGGAACGTATGTCTGATATACAGGCGTACGTTCCGGAACCACCTTGCTGTCAGGGCAGAATGGAACAAAACGGTATTTTTTCGAAAGACAGATAGAAAGAAAAACAGGAGTGAAAACAAATGAGCAAAGTAAAAACAAGGTTTGCACCGAGTCCTACAGGACGTATGCATGTGGGAAATCTGCGTACTGCGCTGTACGCATATCTGATCGCGAAACATGAGGGCGGAGATTTCATGCTCCGCATTGAAGATACAGACCAGGAGCGTTTTATGGAAGGTGCGCTGGATATCATTTATCATACGCTGTCCGAGACAGGACTGCACCATGATGAGGGTCCGGACAAGGACGGCGGCTGCGGCCCATATGTGCAGAGTGAGAGAAATGCTTCCGGACTTTATCTGAAATACGCGAAACAGCTGGTAGAGCAGGGAGACGCCTACTATTGTTTCTGTGACCAGGAGCGTCTGAGCCAGTGCAAGAGAAACGTCAATGGCAAGGAAATTTCCATTTATGACAAACACTGTCTGCATCTGTCCAAAGAAGAAGTAGAAGCAAATCTGGCGGCAGGCAAGCCCTACGTCATCCGCTTCAATATGCCGACGGAGGGAACCACGACGTTCCATGATGAGATTTACGGAAATATCACCGTCAACAATGAGGAGCTGGAGGATCTGATCCTGATCAAATCCGACGGATATCCGACGTATAATTTTGCCAACGTGGTGGACGATCACCTGATGGGGATCACCCATGTGGTGCGCGGCAACGAGTATCTTTCCTCTTCGCCGAAATACAACCGGATCTATGAGGCGTTTGGCTGGGAGGTGCCGGTTTATGTCCACTGTCCGCTGATCACCAACGAGGAACACCAGAAACTGTCCAAGAGAAGCGGCCATTCTTCCTACGAAGATCTGATCGAGCAGGGATTCCTGACGGAGGCGGTAGTCAACTTTGTGGCGCTGCTCGGCTGGTGTCCGCAGGACAACCGTGAGATCTTTTCCCTGGAAGAGCTGGTGGAGGCTTTTGATTACCACCATATCAGCAAATCTCCGGCGGTCTTCGATATGACAAAGCTGCGCTGGATGAACGGAGAATATATGAAGGCGATGGATGACGAAAAATTCTATGAGATGGCGCTTCCATATCTGAAAAAAGCCATTTCCAGAGATCTGGATCTCCGTAAAATTGCCGGAATGGTGAAGACCAGGATCGAAGTGTTCCCGGATATTTATGATCTGGTAGACTTTTTCCAGGAGGTTCCGGAGTATGAGACCTCCATGTATGTACACAAAAAGATGAAAACCAATGAGGAGACTTCTCTGACACTTCTTCAGGAAGTTCTGCCGCTTCTGGAGGCACAGGAGGACTACAGCAACGACGCGCTGTTTGATATGCTGTCCGCCTTCGGAAAAGAGAAGGGATATAAGACCGGATATATTATGTGGCCGATCCGTACCGCGCTGTCCGGAAAACAGATGACGCCGGCAGGGGCGACAGAGATTCTGGAGATCCTTGGAAAGGAAGAGTCCCTGAAACGTCTGAACGCTGCGGTGGAAAAGCTGCAGGCTGCCCTTGCCTGACTGCCTATGGAATATAACGAGGCACAAAGGCAGGCGGTAGAGCATATGGAAGGACCGATGATGGTTCTGGCAGGTCCGGGATCCGGCAAGACAGCCGTGATCACCGGACGGACCTGCCGTCTGGTGGAGCAGGGGGTTCCCGCCGGCGCGATCCTGGTAGTGACCTTTACGAAGGCTGCCGCCAGAGAGATGAAAGAGCGATACCTGAAACGGATGAACCGACCGTCCACCCAGGTGACTTTCGGAACGTTCCACGGGGTGTTTTATGGGATCCTGAGAAACGCCTATCGTCTGTCGGGCGAAAATATTTTAAGCGAGGAACAGAAGCAGCGGCTTTTGAAAGAGCTGGTGCATACCTACTGCAGGGATACCGAGGATGAGGAGGAGCTGATCGCGAATCTGAACCGGGAGATCGGCACTGTGAAAAACAACCGGATCCAGCTGGAACATTTTTATTCAACGGCATGCCCGGAAGAGACTTTCCGTACCATATACCGTACCTATGAGGAATGGAAACAGAAGAACAGAAAACTGGATTTTGATGATATCATGGTCTGGTGTTATGAATTGTTTCAGAAACATCCGGAGATTCTTTCCCTGTGGCAGAAAAAATTTCAATACATTCTGATTGATGAATTTCAGGATATCAATCCGATTCAGTACGACATTGTCCGGATGCTGGCAAAGCCGCAGGACAATCTGTTCATAGTAGGAGATGACGACCAGTCCATCTACCGTTTTCGAGGAGCACGTCCGGAGATCATGCTCCATTTTCCAAATGATTACCCAAACGCAAAAACTGTTACGCTGGATATCAATTACCGGAGCAGCGGCGCCATCGTCCGCCGGGCAGGAAAGCTGATCGCCCATAACGAAAAACGGTTTCCGAAGAATATCACCGCGAGTCATGGACAGGGCGCGGCGGTTGCTCTGCGGGAATATGACACGGTAAAAGAGGAGCTTCAGGATGTGACAGACGGAATCCGTGCCTGCGCAGCGGAGGGAACGCCGTATGTGCCGTCGGATCGAAAAACTGGAACAGGATCTTCAGCTTCTTGGCAGGATGACGCCCTTCGGCGCGGTGAATTACATCCGGTTTGCCATGGGGTATGAGGAATATCTGAAAGAATACGCGGCATACCGGAGAATGAAGCCGGAGGAATTCCTGGAACGACTGGATGAACTGCAGGAACTTTCCCGTGGGTACCGCACGGCAGAGGAATGGTTCCGGCATATCGAGGAGTACAAGGAGACGCTGGCGGAAGAAGCGAGGAGAGCGCAGCAGGAAAAATCCGGTGTTACCATCTCCACGCTGCACAGCGTAAAGGGCCTGGAATACGACTGTGTTTACATTCTCGACGTGAACGAAGGGGTTATGCCGTATCAGAAAGCAGTGCTGACGGAAGATATCGAGGAGGAGCGGCGGATGTTTTATGTGGGTATGACAAGGGCGAGAAAACAGCTGACGCTTTGTACTGTGAAGGAACGGTTTGACAAAAAGATGGAGCCGTCCCGGTTTCTGGAGGAACTGCTGTGAGATATTGTGAAATGAAAAAAATATATTGACAAATAATTAACAAAGATGTATAGTAAGGGCGAAACAGGGAAATACTGCTTCCGGAAAAATGTTTAAAACATGGCAGCCGGAAAGCAGAGAGGTTTTTGATCCAAGGAGGAACGGTATATGAAAATTTTATTTTACGATACACAGACATACGATAAGGAATCTTTCAGTAAAGAGGCAGGAAATTATCCGGGCGTGGAGATGGATTTCCTGAAAAGTACGCTGGCGCCACAGACGGCACCGCTGGCGCAGGGCTATGACGCAGTATGTGCCTTTGTAAACTCTGATGTGGGAACGGGAACGGTGGAAGCGCTTCACAAGGCGGGCGTGCGCCTGATCCTGATGCGCTGTGCAGGTTTCAATAACGTGGATCTGGAACTGGCTGGAAAATACGGAATGGAAGTACGCCGCGTACCGGGATATTCTCCGGAAGCCGTGGCAGAACACGCGATGGCGCTGGCTCTGACTGTAAACCGCAGAATGCACAAGGCTTATACCAAGGTGCGTGAAAATGATTTCAGCCTTGGCGGACTGATGGGTTTCAACTTTTATGAGAAGACCGCCGGAATCATCGGAACCGGAAAAATCGGTGCGGCGATGGCAAGAATCTGCCGCGGATTCGGAATGAAAGTAATCGCGTACGATGTTTATGAGAACGAATCACTGAAAGATTTCGTGACTTATGTGACACTGGATGAACTTCTGGCGCAGAGTGATCTGATTTCTCTTCACTGCCCGCTGATGGACAGCACTTATCATATCATCAACCGTGAGACCATCGCCAAGATGAAAGACGGAGTGATCCTTGTCAATACTTCCCGCGGTGGCCTGGTAAAGACAGAGGATCTGATCGAGGGAATCCGGGCGCGCAAATTTTTCGGCGTAGGCCTGGATGTATATGAGGAAGAAACCCCGAATGTTTTCGAGGATCGTTCCGACGAGATTCTGGAACACTCCACAACGGCGCGGCTTCTGTCCTTCCCGAATGTGATGATTACCTCCCATCAGGGATTCTTCACCCAGGAAGCGCTGACCGCGATTGCGCAGACGACCCTTCAGAATGCTCTGGATTTCGAAGCAGGTCTGGAGACCGGAAATATTGTAAAAGCATAACCTGACGTACGGTAAAATCGGATGTCCCGCAGCCTGCTGTGGGGCATTTCGTTTACAGAAAGGATCCTTGCGCGGCGGTAAAAAAGAAAATGCTTTCAAAATACAGGAAAATAGTGTATAGTAAGTAACAGAAATAAAAAGAAACCACAATCCTTTGCCGTATCTTCACCCGGATGGCAGAGGGAACAGACAGAAAGGGGTGCTGCCGGCGATGGAGTGTGAAAGGGCAGAAAAGCTGATACAGGCCTATGTACGGGACAGAATGCCGGAAAAAGAGATGGAAGAGTTCATCGCCCATGTCCGCAGCTGTCCGGCCTGCTATGACGAGCTGGAAACTTATTTTATCATCAATCACGCCGCCCGTTATCTGGATAATGATGAAACGGCGTCCTACAACCTGAAAGGACTTCTGGAGGAAGACCTGAAAGAGAAAGAGCGTTCGGTACGCAGAAAAAGACATAGGAACGTGTTTTTTTCCGTACTGATTTTTTTGCTGACGGTTTTGCTGATCCTGTTTACCATGCATTATCTGAATTTTATTGAGTTACCCTGGCTGAAAGGATTATTTTAGTATGAGTGAAAAAATTGTTTTGATCGATGGGCACAGTATTCTGAACCGTGCTTTCTACGGTCTTCCGGACCTGACGAATTCCGAGGGGCTGCACACCAATGCGGTCTATGGTTTTTTGAATATTCTGTTCCGCACGCTGGAGGAAGAACAGCCGCAGTATCTGGCGGTAGCCTTCGATGTCCATGCGCCGTCGTTCCGGCATCAGATGTACGCGGACTACAAGGGAACCAGAAAACCGATGCCATCCGAACTGCGGGAGCAGGTGCCGATGCTGAAGGAAGTCCTGAGGGCGATGGACATCGAACTGGTGGAGAAAGCAGGATACGAGGCGGACGATATTCTTGGAACGCTTGCCGAGCGCTGCGAGAAAGAAGGAATGGAAGTGACGGTCGTTTCCGGAGACCGGGATATCCTGCAGCTTGCCTCAGACCGGATCATGATCCGGATGCCGAAAACGGTTCGGGGAAAAACGACCATTGAAAATTACCATGCAAAAGAAGTTCTGGAACGATACCAGGTGGAACCGAAACAGATCATCGAGCTGAAAGCGCTGATGGGCGATACTTCCGACAATATCCCGGGGATTCCGGGGGTTGGGGAGAAGACGGCGACAAAACTGATCGTGGAATACGGCAGTATTGAAAATGCCTATGTCCATGTGGAGGAGATCCGGCCCAACAAGGCGAAAGAATCTCTGAAAAACAATTACGATCTGGCTGTGATGAGCAAGAAGCTGGCGACCATCGATACGCAGGCTCCGGTGGAATGTGACCTGGAACATGCGAAGATCCGGAATCTGTACACGGAAGAAGCATACGAGATGTTCCGAAGGCTGGATTTTAAAAACCTGCTTGGAAGATTTGACTCCGCGGCGGTGAAAGAAC
>PPYE01433339.1_pt1 | contig 14539 bp, 19 predicted proteins | sample 1559881 | NCBI WGS metagenome assembly PPYE01 (sample SAMN08240022, study PRJNA423297) | Human gut metagenome, whole genome shotgun sequencing project.
AGAATATAAAGGGGGTTCCAGGGGGGAACCCCAGGGCGGACGAGCCGCCCCAAAAGGTGAAGCGGTTCACGCCGCCCACCGTGGAAGAGATTCGCGCATATTGCCGGGAACGGCGCAACGGAGTAGACCCGCAACGCTTCTTTGACTTCTACGCGGCCAAAGGCTGGATGGTCGGGAAAAACCGGATGAAAGATTGGAAAGCAGCGGTGCGCACATGGGAGCAGCGGGACGGAATGACCGCAGCGCCCGGCGGCGCAGGAGGTGAAAACGAATATGCAGAAATTGGATGTAATTCCGCACATGTCTTTTGACCGTCCCGCCGGGGAGCAGTTCACCCCGGCGGAGCTGGACGAATGGGAGCGGGACAAGGTGCGCCGGATGAACGATGCGCCGGGAACCCTCACCGGGTACGACTGCCCGAAGTGCAGGAACAAGGGATTCATTTACCTTGACCGGGACACCCGGCGGCCCTGTGAGTGCATGGAACTGCGCCGAGGGCTTGCCCGGGCGCACAAAAGCACCCTTTCCCGCGAAATGCTGGCCCGCTACACATTCGCGAAGTACCAGGCGGAAAGCCCATGGCAGGAAACAGCCCTTGCAGCCGCCAAGGCATACGCAAAGACCCCGGCGGGGTGGTTCTTCATGGGCGGGCAGCCCGGAGCCGGAAAAACGCATTTGTGTGTTGCCATTATGAACCGTATGTTGCGGGCGGGCTGGAAAGGCCTATACATGGAATGGCGCAGCGCGGCGCAGGCATTGAAAGCGGCCATGAATACCCCGGCCTATATGCCGCTTATGGAGCAGTACCAAGCGGCCCCGCTGCTGTACATTGACGATCTTCTCAAAGTCCAGAGCGGCGTCACGGTTCCGCCGGGTGATGTAAATTTAGCTATAGAGCTGATTTATAGCCGGTACAACCACCCTGACCGGCTGACCATCATAAGCAGCGAATTTACCATGCCCCAGCTTCTCCGCATTGATGAGGGGTTAGGGTCGCGAATCCGGGAACGCGCCAGAAACAACAGCTTTGACATTGCCAGAGACCCGGCCAAGAACCGGCGTATAACAGGCGGGGGCGAATATGAACAAACGACCATGTAGCGAAGGGAGACGGCGCATAATGCGTGCACAAAGTGAGCTGGAACGAATCGCCCGGCGGTACCGCCCTTATGGCGTGAGCTTTGAACGGCTGCTTGCTCTGATGGCAGATGCAAAGGCCCACGGCCTGCCGTATGATGGGGCGGTAAACTGGATCCGGTTTGTACTCGGGGAAGAATTCGGGAAAGATGAGTATTTTAGCCCCGAACAGATCGCGGCCATGACCGGAGACACCCCGGAGCAGATAGCCGCCCGAATAGAACCGCTTTTTGACGGCGCACCATCAGGCGGAATGATAGACCGCTGGACGCTGGCCGCGCTGACAATGCAGGAAGGAGCAACAGACCATGGGGAACAACGCTGAAAAGCTGGTTTACAGTGTGGACGAGATGGCCGATGTTCTGGGCATCTGCCGCCCGGCGGCTTATGCTCTTGTGAACCGCGAGGACTTCCCGGCGGTTCGTGTAAGCCCCCGGCGGATCGTCATACCGGTTTCGGCCCTTTCGAACTGGCTGGAAGAACAGGCAAAAAGAAAGCCGCCCAGGGTGCTACCAACACCCAGAGCGGCAAAGAGGAACAGAGTTGCAGAGCCTGTTTCCTCTCTCAGTATAACAGACTTGGAGGACAAACGCAAATGAGTAAAGAGCAGATCACACAGGAGTTGGCGCACATCATCCAGCGGAACGGCGAAGCGTTCGCACAGCTGCTGCTTGCCAAGGCGTTCGCGCTGGAAGCCGTCATGAATGAGCGCAGCGCGCGGGGAGGTGGCAGCGTATGAACCGCACACGCACAGCAAGGAGAGCCGCGCAAATGACAGCACAAACGCTTTTCCTTATGGGGTCAATATCCTTTGCCATTCTCGGCGCCGCGCAGTTCTGCGGCATATTCTCGGGGCACTCCGGCGCAGTTCCGGGAATCGTGCTCACAGCACTTTGGAGCGTTGGGGCCGTTGGCTGCTACCAAGCCGCCGGGCCATTCATGGAAGGATACACAGAAACCGAACGGCGGGAACGGTAAACCCGGCCCGATTGCAGGTTTAACGAGGTGGCACGAACGGGAGGGCGGCATAATGGAAGAAACCAGAACCCCCGGCGGAGCGGTCACAGAGCAGGCCGCACCGCCGATCGATCAGCGCCAGGAGCTGAACAGCATGCTTGCCCAGCTGACCCGCAGCGGCAACAGTGCTGCCCTGGCTCAGCTGTGGGAGATCAACCGGCCTGTGATTCGTACAATGTTCTGGCGTTGGTACAGCCGGAATCAAAGTATAGCCGAATCCGCCGGATTTACCATGGAGGACTTAGAGCAGGAAGGTTATTTTGCCGTGAAGGAGGCAGCAGAGTACCACAACCCCGAGAAAGGCGCTTTTCTGACGGCGCTGCAATATTTTGTGCAGAATCGGATTCAGAAAGCCACCTTGCAGGGCCGGGGGCGGTATGTGGTCACAGAGGACGGCCGCCGGGTGAGAATTCCGGCGGAACCCCTGAACAGAGCACAGAGCCTTGATGAAGTATTACCAGGAGACGGCGAAGAGCGCCGAACACGTGGAGACTTCACGCCGGACCCGAACGCGGAAAAAGAACTTGAAGCCGTCGACCATCGCGCATACCTGCAAGCGGTTCGTCATGCGGTGGAATCCGCTCTTACCCTTTTGCCCGAAAACCAGCAGCTAATTATTTGGCAACGATTTTATAAAAAACTGACATACAAACAGGCCGCCGAGGCCAGCGGAATAACACCGGATCAGGCCCGGCGGCTGGAAGAACGCGCGCTAATATATCTCCGAAAGAATACATCGCTGCGGCGCTTTTATCTTGAAGACATTGAATCCCGTACATATAGTGGTACCGGCCTTGCATCCTGGAAGAGTAGAGGCAGCGTGGAAGAACGACTAGTAGAGCGCCAGGAAGAGAAAGCATACCGCCTTGCTGCATCCAGCACAAAACACCTAGCCGAGCTGCTGGGCTTGGATGCAAAGGAGCTGTACGAAATTTTGAAGGAGGTGAGGCCACCCGAGCAGTGACCGAATAAAGACTAACAACACAAAGGAGAGATTGAAAAATGAGTAAAACACCTCTGGAAGAAGTCAAGGAAAAAATCAAGGATATTGAAAACAAGCGCATTTCTGATAAACTTGAAGTGCAGGAAGCTATTGAAAAGGCCAGGGCGGATGAAGCGGAAGCTCATAAGGCTTTAGCCGATGCCGCTGCTATGCTGGACGCTGCCGCTTACAACGATGCTGCAGATAGCGAATACAAAGCGCACATGCTTGTGAAGATGCACGAGGAAAAGGCCCGACAGATGCAGGAACAGGAGGATATTAGCGAGGAGGAAAGCGACAAGGTCATTGACGGCTTGCTTGAATACTCCAAGAGCCTTGATGCGAACTTCTCTGCAGCAATCAAAGAAAAGGCCGAGGAGCTGAGAAAGTTGCAGGATGCTTACACCGCAGAAGCGCAGGACGTGGAATACACTATCAACTATTGGTGCGACCATATCCACAAAAACTACAACACCCGTGGCCGCACTACCTACTATGTGGACGGCAAGCCCACGCACAGAAGCCCCGAACCCGTGCCGGTTATCATGCGGCGCGGCCCATGGACTGGATGTCAGGCAAGCAACGCGCTAAAGGACTTCCTTTCCCGTCTTGATGATAATGGCTTCTTGTTTGATTCGTTGAGCGGTTCGGCTCAATATTAACGCGCGCTGTCCGCATTCAGCTGAGACGGTGCACAGGGGGAGGGGGGGGGACCCCCTCCCCCGGGGTATTGGCGCTCCCTCGCCGTCCAGCGCCGATTTACACACAGGAAATTTTTCAAAGGGTGGTGAAACAATGGATTTCAACGACCAGAACAACCTCGGTACCCAGCCGCAGGAGCAGAAAGCGCCCACGACCTGCCACACAATAGCAGACCTTTTCCACCCGGAAGAGCAAAAGGGCAGCGAAACCCCACTTGCGTTTGGAGCATGGCAGCCGGTCGGGAAATTTTGAGAGGTGCGGCCATGATGTATATACACTGGAAAAAGCCCGGAGCCGATGCCCCCGGCGTGTGGGCTGTCTGTGAAGCAGTCAGCCCAGAGGACGCCGCCGGAGCTGTCAAGGGCAGCATACCAGCCGAGCAAGGCTATATTGACGGCGTTGTGTTGAACTACCACGGAGCGGATGAACTCGACACCGTAAAAACAGCGGTAACGGACGCGGTACACAGTGCCCGCCCGCTGGAAGCGCCGCTTGACGTTCTTGTAAAGGTCGGTGGCGAGTTGGCCACCGCGTGGAGATTCCCGCCAGCGAAATAACAAGAGAAGCCCCCGCCGTTGCCTGTGTGGATCCGGTGGGGGCCTTCTGTATGCCTTAGATCATCCAGCCGCCGGGGCTGCCTTGTGCATTTTGTCGAACCAGGATCGCTGCAGCGGCCCAGATCGGAGCCGGTAGCGTGGGCAGGCTCTGGCATTTTGCACAAAGAATCAGCTCTTTGCAATTGGCTGCAACTGTTTCCCCAGCTCGTTGGGGAAAGTGCGCCCGCTTGTGACAAATGTACAGTGTATTGCAGGCTTAAGAAGCTTTAGCGAGGTAGTGCATTAAAGCTTTTTAAGCCTGTATTTTTCGTGGTCTGTAATCCGGTTGAATGCCTGCCCAGCCACTGCCGCACTTTCAGTGGAACAAATCACGCCGCCAAACTGGTTGAGGGACACCCCGCCGGGATATCAATCGCGAAAGTTCGCAAGATAAATATATAAATAAAATAAATGCTTCATGAAACCTACAAAGCCCGAACAGACAGCAGATCAGACATACCCCACCCCCTCACGCAAAACCCCCGGTCGGTTTTCTGTATGGGATGCGTGCGGTCTTTAGGGCGGGAGAGAAAAAGAACCCCCGCCGGGGGGTGGTTTATGATGATCAATTTCTATTTGGGGTAAAATTAGGGGTATTTTTATCTATGCAAAATCAAAAACCCTGTAAACAAGCCAGTTTACAGGGTTTTTTATTGGCTGAGAGTTAGGGATTCGAACCCTAGGTCGGTTTTACCCGACACGAAATTTCGAGAAATGTGCCCCGTACAAATTCCCGTATATGTTCGTGTAACACCGTGTATTTTCTCCACCAAATACCATGTTTTTCAAAACGCTCCGTAAAGCGTTTCATATCGCTTTACATCGTCCCTTATCATCACAGGGCAACAATCCGGCAACAGGGCAACAATTTTTGCCCCTCTGCAACCGCAGCACCGGAAACGTTGCCATTATGCCATATAACCGTACAGTCTGAAAGGATTTGGGTGGATTCGGCCCAAATCCTTTTTCTTTTCTCACTTTAACAAACGAGAGGACTGTATGATATGTCACTGAACAATAAGACGGCCGAAAACGGCACCTTCCGAAAGCGCCAGGGCTTCACCATGGCCAGCAATGCCGCCATCCGTGACCGCAAACTGTCACTGAAAGCCAAGGGGCTGTACACGCTTATTATGTCCTACGCCACCATGCCGGGCCTGACCCTCACCAAGAGTTTTCTGGCAACCCACTGTCTGGAGAAAGAGCGCGCCTTCAACAGCGCCTGGGACGAGCTGAAAACCCATGGCTTCCTGAAAGTGTACTTCACCCCGTCCGGCGAGAACAACCGCTGGTGCGTGGAGTATGAACTTCTGGACGTGGCCGACCCTGCCGACGGGGTACACACCTACTATTACAATCTGGCCGGGGAAGTCACCGCAACCAACCTCACCCGGAAGGCCCAGCGGGACAACGCTGAACCCGCCCCGGAACAGCAGGCAGATTCCCGTACCCCACAAAATGTAGGGGACGCGCCCCGTACCCTACATTACCGTACCAACGGTAACCGTACGTACGGTGAACGTACCAACGGTAATGGGGGGAACAATATAATACTTCCTTGTAAGACTAAAAATAATACTCAGGATAATCACTCATTCATTCAGCACGAGAGTGAAGGAATGAGTGAAGAAGAGATCCAGGATAAGGTTATGGAGGAGCTAACGATCCAGCAGGCCATTCCCTACCAGTATGCCGGTGATCCCAAGATGATGGAGTGCGCCATCCACTACCTCACCGAATGGGAGTTCCGCTGCAAGCATCCCTTCCTCACCACCAGAGGCTTTGTGGATGACCGCCGGATGAATGCATTCAAGTTCTGCATTGAGTGTCTGATTGAAATGGCCTGTGCCCGCCAGCAGGCCAACTATCGGGGCGCTTTGATCTCCTATGCCAATGTAATCGACGCCATCAACCGCAACTCTGACCACTGCACCGAGGGCGGTCTGTCCGAGTTTCTGGAGCAGACCATGGACGACTTTCTGAACGCCTGCGAAAACACCGAAATCACCGACATCCGCAAATACACCAAGTCCTTGATCTGGAGCAGCTTTTCCACCTACAAGGTGAAGCTGGACGCCGCCTGTCTTTCGTAAGCTGTCCGCAGACGGCCTCCCCCGTCCCCTGTAAGCTGCCGGTGCAGCTTACAACAGGCGCGGTACTGGCCCTGTCTGAGTGGTGTCTTGTGGGCCGTACAAAGCCTGTGTACAGGGGTGCAGGGGTCTCCCTGCCGCAATCACTTTTGATAGGAACTGTCAAAAGTGAAATTGCGTTACTCTTGACAAGAGTAACAGAACCGTCCCTGCGGGGACAAGGAGAAGCGATAAAAGAGAAAGGAGGCGGGCATGGGTAAATCTGTATCGGTCACTCTGGGAAAAGGCTCTCTGGGGCATAACAACCGACGGTTCCACACCAAGAATGTAGACCATTCCCTCACGCCCCAGAACGTGGTCTTTGTACATCAGGAGCTGAAGGACGCCTACCGGGAAATCTTCGGGGAGGCACTGGAACGCTACAATCAGAAGCAGAAGCGGAACGACCGAAAAATCCCCGACTATCTGGAACACATCCAGAAAAGCAAAAACGGCGAGAAAGCCTTTCACGAACTGGTGGTACAGGTGGGCGACCGGAACGATACCGGTATTCGCACCGCAGATGCCGCCAAGGCAAAGGATATTCTCACCGACTATTACCATGAATTTGTGTCTCGCAACCCCAACATGAGAGTATTCAATGCTGTGCTGCACATGGACGAACCGGACGGTACACCCCATCTGCATATCGACTTCATCCCCATTGCCACGGGACAGAAGCGGGGGCTGGAGATAAAAAACTCCATGCGGCAGGCATTGCAGCAGCAGGGATTTGACTTCATAACCACTCCACCACCACCCAAGAATGGCCGTGTTCATTTTCTGTCCAACCAAACGACCTCCCGATTCGGGGGAGGGCAATGGCTGGAGGCGGAACGGGCCGCATTGGGGGCTGTTTTGGAACGCCACGGCATATCCTGGGAGAAGCAGGGGGTTCACCGCCAGCATCTGTCCATCCCGGCGTACAAAGCCTGCGCCGAGATCGTCAGCAGCACCATCCGGGAAACGCCGCCCGCCGAAGTAGCCATGCGGGAACCCAACAAAATGATGCAGCTCGCCGGTGCAAAAGCCGATGAGGTGCTGGTTTCCCGCGCCGATTTAGAGTCCATACAGCAGGAATCCCAAACCCTGCGGGCACAGGCAAAGCTCAACCAGCAGACGTTGCAGCGCATGGATGAGGGCAAAAGCCGGAATGATCTTTATGTCCGGCAGTCCCTGAAAGCCGCCGCACGCCGGGAACAATCCGTCCGGGAGCAGTATTCTGCGGCAAAAATCGAAAAATATGACCAACTTTTTGAGCGCAGCCAAAAACTTGCTGAGAGTTCCAAAGCTGTTATCCAGAAGAACAAAGCGTTGCGTGAGCAATACATTCTTTTAAAACAGGCCCAGGATGCCCGGATTACCCAGGCAGTCCAGCAAGCCACCGCCCCGTTGCAGGCAGAGAATGAGCGTTTGCGCACGGAATTGAATGGCTGGAAGCAGCGGGTTGCCGCATTGCAGGAGACAGTGCGCAGTCTGTGCCAGTTCATCCACGATGCCATGCGGGCCGTCTTTACGCTGAAATACAACTACAAGGGCGGACACCCCAATCCCTGTAAAAGCACCCTCACTGCCCCGGCCAGCGAGTTGATCGACGTGCTGGAGCGTCAGGCTCACCGAGCCTTACAGCAGGCTGACCACACCGAGCTGGAAAAGGGGCTGGATGGCATGGGGCTGACCCCGGAACTGTCCGCTACACTACATATCGGAAAGTCTAAAAAGCGAAATCAGATGGAGATTGGCGGCTAGTTCGTCCTCACGGTGAGGACGGGCGAATTTTTCTTGATAAGTCTTTACTGCTCTTTACTTTTCTTTATCGCTTTCCGGCAGCAGGTCACTTTCAATGGCCCGAAGCGGCTTTACATCCTTATGTACCAGTCGGAACAGCTTTTGTGGCGGCGGAGCCTCACCGCCTGCCGCCTTCCACCCAGCCAGAAAGGCAATGCGCACCATGGAAAACAGGGCGTTCTCTGCCTGGTCATACTCTCGCCGGTCTAAAAAATCGCTGAATGCCTGCTCAAATTGATTTGTCTGCATAATTCTCTTCCCTCTGGCTCATTCCTCACCGGTTTCCACATACCAGACCAGCTTCTTCATGGCCTCGCACTCTCGGTTGAATCGTTCCTCACACTCCAGATCTTCCTCGTCCGGTTCTTCGTCCTCGCCTTCAATCGCAGGCCTATCCGTGGGGTTCCAGAGGATCAGACCCATGCGTTCCAGGCAGATGATTGCATCCATGAAGCCAATGAGGTGAAAGTTGCGCTCGTTGGCGGTAAGATAGAAGTCGTTCTCCCGTTCATAGACCTGTACCCGGTAGTTGCGCTCCATGTACTTTTTGAACTGCGGGTCGCTCTCCAGCGCAATATTCAGCCCGTGATAGCAGTCCTCAAAGCTGCTTTTTGCAAGGGCGCGAAGCACCTTGTAATATTCCTGTTTCAACACATTCTCTCACCTGCCCGGTATTATATCATCTAAATCTTAGGACACATCGTCCTAAAAGTCAATAGGACAATATGTCCTACTGTATAGTTGCATTGGTGATGACAATGCGACTACGAATTCGAGACCTGCGGGAAGATCAGGATTTGTCCCAGCAGCAAATCGCAGATTATTTGATGTGTGACCAGTCCCTTTATTCCAAGTACGAACGCGAGGAACGCGCCGTACCGTTGGAAATCATGGTGAAGCTGGCCGAGTATTACCATACCAGTATTGACTATCTGGTTGGCCTGACTGACCGAAAAACACCCTATCCACGGGCAAAATAAATGCCGGTGCTGTCCTTGAACAGCACCGGCATTCTTTTAGGGGTAAGGCTCTTATTTAATCATAGATATTTGCTTCGAAGTTCATCTGGCAAGTATTTTGCTAACTTTTGCACTAACAAATGAACTTTTGTTGCCGGAACAGATTGGGACTCTGTTAATCCAGCACAATCTTTTAGCCTTCTTTCCGCCCATTTAATTGCACGCTTCGGATTTCCCTTTTCTGTCATGATACTAAATAATTCGGCATTATTCTTTTCGTATCTTGCCCATCCGAGCTCTTCAAATTTCTCATGTAGAAACTTACGATAATCTTTTCTATCATTGTCTGATTGGTAAAATTCAAAGTGCAAAATAAACCAATATTCAATGCATTGATTTGACCATGCAACATTATAAACCACATCTTTTTGTTGATTATTTAAAACAGACGCTCTTTCAGAAACCGCATTAAAATTTTGTTTAGGAAAACTATCTTTATCGTACACGCACCAAACAGTGGCGTTTTTTAACTGGTGTGACTTCACATAATCTTCTGCAAAATTAATTACCCGTAATGTTTCTGCGCCAACACCCTCCACGTGGACGTGCACCAAATTCTTGTATACAGCATTACTTTTTATCGCTTCAGCAAAACCTTTGAAGTAAAGGGGCTCTGTTTGCTGTCCCTCACAAAAAATATATATTTTTTCTTTAACAGCCTCTAAATGTTCAACTCTACGTGGTTTCTTTCTATTTTGGGGCATTAGTATTCACCCCAATCAATTATTTTACGGAAATACGGATCTGCGCCATATCTTCCTTCTAAATATCGCTTGTCATAACGAGCATCTTTTCTTTCTGTTGTTCCGTCCTCCTTTTTAAACTCGATCAAAGAATACAAATTGGACGCACTATTTTCGCCTTTTGCAATGAACCATATCTCATCTCGCCTAAAAGTTTCACTATTCATAGTTGAAAGATCATGAGAAGTGAAAATTAATTGAGCTCCATTTTTATTAACTTCGGGATTACTAAACAGACTAATAACATATTTCAACAATAGTGGGTGTAGCTTTGCATCAAGCTCATCCACTACTAGCGTAGCTCCCTTTAATAGTGCATCTGCTAAATATGGCAAAATTCCGAAAATCTTAATTGTTCCATTAGATTCTTCTGATAATTCTAATTCATATTTTTTATTGTTAACAATATGCTCAGTGTATACTTTAAGGTTTTCTTGATTCTCCTCAACTCTATAATCAGAAATTCCCAAATCCATTTCCACCATCATTTTAAGAACTAATGATTTAAGCTTTTCCGATTTTGCAATTGGAACTCTTGCATCTTGATTCGGGTTTCCATAATTAATAAAATCAATTTGGTTTTCAAACCAATTGACAATATCTTTAATCGTGGCATTTCGTCTATGTGTAATACCTAAAAACGACAGCAGAGGAAGATTATCAGAAATATTATCACAATTATATGTTCTAAACGTTCCTTTTAGCTCAATCTTTCCAGAATTTTTGCGTTTAAAAAGTGTGGAGTATCTAGTACCAGAAATCGATTTTCTATATAATTCTTCGCTAATTATTTTATTTTTCAAAAAACTTATCAGATATTGATATTCGTTCTTTGAAGTTCTAAAAAACAGCTCAAACTCAGTTGGAAGATTTATAGTATCTTTAGAAAAGTAAAAAGGTTTTATAGATACACTATTGTTTTTCTTAAGGCATTCTTCATTATCACATCCTACTGCGCAAATTGGCCGCATTATTTTCGATGCCAAAGTATATATTGCTTGCAGAACCGTAGATTTTCCCGAACCGTTAGGCCCATAAATCACTCCCAATGGCAAGAATTTTTCACCATCAGCACTCGTAATCAGACTTTCCTCATGTTCTGAAATATTTGTCGCCTGAAAATCAAAAGTAGTTTCTTCCTTCAAACACTGAAAATTTTTCACTGTAAATTGGCAAATCAAAGCACACCCCTCCTTAAGTCTAGTGTTCCATATCTCTCCTTCAAATATCCATTTCGTGAGATTTTTTCTCACAATCATCATACAATACTGGTATATAAAAATCAACCTGTATTTTTATACCACCAGGGTAGACATTTTTAACTCTATTACATGATTGATCGCACAATGAAAAAAATCTGCCCCAGCAAAGATTCGGGTAGCTAATATAATTCAACAGAAGGTGTCATATTCTTTGGTCAATGAGCATGTATGCTCTCAACAGTTTCTTTTATCCAATTTCTAAGGGCTTTGCGCACTTTCATCACTGAAAAATACGGATCATATGCTTGGTAGAAGAACCCATTTTCTATTCTTTGAGAAGACTGGCCTTGAACTGATCGAATGCACCGTTTCCATGAGCCATCGCTTGGTAACAATTCTCAATCTACCAGAAAAGATGCAAACCTCTGGAAAATACTGCATATGACAATTGTCGTGACCGCTATGGACTGCCGCAACTTAAAAACCGGCTCTTGCTCAATGGTTTATACACCACTGAACAGGAGCCGGTTCTTTACTTTATTTCTTCCTGTACCGTCAAGTCGACTGTATGTTTCAGCGTTTCCGCATGATAATCGGCAGCCTTGAAATCCTTTCGTTCAAGGCATTGCTCAATCAAGTCCACCTTGTCTTTCACGATCAGCCGGATAACTTGGAGAGCGCGTCGATAGCGAATCAGCAACCCACTATCCGTATAATCCGTTTCAGTTGTCACTGCCGACTGGGAATCCGCTGCTGGAACATGCTCAATCTTAGCTTCCTTGATATTGTCTGCTGGCTTACTTTCTTCGCTGGAAACCAGTTTCAACTGATTAAGTCTGATATGAACACTCCGCCCCTCATCTTCCACCAGAACAGTTCCGAATTTCTCGGAAATCTCCCGCAAGGCATAAAGCAACTCTGTTTCTGTTTCGATCTTCGGAGGACGCAAAGATTCTGGTGGAACACCAATAGCATCCGCAATTTTTCTCAATTGGTCATCTTTGGGGTTCCGTTTTCCATACTCGTACAACTGCAAAAGTGCAACATTCACACCTGACTCCTGTGCCACATATCGCTGTGTCAGCCCTTTCTTTTCGCGTGCATCTTTGATGCGCTGCCCTACGGTCATACTCGTTTCGCCCCCTCCTATACGTTAATAACGTATCTGTATTTTTGCATTATAGCATAATGTACATATATTGTAAAAAGAAAATAATTTATAAACAGATATAAAGCATTGACATTCGTTTAATGCGATTATATAATTTTAGCACAATCAAAAAGATTGGCGTGAACCTTGAAAACCGAATCAATCCAAATCACTTTCAAACTGTACGCCATAACCAACCACATAAACAGGAGGAATCCATTATGGCGAGACAAACCAAACGCAAACAAGCAGAACCCACCACTTTTCCCATTCTCAAAACGGTGGAACAGATGAGCAAGATCAGCGGCATCGGTGAAAACCGGCTGCGTCAGTTGATGGACAACGGTGAACTGGAGTATATTCAGAACGGCAACCGCCGTCTACTCACCGACGAGGCCATCTGGGACTGGTATGACCGGATGAAGTGCCCCGCAGTTGCCAACAAGTAATTGGCAGGGAGGCACACAAACCTATGTCAATTCGTGAACGACAGGTCAAAAACAAGCGAAATAGCAACGGCGTCCTCACCGGGAAGCCGGGCACTGTTTACGACGTGAACCTGAAATACTATCAAAATGGCGTACAGAAATCCTACGGAAAGCGCGGCTTTGTCACCAAGAAAGACGCCTTGCAGCACGAAGCAGAGATGCGCCTGAAACTGCAAACCCCTTCTTTCATCAGCGTATCTCAGGCAGAGAGCAGACAAAAGCTACGGGACTATCTCAACACCTGGGTTGAGAATTACAAGCCCAACCTGCGCCCCAGTACATACAGCGGCTATTGCAGCCACATCCGCAATCAAATCAATCCCATCCTGGGGGAGGTGCGACTGAACGCTCTTACCCCGGCCATGATCGACGACATGATCCGGCAGCTGTTTGACCGTGACCTCTCCCAGAGCACCGTCCGCTACTGCCAGCGGATTCTCAGTGTGTCGCTGGGCTGTGCCGTTAAATATGGGTACATCGACACCAATCCTGCCAAGAATATTATCACCAAGTTCAGCAAGACGTCCAATGTTCCAGACCCCTACACCATCCCCCAGCTGCAACAGTTCTTTGCGATTGTAGCTGGAACCAAATGGGAGTTTCCCGTAGTCATTGCCGCCCTGTATGGTCTGCGTATCAGCGAGATACTGGGCCTGCGCTGGCGCAATGTGGACTTGGACGCACGGGAGCTGCGGGTAGTGGAACAGCTCCCCTACGGGCTGGAGAAGGGTGTACACGAGGTTTCGGAGATGGCCCCGGTAAAATCCAAAGAAGCGGGCCAGGGCCGCACACTGCCCATTACAGAGGTCTCTCTGCGGTTCTTCCTGCGCCAGAGGGAAATACAGGAGCAGCAGAAGGCCCTGTGCCGCAGCAGCGGCACTCCCTATTATGACAACGATCTGGTGTATGCCAAGCCGGACGGAAGCCCTTACCGGCGAGATAAGCTGTCCAATGAATTCGGCCAGGTTGTGCGCCGTTCCGGGCTGCCCCACAACCGTTTCCACGATCTCAGACACGCAGCGGCAACCAATATGCACCAGCTCACCGGCGATTACTATACCGTCAGTGAGATTCTGGGCCATACACTGGAGGGTACCGCAAAAAGTCTGGGCTTTACCACCCAGGTCAACACTGTCACCGCCCGTTATGTGGAGGTGCGCCGGGAACGCAAGCAAGCAGTGCTGAAATTGTACCACGAAACAGTGCTGTTGCCTGCCGAGGTCTCAGAAAATCCCGACCCGAATTCCCCGTAACTTTTTATAAGTTCCCATTCGTTTCTACCCGGTTTTAGCACAACCGGGCAACAATTCAGGCAACAAACGGCGTTTTCAGGGCCGGAAACCAGCCGTGATCTGGGGCATAAATTCCTGCACCGGGCAACAAAGCAGCCGGGCAACACACCGGCAGCGCCCCGTGCACAAGGATAGAAAAAAGCCCCAAAAACAACCGTTTCTGGGGCTTTTCTGGCGGAAGCGGTGGGATTCGAACCCACGTGCCCTTGCGGACAACCGCATTTCGAGTCATTTCCCGCTTATGACTTTTGGTGGAAATTAAGCGAAGATGGAAGTACACAACGGAAGCCCAAA
>PPYE01188238.1_pt1 | contig 14531 bp, 9 predicted proteins | sample 1559881 | NCBI WGS metagenome assembly PPYE01 (sample SAMN08240022, study PRJNA423297) | Human gut metagenome, whole genome shotgun sequencing project.
GCTGCCTTCTTTGCGGTGGTCACAGCAGCCTCGGCAGCCTTTTTGGTGCTGGTCTTGCAGGTGGCCTTCTTGGCGGTCTTAACAACCTCAGCGGCGGTTTCGGCAACCGGCTTATCGGCAGAAGCCTTCACGGCGTCAACCAACCTCGGTAGCAACTTCGGCAGCAGCCTTGGCAGCGGCGTCAACGGTCTTGGCAGCGCTTTCAGCGGCAGCCTTCACTTCAGCCTTTGCTTTAGCGGCGGTAGCCTTGGCGCTGGTCTTGGGCTTGCGGGTCACTTCGTTGATGGTCCAGTACTGGTTATCGCCGTTCACATCGGCCCAGATCTGCAGGACTGCACCGTTTTCGGTGTTCATGTTGACCAGGTCCAGGCACTTGCCGGCCAGGTTGGACTTGATCTTTACGCGGCCATCATTGGCGGGCTCCACGATCCACAGCTGGCTGGAAGCGTTAGCGCCTTCCCACTGGTGAACATGGGTGCCATCGGTCACGCCGGAGCAATCCAGGTCCATCATCTTGCCGGTGAAACGGTTCTTGATGCGGTACACGCCCTCGCCGGCGCGCACAAAGCTCCACTGCTGCCATTCGGCGTTGGCATTATCCCACAGCTGGATCTGAGCGCCGTTCTCGGTGTTGTAATCCTTTACTTCAACAACCTTGCCGTTTGCAGCGGCGATGGTATAAAACTTATCCTCAGTAATAACGGTCTGAGCAATTTTCTTGGTAGCCATGTATAAGCTCTCCTCTCAGTTTATCGTGTTGGTTGGTCAGTTTTGTACGCCTGCGGCTGGCAGTGTTCTGCGCAGCCCCCCTCCAAAGCGTCATCTATATAAAAAGGAGTGCTGTGTTGGTTCAGCCTCCTTGTGTTCCCCTCTATTATAGCCAATTATTCCCACATCGTCAAGTTTTGTGCGGCGTGACGGCATTTTACACAAAAACGCCGGGAAGGGTGGAATCCTTCCCGGTATTTTTATGGGGATTTTCCGTTTTTATGCCGATTGCGCTTTTGTTGCGCACTTATCCGGCAGAAAGGCTATTTCAGGAGTTTTCCGCAAAATTGCCGGTGTACAGGCGGTAGTAACGGCCCTTTTGGGCAATCAGCTCATCGTGGGTGCCGCGCTCAATAATGCGGCCCTGTTCCAGCACCATGATGCAGTCCGAGTTGCGCACGGTGGAAAGGCGGTGGGCGATAACAAAGGTGGTGCGGCCATACATCAGGCCGTCCATGCCCTGCTGCACCAGGCGCTCGGTGCGGGTATCAATGCTGGAGGTTGCTTCGTCCAGGATCAGTACCGGCGGGTCCGCAACAGCGGCACGGGCAATGGCAAGCAGCTGGCGCTGGCCCTGGCTCAGGTTGGTGCCGTCGCCGGTCAGCGTGGTGTTATAGCCATCCGGCAGGTGGCGGATGAACTCATCGGCGTTGGCCAGCTTGGCGGCGGCGCGGCATTCCTCGTCCGTTGCATCCAGGCGGCCATAGCGGATGTTATCCATAACCGTACCGGTAAACAGGTGGGTATCCTGCAGAACAATGCCTAAGGATGCGCGCAGGTCGTCTTTATGAATATGGGTCACATCAATGCCGTCATACTCAATGGTGCCCTTCTGGATATCATAGAAGCGGTTGATGAGGTTGGTGATGGTGGTTTTGCCTGCGCCGGTGGAACCGACGAAGGCGATCTTCTGGCCCGGACGGCCATACAGGTTGATATCATGCAGGACGATCTTGCCCGGATCATAGCCAAAGTCTACATCCTTAAAGACGATATCTCCCTTCAGTTCACGGTAGTCTGCGCTGCCATCGGCGTTCACACGCTTCCAGGCCCACAGGTTGGTGCGCTCCTTGGTTTCGGTCACAGAATCATCCGGCAGGCGTTTGGCATTGACCAGCATGACCTTGCCCTCGTCCACTTCCGGCTTTTCGTCCAGCAGGTCAAAGATACGCTGGCCGCCGGCCAGAGCCATGATGATGGCGTTGAACTGCATGGAGATCTGGCTGATGGGCATATTCAGGGTGCGGTTGAAGGTCAAAAAGCTGGCCAGCTTGCCCAGGGTCAGGCCTGTCATGCCAGACAGAGCCAGCGCACCGCCGATCATGGCGCAGAACACATAGGAAAGGTTGCCCAGCTGGGTGTTAGCCGGACCGCCGAGGTTGGAGTAACGGTTGGCCTTATCCGCGCTTTCAAACAGCTGGTCATTGAGCTTATCAAACTGCTCAATGGCTTCTTCCTCGTGGCAGAACACCTTAACGACCTTCTGGCCGTTCATCATCTCTTCAATGTAGCCGTTCACCGCACCAATATCACGCTGCTGGGAAACAAAGTACTTGGAAGAGTTGGTGGTAAGATACTTGGTGACCAGCAGCATAATCCCGACCATGACCAGGGTGAGCACCGTCAGCGGCACGCTGAGTACAACCATGGAAACCAGCACGCTGACAACGGTAATAGCGCTGTTCAGCAGCTGCGGCATGCTCTGGCTGATCATCTGGCGCAGGGTATCAATATCGTTGGTATACAGCGACATGATATCGCCGTGGGCGTTGCGGTCAAAGTATTTGATGGGCAGCGTCTGCATATGGGTAAACATTTCATCGCGCAGGTGCTTCAGGGTGCCCTGGGTAACGTAAGCCATCATACGGGCCTGGGCAAAGGCGGCAACAATGCCGATGCCGTAAAAGCCTGCCGTGCGGGCGATGGCATGGGCCAGGCCGGAAAAATCACTGCTCTGCTCTTTCAGCAGGGGCAGGATGTAGCCATCGATCAACGTCTGCATGAACAAAGTGCCCTGCACGTTGGCAAACACGCTGACAAAAATGCAGATGACGACCGCAACGACCTGAATGCGGTAGCATTCCATCACATAGCGCAGGATGCGCATGAAGATCTTGCCGGGGTTCTGGACTTTGGGGCGCGGGCCGCGGGGGCCACCGCGGCCAACCTTAACCACTTTTGCTTTTTGCTCAGCCATTGTTATCGCCTCCCTTTTCGTCAAAGTCGCCGGAGCCTTTGGTCTGGCTGTTATAAACTTCCTGATAGATGGGGTTGGTGGCCAGCATTTCGGCCGGGGTACCGTAACCACTGATCCTGCCGTTATCCAGCACGATCACATGGTCGGCGTTTTCCACGCTGGAAATACGCTGGGCAATGATGAACACCGTGGTGCCGGGAATCTTTTCGGCAAAGCTCTTGCGGATCTTGGCGTCGGTGCCGGTATCCACAGCGGAGGTAGAGTCGTCCAGAATCAGGATGCGGGGCTTTTTCAGCAGAGCACGGGCAATGCAAAGGCGCTGCTTCTGGCCGCCGGAAACGTTAGTGCCGCCCTGGTCAATGTGGGTGTTGTATTTATCGGGGAAGCGCTCAATAAATTCATCGGCGCAGGCCTGCTTGCATGCCTCCTCGATCTCGGCATCGGTGGCATCCTTATTGCCCCAGCGCAGGTTTTCGGCAATGGTGCCGCTGAACAGTTCGTTTTTCTGCAGCACCATTGCAACGCTGTTGCGCAGGATCTCCAGGTCGTAATCGCGTACATCCACACCGCCAATGTACACATGACCGGCGGTGGTATCATACAGGCGGGGCAGCAGCTGCACCAGGCTGGTTTTTGCGCTGCCGGTTCCGCCGATGATGCCGATGGTCTCGCCGGAACGGATGTTCAGGTTGATATCAGACAGCACATCGCGGCCATCGGCCTTATAGCGGAAGCAGACATGATCAAAGCGGACAGCGCCGTTCTTGACTTTCATAACCGGTTTTTCGCCGTTGGACAGGGTGCTTTCTTCTTCCAGCACTTCAGCCACACGCTTGGCGGAAGCGGCGGACATGGAGATCATGACGAACACCATGGACAGCATCATCAGGCTGGTCAGGATGTTGGTGCAGTAGGTCAGCATGCTCATCAGCTCGCCGGTGGTAAAGCTGGTAGCACCGGACAGCACGATCATGCGGGCACCCAGCCAGGAAATCAGCAGGATGCAGGTGTAAACGGTGGCCATCATCAGCGGAGAGTTGAAGGAAAGAACTTTTTCAGCACGCAGCAGCAGATCCTGCACATTGCCGGATGCCTTTTTGAACTTTTCACTCTCGTAATCTTCGCGCACATACGCTTTGACCACGCGGATGGCGGAAACATTTTCCTGCACGCTCTCGTTCAGGTCATCGTACTTTTTGAATGCGGCGGAGAAGTAGTTGCTGGCGCGGGACATGATAAGCACCAGGCAGCCGCCCAGAATGATGACCGCCACCAGATAGATGGAAGCCAGCTTGGCGTTGATGGTGAACGCCATGATCATGGCAATGACCATGCTGGACGGCGCACGGATGGCCATACGCAAAATCATCTGGTAAGCGTTCTGGATGTTGGTCACGTCGGTGGTCATACGGGTGACCAGACCGGCGGTGGAATATTTATCGATATTGGCAAAGCTGAATGTTTGGATATTGCGGTACATGGAGCGGCGCAGATTGCGGGCGTAACCGGTGGAAGCACGCGCACCAAACACACCGCCCAGCACGCCGAACAGCAGGCCAAAGGCCGCTGCCACGACCATCCAGCCGCCAATGCGGTAAATGTGGGAAAGATTGCCGGCGGTAACGCCATCATCAATGATGGAGGACATCAGCTTGGGGATGATCATTTCCATCACCACTTCGCCGATCATGCACAAAGGGGTCAGGATGGAAACCAGCCGGAACCCCTCTGTTTCTTTGTAAAGTGACTTAAACATATGGTATCTCCTGTTTGGCTGCCTGGGGGCAGCGCCTGAACTTCTTAAGTCAAAGCATTGCGGAACACTTTGGGGTGTGTCTGAAAACAAAGAAAATAACGGATATTTCGCAAACACAAGCAGGATTTAAGGCAAGGAGCCGCAGGAATCCTTTGTATATTCCAAGGCTTTTTAACGCAAAATCCCGCTGCGTTTATAGAAATAGACCAAATTTTTGACTTTTCAGATACGCCTTAATTTTTGCCGCGGATGGCTTTTGCATTTTCAATCAGCTTGTGCAGGGTGCCCTGGATCGCTTCCAGTTCCTGCGCGCTGACCCCGTTTTGCAGGTCATGCTCAAAATCCGAAATGCACTGGTGGATGGCGGCGGCGCATTGGCGGCCTTTCTCGGTCGGAACCAGGCTTTTGAGCCGGGCGTCTTTGGCGACAACTTCCCGCGTGATAAAGCCGGACTGCTCCATGCCCTGCAGCATGGTGGTAATGCTGGAACGGTTGGTGTGGAACCGGGCTTCCAGATCACGCTGGTAGATTTGCTTGCCGCTTTCCGTTTCCTGCATCAAAAACCCCAGCACCATGCCGCGCATACCGGTCAGCTCCGGGCTGACCCTGGTGCTGATGTACGCATCCAGCGCGCAGGAAATTTCCCGCGCGGCATAGTTTAAGGTGCGGCCCACATGCACAAAGCCGTGGTCATCCTGTTGGTTGCGGTTCTGCGTTTGGATCACCTCACTTTCCAATTCGTTTGATTGTTAATTGTTTGAATTAAAACAGTTTGATTTGCAACAGTATGATTATAAACACATCCCGCCGGTTTGTCAACCAGCGGGATGTAATTATTTTCAAAGAAAATTGTTAAGGCAATACCGCATAATTCTAAGTGCCGATACGGCGAGCGAGGTGCGGCAGATGCCAAGCCAAAAGCGCAGATAGCGCTCGCCGTATGCTTCCCATTTGGAGATAACAAAGAAAATTTTACCCTGCGGAGGGGTTTGCAGATGGCTGGTGACCTGCAGCCAAGGGCGCAGCTCCGGCACACTGTTTGGGGTCAGGGTCCACACGTTCAGGGTGCCGTCCGTCAACTCGGTCATCACATTACCGTCCCAAAAAGAAGCGTACCCGTCCCGGTAGCCGTTCTGCACCAGGAACTGTGCCGCCCCTTGGTTGGGGTTGGTTGCCACTGCCGCTGCACGGTAGTCTGTTCCGGCGCGCAACAGTAATATCGCCGCCAGCAGGGCCGTCAGACCACGGGCATCCGGGCGGTGCAGGGGGGTGCAGTCCGCCAGCATGATTTCCAGCAGCGGTACAAATAAAATTGCCAGCGGCAGCAGGTAGCGGTCCGAATGGCCGCTGTTGGTCAGGCCGTACAGCAGCGCAAAGCAGACGGCCCCGGCCAGGAAAAACGCCCCCACCAGCCGGTACCCCAGCGGGTAGCGTGCTTTGCCGCGCACCAGCCAAACAGAAAACACAAAGCAGAAAAGGATCAACGCTGCAGCCGCAAGGTTAAACAGCGCGGCCAGAGAAAACACTTTGCCCTCCTGCCAGCCAAAGGAAGCCAGCAGCGCGTTGACAAACCATTGCAGGCGGTCCAGGTTCAGCCCGGTAAATGCTACATACCCCTGGTCCTGGAAGTGATATTTTTCCGCCAGCACCTTTGCGTTGACCAGGTACCCTGCCAGCGCGGCAGCATCCGCCGCAAGGGTGGGCACCAGCAGCGCCCCGCCGGGGGTGCGCCAGGCATTGGTCAGCTTTTGGCGCAGGGTATCCGCAGGCGGAGCATCCAGCCAACAGATGCGCACCGCGCACCCCAGCACCACAAAACTGATGGCAATGTGCGGAATATAGTAAAGGCCTTCCAGCACATACTGGCGGTACAGCACGCCATAGGGCAGCACCAGCAGCCCGGCCCCCAGCAGGCCGCAGTATTTCAGCTTTGCACTGCGCCCGAACCAGAACCACGCCGCGAGATACAAAAGGATCAGCACCACGCTGCCCACCACGCGCACAGTATGCCAGCTGGTGAACAGCCGGAACAGCGGTGCCATGACCAGCTGGGTGTTGAGCACCCGCAGCTCAGTGGAATAGTACCAGTTGGTGCTCATCACGCCGCCCTTCTGCGCCAGCAGGTTGGCAAGCAGCTGTTCGGACGCCATGTCGGCGTCCAGCCGGTTGGGTGCCCAGCAGCACCAGTCCACCACCAGCAGGGCAAAGCAGACCGCCGCCCAGAGCAGCAGTATCATATAGGTGGTTCGTTTTTGTTTTGCGCCGTTTGTTTGCAGCTTTGGCAAGCGGCTCCCCTCCCCTTTTTGGGATAAACTTTATATTATTGTATCGCAAATGGGGCGGGGGTGCAACCACTCGGCGTTATCCTTCGTCCGCTGCGGGGTCCAGCTGACCGGTGGTGTCCAGCTGGATGGCGGAGCCGCGCCGCACGGTGGTGCCTGCCCGCGGGTACTGGCTGACGACCCGCTCCCCCTGCCCCAGCACATCCGCAGTCAGGGTATACTCGCTCAGCTTTTGGGCCGCGGCGGAGGCTTTCCAGCCGGTCACATCAGGCACGGTGGTAAAATATTTAGCCTGCTCTGCTTCGGTATAGCTGGGCTGGATGCCTAAGCGCGGCAGGCTTTTTTGCAGCACCTCCGCCGCCACGGGGCCGGAAAGCGCGCCGCCGCTGGTGGTCCAGCTGTGGGGTTCATCCAGGCAGATAAGCACAGCAAGTTTTGGGTTTTCAATCGGCGCCACTGCCACAAAGCTGGCAATGCGGGCGCGCTCATTCTCGCTGTCCAGCTTTTGGCTGGTGCCGGTTTTGCCGCCCACACGGTAGCCCGCCACAGCACCGTTTTTGCCGGTGCCGGTGGTCACAACGCCCTCCATCAATTCGCGCATGACGGCGCTGGTTTCGGGCCGGATGACCTGCGCTTTTACGGTGGGCTCCACCTGCTGCACGGTATTGCGCTCAGCAGCGTGGATGGACTGCACCACATGGGGCTGCACCAGCTTGCCGCCGTTGACCACTGCGCAGACGGCTGTGATCATTTGCAGGTAGCTCACCTTGCTGCTTTGCCCGAAGGAGCAGGAAGCCAGCTCCACCGGGCCCATGCGGTCGGCGGTATAGTATTCGCTGCGCTTGATCTCGCCGGGCAGGTCGATACCGGTTGCGGCGCGCAGGCCAAAGGCGGCAAAGTAATCGCAAAAGTTCTGTTTGCCCAGCCGCGCCCCCACCTGGATAAAGCATGGGTTGCAGGATACCGCCAGCCCCTGGGCCAGGGTTTCACTGCCATGGATATGCCCGTTTGCGCAGCGGAAATTTGTGCCCGCCACATTGATCTTGCCCGCGCAGACAAAGCGGCTGTTCCGCGTGACCGCACCGGTATCCAGTGCCGCAGCGCAGGTGATGAGCTTGAACACACTGCCGGGTTCGTACAAATCGGAAATTGCCTTGTTGCGCCACTGGGCCTGCTGGGCGGTCTGCAACGCTTTGCTGCGTTCTTCCCCGCTCAGGGCGTTCACCTGCTGGCGGATGGTTTCATCCACAATGGTGCGCGGATCGTTGGGGTCGTAATCCGGCTTGGTGGACATGGCAAGGATCGCGCCGGTATCGACCTCCATCACAATGCCCACCGCACGGGCCGCCACATGATGCTCCGCCACGGCGGCACTGAGCGCACTTTCCAGATAGTGCTGAATGTCCGCCCGGATGGTCAGGGTGATATCATTTCCCGGCACGGCATCCTGCAGGGTACTGTAATGGGTGGGCATATCATACCCCCAGGCATTTTTTGCAGTCAGGATGGTTCCGTTCCGGCCGGTCAACTGGGCGTCATATTGCAGTTCCAGCCCCCAAAGGCCCTGATTATCCACATCGGTAAAGCCCAGCAGGCAGCCCATAAAGTTGCCCTGCGGGTAAACGCGCTTGGTATCCTGCAAAATCTGGATACCCTGCGCGTTGTTCTGCGTGCACCAGGCCCGCACGGCGTCCGCCAAATCGGCATCCACCCGGCGGCGGAGCAGGCAGTCATTGCTGGTGCGCTTGCTCAGCTTTTGCAGGGTAGCGTCATAATCAATATCCAAAATTTCGCTCAGCGCTTTGGCAGCGGGCTGCACCAGCTCATCCGCCAGTTCCCGCGGGGAGGCCCGGATGGTCCAGCAGGTTTTGCTGGCGGCCAGGGTAACGCCATCGGCGGAATAAATTTCGCCGCGGGCGGCGGGCAGCGTGGTATCCCGCAGCTGCTGGGCCGCGGCACGGTTGGCGTAACCGCTGGGGTCCAGTATTTGCAGGGTAAACAGCCGGGCCAGCAGCCCGCCAAAGCACAAAACCGCCACCAGCCCGGCCAGCACACGGGTGCGCCGCCGCATGTGGCGGTTCTGCGCAGGGTAAATGCTGCGCGGCGGGCGGTGGGTCTGTTTCATGGCGGTCTGCCTCCCCCTGTATTTTCTTCCACACACAAGCGTATGTGCTGGCGGGGCGGTTTATCCCGGTTTTGTGCGCCAGTATTGCAAGATTGTTTCCTTGCCGCACTGAAATTGCCCGGTGTTTAACGCTGGATTTTGCCATTAGTCGATATTTGTTTTTATCTTTTTCCTTTTCTTTCAGAACAAATTTCGCTCAAGCGCTGTTTTCATCGTTGCTTTTCGTTTCAGATACCCGTGCAAAATCCATTCTTTTTTTGCTTTTTGAAAACAAAATTGCTCATTTGCAAGGACAATATCGTTTCAATTCGCACAGATATTGCTTTTCTGCTTTTCTCGTCTTATAATGATAAACATGTAAATTCTTCGTAAAGCGAATAAGGAGTATCTGGAACGAATGAGCAACACAAAAAGCGCTGAATCCACCCTGTCGGAGCCGATTTTTAACCGCCAGGCATTGGTTCGGCTGATTTTGCCGCTGCTGGCGGAGCAGTTTTTGTCGGTATCCATGGGCATGGCGGATACCCTTATGGTATCCGGCGTTGGCGAAGCCGCTGTGTCCAGCGTGAGCCTGGTGGACAGCCTGAATATTTTGATCATCCAGATCCTGTCCGCCCTGGCAACCGGCGGCGCGGTCATCAGCAGCCAGTACCTTGGCCGGCGCGATGGTGAAAAAGCCGCCAAAAGCGCCGCACAGCTGTACACCGTTCTTGCGGTCAGCACCATCGCTGTCATGCTGGTCATTCTGGTGCTCAGCCGCCCCATCCTGCGCATTGTTTTCGGCCGCATTGATGACGATGTGATGAGCTTTTCACAGACCTACTTTTTGATCAGCGCCATCTCCTACCCCTTTATCGGTTTTTACAACGCCGGGGCCGCTTTGTTCCGTGCACAGGGCAACAGCCGCATTTCCATGCTGGCCAGCCTGGTCATGAACATCATCAATATCTGCTTCAACGCCCTGTTCATTTATGGGCTAGGCATGGGGGTACTGGGCGCTGCACTGGCCACCCTGTTGGGGCGCGTGTTTGCCGCGGCGTGGGTGTTCTGGCAGCAGCAGCAAATTGAAAACCCGCTCTGCATCCGCCATATTGCGGATATGAAGCCGGACGGCGACCTGATCCGCCGCATCCTTGGCATTGGCATTCCCTCCGGTTTGGAGAACGGCATGTTCCAGATTGGCAAGCTGTGCGTCAGCAGCTTGACTTCCACCCTGGGCACCTCCGCCATTGCGGCCAACGCGGTGGCCAACACCATCAGCGGCATTGCCAACATTCCCGGCAGCACCATGGGCCTTGCCATGATCCCCGTCGTCAGCCGCTGCCTTGGCGCAGGAGACAAAAAGCAGGCCAAGTATTACGCCAAGATGTTTATCCTGATGGCAATGTTCGGTTTGTTCTGCACCAACGCCTGCCTGTTTTTTACGATTCCTTACATTGCACGGCTGTTCAGCCTTTCGGATACTGCGCTCAACATGTGCGTTACCGTTATGCACTGGTTCTCTTTGTTCAGCGTTCTCTGCTGGGCTACCAGTTTTACGCTGCCCAACGCCCTGCGCAGCGGCGGCGATGCCCGCTACACCATGACGGTGAGCATTTTCAGCATGTGGCTGTTCCGCGTAATTTTGAGCTACATCTTCGTGCTCAAGCTCAACATGGGGCTGACCGGCGTGTGGTTCGGTATGTTCATTGACTGGATCTGCCGCAGCGTATTCTTCATGATCCGCTTTGTCAGCAACAAGTGGATGGACCACAACGTAATCTGATACTATTTCTGCTTTAAGTTTCCTTAGCTTACATTCTAAATAACATCAAAAAGCGGCGCAGAGCCGGGCGTTATCTCCTCCGGTTCTGCGCCGTTTTTTTATTTTTATGTGATAATGAACGATTTACAGGATATCCCACTGCACGGGGGTCAGGAACAGCTTTTCCGCCTCGGCACGGTCGGTGGTCTGGCCCAGCACCCACATCAGTTTGACTGCGGTGGCTTCGGGGGTCATATCGTGCGCTTCCAGCACACCGGGCAGGGCTTTGGCCGCGCGGCCAACTTCGTACACGGCAAGGTCGCTGCCCTCATGCGGTACCTGGGTGGTGAACACAGCCAGGTGCCCCGCGCCGCACCAGTCCCGCACGGCGGCAAACATGGCACCATCATCCCCGCCGGGCAGGCCGCCCACGCCAAAGCTTTCCAGCACCAGAGCGCGGTAACGGCCCTCCAACATGGGGATGATATCCGCCCGCATGCCCGGGACCAGCCGCAGCACAAACACATTGGGGTCCAGCGCGGTGCTGAACACCGCATGGGTATACTCCGCCGGGCGCTGCAGGAACTGGATCAGGCGGCGGTCCCGGAACATGGCGGTTTCGGGGTAGTCGATGCTGGAAAACGCGTTAAAACTCTTGGTTCGGGTTTTGCGGGCGCGGGTGCCCAAAATCACCTGATTGTCAAACACGATCTGCACGCCCCAGGCATCCGGGTGGCAGGCATAGGCCACGGCGCGCCACAGATTATTGCGGGCATCGGTATCGCGGTTATAAATCGATTTCTGGCTGCCGGTCAGCACCACCGGCTTGGGGCTTTTCTGGATCATGTAGCTGAGCGCTGCGGCGGTATAGCCCATCGTGTCCGTGCCATGGGTGATGACAAAACCATCATAGCGGTCATAGTTTTCCTGCACAGCGGCGGCAATGCCCTGCCACTGTTCGGGGCCCATGTTGGTGGAATCCAGGTTATACAGCTGGATGGTATCAATGCGGCAGAATTCCGCCAGTTCCGGCACGCAGGAAAGCAGCTCTTGCGAGGTGATGGCCGGGGCAAGCCCGCCCGCCGCCGTTGGGCGCGAAGCAATGGTGCCGCCGGTTGCAATCAGCAGGATCGTTCTCATAAATTAGAGTTCTCCTTTTATTTTTCACTGCACGGTGCCTTGGCGCAGGGGCGGGGCACCCTTGTGCATAATATTCATAAGTGCGCTTATTATACCATCTGTGTGCGCGCAAGGCAAACATTTTTTACAGGGGGTTGACAAGCTTGGTCTATTGTTATAGACTAGGTTTATAGCAATAGACCAAATGAGAGAAGGAGCACCCCGAAATGGAACAGGATTACCGCCTTGCGGAAGGCGAATACCGCTTTGCCTGCCTGGTGTGGGCCAACGAGCCGCTGGGCAGCGGCCAGCTGGTAGCGCTGGCAAATGAAGCCCTTGGCTGGAAGAAAAGCACCACCTATACCGTGCTGAAAAAGCTGTGTGAGCGCGGTATATTACACAATGCAAACGGCACCGTAACGGCACTGGTCAAACAGGCCCAGGTTCAACAGGAAGAAAGCGCCGCCGTCGTGCAGAAAAGCTTTGGTGGCAGCCTGCCCCGCTTTGTGGCCGCTTTTTTGAACACCAGCTCCATCAGCGAGGAAGAAGCTGCCGCCATCCGCGCCATGCTGGATGATGCCCGCCGTCAGGACAGCGATGCCTGAATGCTGCTTGCTTACTGCTTAACGGAAAGGAAAAACGCCATGATGTTCAGCATCCGTTCTTTTGTGCTGTATGCCGTTGGCACCAGTATGTGCGGCGGCCTGCTGGTACTGCTCTGCCTACCGTTGTGCGCGCTGCTGCGCAGGCTGCGGGCACCCAGCAAACTGCTGTGCCTGCTTTGGCTGGCGGTCGGGCTGCGGTTTCTGCTGCCGGGCGGCATCCCGGTATCCATCCGGCAGCCGGGCAGCGCGGCCCCCATTCAACAGGCTGGCGCCGTGGTTCAGGCGCTCACCGTGCCCGCGGAACTCCCGGCGCAGGCTTTGCCGGGCGCGGCAGGCAGTGCTCCCCTGCCCGGCAGCATGTTTAACATCTGGGTGGCACTGGCAGCGATCTGGGCTGCCGGGGTAGTGGTTTTACTGGTGCGTGCGGCAGCTGGCTATTGCCGCCTGCGCCGCATGGTGACCCTTGCCTGCAAAACGCCGGATGGCTGCTACACCTGCGCCGCGGTTGCCACGCCGTTCACACTTGGCGTGCTGCGCCCCCGCATTTATATGCCGCAAAGCCTGCAGGGTCCCCCACGCCGTGCGGTACTGCTGCATGAACGCACCCACATCCGCCGGGGTGACCCTATTACCAAGCCGCTGTACTATCTGGCCGCCTGCCTGCACTGGTGGAACCCGCTGGCGTGGCTGGCGTTCCGCCAATTTGAGCAATACATGGAACTTGCCTGTGACGAAGCCGCCATCGGCACCGCTCCCGCTGCCGAACGCGCTGATTACTGCGAAAGCATTCTGCGCTTTGCCACGGTGCACCAGATGCCCGGTGCCCTCGCTTTTGGGCAGGGCCAGGTGGCCAAGCGGGTGGCCCACTTGCTGAAATATCGCAAACCCGCCCCGCTGTTGTTAGCCCTTGGCTGTGTGCTGGTTGCGCTGGGCTGCGGTGCCTGCGCCCTGCGGCCCCAGGCGGAAACCATAACACCGCAGGCCGAACCCGTTTCCGCTGCGGCAGAACCCACGCCGGAACCTGCCACTCCTGCTGATGATACGCTGACCAACAGCACCGCGGAACCCACCGCACAGCCGGAGCAGCCCCAGGCCACGGCAGAGCCGCTGGTTTTTGGCTGGCCGGTGGCGGATTTTCATTACATTGCCCGCTTTGTATCAGACTATCACCGCGGGGCGGATTACAGCGCCACCAAGGGCACGCCGGTGTTGGCGGTGTACGGCGGCACAGTGGCGGTTGCCAACTACGACCACCCCAGTTATGGCAATCATGTGGTCATCGACCACGGCACCCTGCCGGACGGCCACAGTTACCGCACGCTGTATGCCCACATGGATACCCTGAGCGTGGCAGCTGGCGACACTGTAACCCAGGGCCAGCAGCTTGGCACGGTGGGTTCCACCGGCGCATCAACCGGCAACCTCCTGCACCTGGAGCTGTTTGTGGATGGAGCCTTGACCGATACCCGCACAATGATTCCTTACGATAACACTACCTCCCCGGACCTGCATTTGACCACCACGCTGGATTTTATCTGCCCGTTACAAGACTACACGGCAATTTCTGCCCCTTTCCGCACCGATGATTCTGACACACCGCCGCACCTGGGTGTGGATTTTGCCGCCGCGGGCGGCACACCGGTCCAGGCTGCGCAGAGCGGCGTTATAACCCAGGCAGGCTGGGATGATGACCACGGTTACTTTGTAACCATCTACCACGGTGCAAACGCCGCTGCCAACGATGACGGCACTTACCCTGCCAACTATGCCACCAGCTATGCTCACCTGCAAAGCAAGCCCGCCGTGCAGGTGGGGCAGCGGGTCGCGCAGGGGGATGTGATCGGCTATGTGGGCAGCACAGGCAGTTCCACCGGCAACCACCTGCACTTCCAGCTGCTGGTAAACGGCACCCCCGTTGACCCGCTGGCCATGCTG
>PPYE01586427.1_pt1 | contig 14528 bp, 10 predicted proteins | sample 1559881 | NCBI WGS metagenome assembly PPYE01 (sample SAMN08240022, study PRJNA423297) | Human gut metagenome, whole genome shotgun sequencing project.
ATGAGAGAAAAGAGGAGTTACAGAGACAATGCAGCAAATTCCGGAACGACCTGATTGACCTGCTTCACAGCATCCAGACCGGCCATCCCGGCGGTTCCCTGTCATGCACGGAGATACTGACGTCCCTTTATTTTGAAATCATGAATGTGAATCCTGAAGATCCTGAGATGGAGGGAAGGGACCACCTGATTCTGTCAAAAGGCCACGCGGCACCCATGCTGTACCTGGTGCTGGCGGAGAAAGGCTTTTTCCCCAAGGAGGAGTTAAAGACCCTGCGCCAGATGGACAGCATGCTTCAGGGCCATCCCTGCGTACATAAAACTCCGGGTGTGGAGCTGTCCACAGGTCCTCTGGGGCTGGGACTTTCCGCCGGCCTGGGCATGGCCATGGCAGACAGGATTAAGGGACTGGATGCCTATACCTATGTGGTCATGGGCGACGGTGAGATTGAGGAGGGCTGTATCTGGGAGGCTGCCATGTCCGCCTCCAAATTCGGGGCTGACCATCTCATCGGCATTCTGGACAACAACGGAGTACAGCTGGACGGCACTCTGGAGGAAATCATGCCCATGGGAGACATCGGGGCAAAATGGAAGGCTTTTGGGTGGAATGTGATACCATGCGACGGCCATGATGTGGAGGATTTCTGCCGGGCCGTGGAGGAGGCTAAGAAGACCAAAGGCCGTCCTTCCCTGATTCTTGCCGCCACCGTGAAGGGCAAGGGGGTTTCCTTTATGGAAGGAAAGAACACCTGGCACGGCAAGGCCATCAATGATAATGAATACGCACAAGCGAAAGCAGAATTAGGAGGTGCCAGATAATGGGAGAAAACATAGCAATCCGTGACGCTTACGGCTGACCACCAGAGGGGCAGATCCTATACAGAGCCTGATTGCCTATGACAAGCTGAACGTGAAGCTCTGCGGAACCTACTGCGGGCTTTCGGACTCCTATGACGGAGCCAGCCACCAGGCCATTACCGACCTGGCATTTGTGAGAGCCATCCCCAATATGACAGTGATTACAGTGGCGGACGCAGTGGAGACAAAAAAGGCGGTATTTGCCATTGCAGAACATCAGGGCCCTGTCTATTTGAGGCTCAGCCGCGCGGCAGCTCCTGTGTTTTATCCTGAGGATATGAAATTTGAGATCGGCAGGGGCATTACGGTCAGGGAAGGCGGGGATGTAACCATTATCACCACGGGAACCGTGCTTCACAAGGCCCTGGCAGCGGCAGAGCTTCTGGAAGCAAAGGGAATCCAGGCAAGAGTGGTGGATATGCATACCATCAAACCTATTGATGAGGAACTGATTATAGAATGCGCCAGTGAGACGGGCGCCATCGTGACCGTGGAGGAACACTCTGTCTGCGGCGGACTGGGAAGCGCTGTGGCGGAAGTCCTGGCAGAGCATATGCCGGTACCCATGACCCGCATCGGTGCCACTGACTTTGCGGAATCCGGGGATTACGAACAGCTTTTGGTGAAATACGGCTATGGCCCGGAATCCATTGCGGAAAAATGTGAAAAAGTGATGAAGCGCAAGCAGGTACAGAAAAAGTAATACAGGAAAATCAGTGCAGAGAACCGGTACAAAAAAGTTAAAAATCAGTATAAAAAGTCAGGAGGGAAGGCGCGCCTATGGAACAATCCATGAGAAGGTTTATGAAGGTGGGAATCATTCTCCACGTATCCACCTTGTCTGCGGGACTCAACATCAACGACCTGGATGAAACCAGAAGGGCCATGGCAGTGGACACACTGAAGGAAGGAATTGATGAAGCCTATGAGATGGGCTGCGCAGGTTTTTCCTTCCTGTCCGGCCGGTATGACGAGGAACGAAAGGAACAGGCCTTTGAACAGCTTCTTAAATCTACCAGGCAGCTGTGCGGGTATGCAGGGGAGAAGGGAAATATGCCCATCTGCTGCGAGGTCTTTGACTATGATATTGACAAGAGGGCTCTCATCGGTCCGGCAGCCCTGGCAGCCCGCTATGCAGGGGAAATCCGGAGGGACTATGGGAATTTCGGCCTGCTGGTGGATTTGAGCCATATTCCCATGATTCATGAGACCATCGAAGAAAGCATCCTTCCGGTTAAAGATTACATCATTCATGCCCATATGGGAAACACGGTAATTAAAAGCCCGGACTGCGAGGCATACGGGGACAACCATCCCAGATTCGGATTCCCGGACAGTGAAAATGATGTGGAGGAGCTGGCCCATTATCTGAGGACGCTTATGGAAATCGGATTTCTGGGTGAGAAGAAACGGCCTATTGTAAGCTTTGAGGTGAAGCCCTGGAAGGATGAATCCCCCGAAGTGATTATAGCAAATGCAAAACGTACGTTGAACCTGGCATGGGAGCTGGTGTGACAGGTACCTGCATTTGATATATATAAATACATATTGAGCAAATGCAATTGAATCAAACAAGATTTGCAAACAGAAATAAGGAGGTATTTAATTATGAAAGACCCAATTCAGAAATATTTTCAGGTAGGAACCATACAGTGGATGACCCATCCTCCGGTGAATTATCCCATATTGGATTCCGTTAAGACCATCTGCTGCGACGAATACTTTAATGCCCTGGAGATAACCCATATCGAGGACCAGGAGACAAAGGACAAGGTAAGGGATATGCTGGCCCAGAGCCACATGAAGGTGTGCTACGGCGCACAGCCCCGCCTGCTGGGACCAAAGCTTAACCCCAATGATCTGGACGAGGAAGGCAGGAAGAAGGCCGAGGCCGTCCTGATGGATTCCGTTGATGAGGCCCGGTACATGGGTGCAAAGGGAATTGCCTTCCTGGCAGGAAAATGGGAACCGGAGACAAAGGACCAGGCATATGCCCAGCTGCTTAAGACTACCAGGGCTGTGTGCAGCTATGCTGCAACCAAGGGAATGATGGTGGAGCTGGAAGTGTTTGACTTTGATATGGATAAGGCAGCCCTCATCGGGCCGGCTCCTTATGCGGCCAGGTTTGCTGCGGATATGCGCACCACCCACAACAATTTCGGCCTGCTGGTGGACCTTTCCCATTTCCCCACCACCTATGAGACTTCCAGGTTCGTGATTCAGACGCTGCGTCCCTATATCACCCACCTGCACATCGGTAATGCGGTGGTGAAGGAAGGTTTTGAGGCGTACGGCGACCAGCACCCAAGGTTCGGGTTCCCTGACAGCGCCAACGACACAGAGCAGCTTGTGGATTTCTTCACTGTCCTGAAGGAAGAGGGCTTCTTTAATAAGGAAAATCCCTATGTATTGTCCCTGGAGGTAAAACCGTGGGCAGACGAGGACGGAGATATCATACTGGCCAACACCAAGAGAGTCATCAACAGGGCCTGGGCGCTGGTAGAGGATTAAACAGCGTCTGCAGTATCATTGTGCCGGAGGTGTGCTTGACAGCGGCGCATAAGATAGGATAGAATTGAATAATTGGAAAAAGGAGGAATAAGTCATGAAAATCGTAGTGTTAGACGGATATACAGAAAATCCAGGTGATTTAAGCTGGGAGGGACTTGAAAGGTTAGGTGAGTTAACCGTATATGACAGGACTCCTGCTGACAAGATTGCAGAGCGGATTGGGGACGCAGAGGCGGTTTATACCAATAAAACCCCGATCAGCGCGCAGACCATCGGACAGTGCCCGAATTTAAAGTTCATCGGAGTGCTGGCCACTGGCTACAATGTGATTGATACAGCGGCAGCCAAGGCAGCAGGCGTGATCGTGTCCAACATCCCAACCTATGGTACGGACGCAGTGGCCCAGTATGCAATTGCCCTTTTGCTGGAGCTGTGCCACCACATCGGGGAGCATTCTGACTGTGTAAAGGCAGGGGAGTGGACCCACAATGCTGACTGGTGCTTCTGGAAGCATCCCCTGGTGGAACTGGCCGGAAAGACATTCGGCGTCATCGGCTTTGGAAGGATTGGACAGGGCACGGCTAAAATTGCGGAGGCTCTGGGCATGAAGGTATTGGCATATGACGAGTATCCCAACAAGGCTTTGGAGACAGATAACTGCAAATATGCTTCCCTGGACCAGCTTCTGGCTCAGGCCGATGTCATCAGCCTGCACTGCCCGCTGTTCCCATCCACAGAGGGAATCATCAACAGGGATTCCATTGCAAAGATGAAGGATGGAGTAAAAATCATCAATACCTCCAGAGGTCCCCTGATTGTGGAAAAAGACTTAAGGGAAGCGCTGGACAGTGGAAAAGTCAGCGGGGCTGCAGTGGACGTGGTATCCACAGAGCCTATCCGCGAGGACAATCCTCTTCTGGGCGCCAAGAATATGATTATTACCCCTCATATTGCCTGGGCTCCCAGGGAATCCAGACAGAGACTTATGGACATTGCAGTGGATAATCTGAAACATTTTGTAGACGGAGCACCACAGAATGTGGTAAATAAATAGTAGGAAAATCAGACAGCCTGCAGCGCAGGCCCATGACAGACGCCGGGCGGCAGAAGAGGGCATGAGAATGCTTTGATTCCTCCCGGCGTATTTCCGTATTGGCGCATATGGGGCAGATACAGAGGGAAAGAGGGCGTGAATTCATGGTAACAGTGCGGATGTTTATTCCATATATGAATATGAAAAGCAGGTTCGAGGCGGCGGTGAGCCGTCTGGAGCCTCAGGACGATGTGAGAGTGGAGCTGCTTCACGTATTCGGCACACCGGAATCCCTGTCGCGGTACGGGGACGCCGACATATTAGTGGCCAGGGGCATGACTTATGACCGCCTCAGGTATCTGTTTCCGGAGAAGCATGTGGTGGAGATACAGCTCTCCAGCTTTGATATACTGAAAGCACTGATTTGCGCCAGACAGGAGTTCCATCCCAAGAAGATAGCCCTCTGTGTGCGGTATATGGATGAGAGCGCTGTGTCCGAGCTGGAAAAGCTGTGCCAGGCGGAGATTGCGTATTATACGGTCCATGACGAGGCCTCCACTCTGGAAGCCATCCACAGTGCCAGGGCCAATGGTGCCGATGTGTTTGTGGGAGCCGGTACCATGTGCGGACTGTGCGATAAAGAGGCATTGAACCGGGTCCACATCCACACAAAGGATATCGCCATAGAGCAGGCCCTGAAGCAGGCCATGGATGCGGCCAGGACCATCAATATGGAGCGGGCCAGGTCCAAGATGACCAGCACCATCCTCAACACCAGTTCCGATGCCCTGATTGCCGTCAGCGGCAGCGGGCTGATTCAGGCATTGAATAACCAGGCGTACCGTACCTTTCAGCTCTCCTCCCAGGCTGACTACACGGGCCGTCCCGTGGAGGAGGTCTGTCCTGCCCTTAAATGGAAGGATGTGGTGGAGACAGGACGGGAACGGGAGGAGGTTATCCAGTGGAAGGACAGGAAACTGTATACGGAATACAGGCCCGTGCTGGTGGACAAGATGGGAAAGGGCGCCATCATTGTTGCCCGCTACACCGAGCAGATTATTGAGGCAGAGACTAAAATCCGGCAGAGCCTTGCAAAGCAGGGGCTTACGGCAAAGTATTCCTTTGACGACATCATTGGAAGCAGCCCTGCCATTCGGGAGAATATTCTCATGGCAAAGCGTTACAGCCGGGTGGATTCCAATGTGCTGATTGTGGGAGAGACAGGAACCGGAAAAGAGCTTTTTGCCCACAGCATCCACCGGGAGAGCAGGCGCAGCGCAGAACCCTTTGTGGCGTTAAACTGTGCGGCCCTGCCGGAAAACCTTCTGGAGAGCGAGCTTTTTGGATATGAGCCGGGAGCATTTTCCGGGGCGTCTAAAAACGGCAAGACGGGCCTGTTTGAACTGGCCCATAAGGGGACCATTTTCCTGGATGAAATCGGGGAGATTCCCATATCGCTCCAGGCAAAGCTTCTCAGGGTACTTCAGGAGCGGGAAATCCGCCGCATCGGCAGCAACCGGGTACAACCGGTGGATGTGCGCGTTATTTCTGCTACCAATATTAATATTGAAGAAAAAATCCGGGAAGGGCAGTTCCGCGCCGACCTGTATTACCGTCTTAACCTGTTGGACATCACTATCCCGCCGCTCAGGGAAAGGGGAGACGATATCCGGGAAATGGTGGATTTCTACCTGACCCGCTTTGCCTGTGAGATGGGGAAGCCCATCCCCAGGCTGTCAAAGGAGGCAGTGGATTTGATGACCCATTACGGCTGGCCCGGCAATGTCAGGGAGCTGCGCAATATCTGCGAGCGCCTGATTGTGCTGAGCGACACCACGGAAATCGGGCTCAGGGAAATCCAGATGCTGAAGATATTCAGGAAAAAAGAAGGCCCTATGCCCGGCGCTCAGACACCGGAAAAGGAAACGGACCAGCCGGAAACCGGGATTGTGTATGCCAATTTGAAGCCCAGGAAGAAAAAACAGGATATAGCGAAGGAGCTGGGGGTCAGCAGGACGACCCTGTGGCGCATGGAGAAAATGGCGCGGGAACAGAAGAAGCAATGATGCCTGGTTATATATCTATTGACAGAAAATCTTTTGGGAGATATGCTTACAATATCAGGAAAAACCAAAAGAATAAAGTTGAGAGGTGGAGACATGAGGATAGCACTGATTGGCGGATTATGTGATTACGGGCTGCGGCACGGGCGAGGGAGCCATGCTGGCCTGCAACTCATTCCCGGGCGTGATATGCGGCCATGTGGAGGATGCGCTGGACGCCTATACATTTGCCCAGATTAACGACGGGAACGCCATTGCCATTCCATTTGCCAAGGGATTTGGCTGGGGCGGCGATCTGAACCTGGAATATATATTTGAGAAGCTGTTCTGCGAGCCTTCCGGCCAGGGATATCCCAGGGAGAGGGCTGTTCCGGAGCAGAGAAACAAGCGGATTCTGGATGATGTGAGAAAGGCTTCCTTCAGGGAGGATCTGGTGGAAATCTTTAAGGGACTGGACCAGGAACTGGTGAAAGGCGCGTTTTCAGGAGAAAAGTTCGGAGAACTGTTCTTTGGAAAATGTAAAGATGAGAAGCTGGCCGCTTATATCAGGGAACTGATTGGATAAGGAACGTTTTGGAAGAGAACGATCTGTAGAAGAAGGCAGGACAAGCCGCTTTGCGAAGGCAGGGCGGCTTGTTCTATTATACTTGTTCTATATATACTTGTTCTATTTATACCTGTCCCCTTGTATAGATGGGAGGAAATGTTCAAGTGTGATTTTCAGCGTTTGTGACGGGGAAGGGTCAGTTTTAGGCCCAGAATGCGGGTTAGGGACTGGTCGATGCGCTCCTCTGTCAATTCTCCTGTTTTTACTGCATCCAGTACCCCGTTATAAGCTTCCTTAAAGTCAGCGGGCATGAGCAACAGGTCAGCGCCTGCCTGCAGGGCCATGACAGCGGCCCGGTCCGGGGGATAATTGTCCTGTATGGCTCCCATGTTAAGGGCGTCGGTGATGATGATTCCATTATACCCCATAGTCTCCCGCAGGTAATCTGTGAGCACTTGGGAGGACAGGGAGGATGGGGTGTCGTCTCCTGTAATCTGAGGCAGAGAGATGTGGCCCGCCATAATGAAGGGCGTGTTGTCCTGAATCAGGCCGGCAAAGGGAACCAGCTCTGCCTGCTCCAGTTCGTCCCATGTCTTATAGGTATAAGCAAATCCCTTATGGCTGTCCCCCTCTGTGGCCCCGTGGCCCGGAAAGTGTTTGGGAGTCCCATAGACATGGTGTTCTTCCAGCCCCTTCATGTAGGCCTTCACCATCTGTGTTACCAGAACCGGATCCGAACCAAAGGAGCGGTCCAGCACAACGGTATTGTCCGGGTTGGTCAGTACGTCTGCATCCGGCGCAAAGTCCAAATTAATTCCAAATTCTTCCAGATATCCTCCGATAACAGAACCTGCCTCGTATGCCCTGGAAGTATCCCCGGTCTTTCCTATTTCAGCCATGGTATCCACCTTGGGCAGATCAAAGCCCTGGTGGTTTGCGATACGTGCCACCTTACCGCCTTCCTCGTCAATGGAGAGGAACAGTGGGGGCTGGTTCAGGCCGGACGCAAATTCCTGGGTTTTGGCTGTCATGGTTTTAAGCTGGCCGGGGTTTTGCAGGTTTTGGGGAAAATAGATAAGCCCGCCCACCGGGTATTCCTGCAATGCCTTGTATGTGGTTTCCCCTGCCTGGGTTACGGTCTTAAAGCCGGTAAGGGCTTCCGGGGTAATGATAAAGAGCTGGGCCGTCTTCTGCTCCAGGGACATCTGGCTGATGACGGCCCGGATGTCTGCGTTATCTGTGTTTTCTGCATTGGTTTTATCCGATAGACTTACAGGATCCGGCCGGTTCTCAGGATTTGGGGAATCACCTGTCCCGTCGCCTGCCCTGTCTCCGGCAGCTGCAATCTCCTGTGAGGCGTCTGTCCCGGCCGGATGCCGGGAATCCATGCTGCCGGCCCTTATTTTAAATAGGATGGCGGCAAGGATTACGGCACATACCAGTCCTGCCGCCGTTATATAAAGCCATTTCATGCCTGTTTGTTTTCTTTTCTTTCTGGAATGTCCTCTGGTTGTCAAGTTCGTCCTCCTTAAAATGTGTGACAGCCTCAGCGTATCTGCCTTCCCTGTCCTGATACGCTGACAGCTCCTCCATCCGGTTTATGACGGAGCGCCTGCCTGGGTCATATGTTTGTTTTTTCTCAGTTCAGCTATAAACTTCCCTGTTTGATTTTGATTCATACTATCACCTCTGGGATAGAGTATACCAAATTTGAGCTGCTTTTTCTCCCCCGCAAACAACGAATTTGAATAAAATGGTGCCGGACCCTTTCCGGGAATCCAGAAAAACTGTATTGACAAAGATAACAATATGAGTAATAGTGATATTATAGCATTGTATGACGAAATCGTGGAATACTAGAAACTGAATTTTTAAACTGATTCCGGTACGGCCCATACTGCGCAGCAGAGGAGGTGTGAGTATGGATATTAACCAGGACAGGTTGTGGTGGGATATCCAGGAGTTGGGAAGAATTGGGCGCAGCCCGGACGGCGGCATTACCCGTCTGGCCTTTACGCCCCAGGACCGGCAGGCACAGGACTGGCTGGAAGCCAGGATGAGGGACGCCGGACTTGCCGTAAGGGAGGACGCGGCCGGCAATCTGATCGGGGAGCTCTGCGGAAGCCGGCCTGAAAAGCCATGCGTCATGTGCGGATCCCATTACGACACCGTGCCGGGCGGCGGGCAGTTTGACGGGACTCTTGGAATCCTCTCGGCCCTGGAGGCAGTGCGCAGGATCCGGGAGCAGGGAACTGTCACAGAGCGGACCATACGCCTGGCAGCCTTTAAGGACGAGGAGGGAAGCCGCTTTGGATATGGGATGGTGGGCAGTAAATCTATCTGCGGCATACTGGACCCTGAGGGACTTACGTCCGTGGATAAGGATGGAATCTCCCTGGAACAGGCCATGGCTGATTACGGGTGCAGGCCCGGCCGGCTGGCTTCCTGTAAGATGGAGGACGTGGGGACGTATCTGGAGCTTCACATCGAGCAGGGAAAGGTGCTGGAGGACCATGGGGCGTCCATCGGCGTTGTAAGCGGCATAGCCGGGCTGGTGCGGTATACGGTGGAGATACGGGGAGAAAGCGGACACGCAGGCGCCACGCCCATGAAGGCCAGAAAGGATCCGGTTTTAGCCATGTGCCGGTGGATTGACAGGGTAACGGAGCTGGCAGGGGCACGGGAGTCATGTGTGGCCACTGTGGGCTCCATTACAGCATATCCGGGAGCGCGGAATGTAATCTGTGAGCGTGTGGTGTTTTCACTGGATCTGCGTTCCATCCGCCAGGAGGACCTGAGGGAAATCGCGGAGGAGATGGAGCTGTACGGGGCAGAGCTGTCCTCACTCCACGGCGTGGAGGTGAGCCTAAGGCCTGACCAGGCGCTTCCACCATGCCGCTGCCATGAACCTCTCCGGGAAGCCATAAAGAATATCTGCCGGTCAGAGGGGTATTCTTTTATGGAACTGATGAGCGGGGCAGGCCATGACTGTATGAATTTTAAGGATGTGTGCCCTACTGCCATGATTTTCGTGCCGTCAGAGGGAGGAGTGTCCCACAGGAAGGAGGAGTTTACTTCCAGGGAGGACTGCGCCCGCGGGGCCGGGGTGCTGCTGGGGCTTCTGCTTGAGACGGCAGGCGTTTCAGATAAGATTGACTGACAAAGGAGATTGCTATGGAAAAATTAGAAGAATTTTTTAAGTTAAAAGAAAGGGGAACCAGTGTCAAGATAGAGGTCCTGGCAGGTATTACCACGTTCATGACCATGGCCTATGTGCTGGTGGTGCAGCCCGGCGCCATCATTGGTTTCGGGGATGCGGTATCCTTTACAGATATAAACGGGCTGGTTATCACCAAGGAGGCAATTGCGGTTACATGTGCTGTCATCAGCGCGCTTATTACCCTGCTTATGGGCTTTTACGCCAACCTGCCCTTTGCTCTGGCAACGGGTATGGGAACTAATTTCATGTTCGGCGCCCTGCTCCAGTCCAACACCCTGTCCTTTGGCGCCATCATGGCCATAACCCTGATATCCGGCCTGATTTTTGTGGTTTTAACCATATTCGGGGTAAGGGATTTGATTGTCAAGGCCATACCCAAAAACATAAAGGTGGCCATTGGGTCGGCAATCGGTTTCTACATTGCCTACCTGGGCTTTAAGAATTCGGGCATCGGAACCTTTACAAATGGAATCGGAATGGGGAATTTCAAGGAACCGGCTGTATTTATCGCCCTGCTGGGTCTGGTTATCATTGCCGTCCTGACGGCATACAGGGTAAACGGGGCCATCCTCATCGGAATTGTTGCTGTCACTGTGATGGGAATTCCTCTGGGTGTGACCACCCTGCCGGATACCTTTGCCAAGATACCGGATGTTTCATCCTGGGGAAATATTGTATTCTGCTTTGATTTCAAAGGACTGTTGTCCTTCCAGGCCATCGTATATGTGTTCATTGCCTTTTGCGGTGACTTTTTCTCCACGCTGGGAACTGTGTTGGGAGTGGCCGGCAAGGCCGGCATGCTGGATGAGGACGGAAATATGCCGGGAATCCAGAAACCCTTCCTGGTAGACGCCATCGGCACCTGTGTGGGAGCCTGTACCGGCAATACCACCATCACCACCTTTGTGGAATCCACATCAGGCGTGGAGGCGGGCGGCAGAACCGGCCTGACCAGTATTGTGGTAGCTGTTCTCTTTGCTGTCATGGTGTTCTTTTCGCCCCTGATTCTGATGATACCGGACGCAGCCACCGGACCTGCCCTTATCTTTGTGGGATTTTTGATGGTATCAGGCATCAGGAATATTGATTTCAGCGATTTCACGGAAGCCTTCGGCCCGTTTGTCATGATTATGTTTGTTATTTTCTGCGGAAGCATTGCGGCGGGAATCGCGGCAGGCATTCTGGCATATATCATCATCAAGACTGCCACGGGTAAGTTTAAGGAGCTGCATCCGGTCATGTACGTGCTGGCTGTTCCGCTGGTCATGTATTTTGTGTTTAAATAGTAGAATTGCAGACAAAATGATAGTTGAAAGAAGGGAAGGATAGAGATGAAGATACAGCCAAGAGATAAAAGAGCACTTCTCAGGGCGGCTCTGGGAGAGATAAAAAGTGATTTGGCCATAAAGAATGTACAGCTGGTCAATGTGATTACCGGGGAAATTTACCCGGCCAGCGTTTATGTTTATGACGGCTTCATTAGCCATGTGGAGTATAAGGAGCCGGGCAGGGAGGAGCAGTTTGCGAAAGAAGTGGTGGACGGACAGGGAAAATACCTGATTCCGGGTCTGATAGACGCCCATGAGCATATTGAGAGTTCCATGATGACACCCAGGAATTTTGCAAAGGCAGTGATTCCCAAGGGAACCACCACGGTCATCACAGATCCCCATGAGATTGGAAATGTATGGGGCATTGAGGGAGTGCGGTATATGCATGAGGCTTCTGAGGGGCTTCCCATGCGCCAGCTGATTGACATACCCAGCTGCGTGCCGGCTGTGCCCGGACTGGAGCATGCAGGCGCCGAGTTTGGGCCGGCCCAGATAGAGGAGCTGGCTAAGCTGGAGCGGGTTGTGGGGCTGGCGGAAGTCATGGATTATCTGGATGTGATTCATGGCGGCGACCGCATGATGGATATTATCAGAACAGCCGAGGAGCACGGCTTGTACCTCCAGGGCCACGCCCCCTTTGTGGAGGGAAGGATGCTGTCCGCCTATCTGTGCGGCGGTCCTAATACCTGCCACGAATCCAGGACAGCGGAGGAAGCCCTGGAGAAGATGAGAAGCGGTATGCGGGTGGATGCCAGGGACAGCTCCATCACCAAGAATGTGGAGGCCATATGGAGCGGGGTTAAGGATTTCCGTTTCTTTGACAACTTCTGTCTCTGCACCGATGACAGAGAGGCCGATGATATCCTTCACAACGGCCACATCAATGATGTGGTCAGGGCAGCCATCAGATACGGCATGGAGCCGGTGGCAGCCATCAAGAGCGCCACCCTGAATTCCGCCAGGGAGGCGGGATTGCAGAACCTGGGCGCTGTGGCGCCGGGATATGCGGCCGATATGCTTCTGGTAGATGATTTGAGGGAACTGAGGCCCTGCCATGTGTTCTACGCAGGTAAGCTGGTGGCCCAGGAGGGCAGGCTGCTGGCGGAAATTGAGGACAAATCCTATCCTCTGGAGTCAGCCAACTCAGTCCACGTAAGGAAGCTGGCCGCGGAGGACTTTACCATCCATCCGCCTGTATCCCAGGGAAAAGTAAAGGTCAATCTGATGAAATACTATGACATGAATCTCTCCACTACGGATATCGTGTGCGAGGAGGTTTGGGTAAAGGACGGCAGAATAGATATAAGCGGGGACCAGGACCTGAAATTTGTGGCAGTGGTTAACCGCTACGAGGGCAATGACAACATAGCCCTGGGTCTGGTCAGGGGCTTTGGCACAAAGACAGGCGCCCTGGCGTCCACGGTATCCCATGACAGCCACAATCTTACCATTGTGTACGACAACCCGGAGGAAGCCCTTATAGCGGCAGAGGAGCTGGCGCGCACAGGCGGCGGTATGTGTGCCGTGAAGGAGGGAAAGATTCTTCACACGTTGGCTTTGCCGCTGGCAGGCCTTATGTCCCTTAAGCCCGCAGAGGAGCTGGCAGAGGACAGCGCCGTGATGAAGGATGCCAACAGGGCACTGGGCCTTACCAATATGGAAAATCCTTTGCTCCGCATTGTGACCCTTGCCCTTCCGGTTATACCTGATGCCAAGATGTCGGACATGGGACTGGTGCAGGTGACTGCAAAACGGATTGTGCCTCTGTTTCCGGAGTAAGACGCATGATATATTAAAAAGCAATAAACAAAACCCCTCCGCCAATAAGTATCAATCAGTTGATAACCTTATTGGACGGAGGGGTTTTATTATAGTTTGATTATATACATTGTTCCGCATACGGCGGGATACAGCTTGTAGTTTCCGTACACCGTTTTATGTATGCGACATGGTTCCCAGGCAGGGGCTGTAGGCTGCCACGGGGCGCCTTCCGTTTCCGCGGTCCTCCCGGGATATCTCTGTTTTCAGGTTCTTCTGGGCTGTGGCCAGCATGAGCTTGATTCTGTTTAACTGGTTCACTTCGCTGGCGCCGGGGTCGTAGTCCACGGCAATGATGTTGGACTGGGGATAATTCCGGCGCAGTTCCTTGATAACGCCCTTGCCGACGATGTGGTTGGGCAGGCATCCAAAGGGCTGGGTACAGATGATGTTGTTCACGCCGCTGTGAATCAGCTCCAGCATTTCGCCGGTCAGGAACCATCCCTCCCCTGTCTGGTTGCCCAGGGATACGAAGCCTTTGGCCATCTGGGCCAGCTCGTTGATGGCAGACGGGGGCGTAAAATGCATGCTGGCCGTCAGTTCCTTCCTGGCTGTCCTGCGGAAATACTCCAACAGGGCAATGCCTGCGTTGCACAGTCTGGCAGTGGATTTTTTGGAGCCCAGGTGCTCGGCCTTAAAGTTGCTGTTGTAGAAGGAATACAGCAGGAAATCCATCAGATCCGGCATAACTGCCTCGGCGCCCTCGGATTCCAGCAGCTCCACAATGTGGTTGTTGGCCAAAGGAGAGAATTTCACAAGGATTTCCCCTACAATGCCCACCTTTGGCTTCTTTACATCCAGCCTTGGGAGAGCGTCAAAATCGCGGATAATCCCCTTTATATTGCGTCCGAATTCTATCATGGCGGCATTTTTCTTGGACAGGGAGGCAATGCAGCGGGCCTTCCATTTCATGTGAAGGGCATTGGCACTGCCTGGCTCTGCCTCATAGGGCCGGGTGGCATAAAGCACCCGCATGAAGATATCCCCGTACACAATGGCCTGCATGGCTTTTGTCAGCAGAGGCACGGTGAAGGTGAAGCCGGGATTTGTCTCCATTCCGTTGGCGTTGACAGAGATAACCGGTATCTGGGGCATTCCCGCCTTTTCCAGGGCCCTGCGGATGAAGCCGATGTAGTTGGATGCGC
>PPYE01233576.1_pt1 | contig 14519 bp, 10 predicted proteins | sample 1559881 | NCBI WGS metagenome assembly PPYE01 (sample SAMN08240022, study PRJNA423297) | Human gut metagenome, whole genome shotgun sequencing project.
GTTCGGCGGTTGGGGAAGTCGTTTTCAATACTTCAATGACCGGTTATCAAGAAATCCTCACTGATCCTTCCTATTCTCGCCAAATCGTTACTCTTACTTATCCTCATATCGGCAATGTCGGCACCAATGCGGCTGACGAAGAATCCTCTCAGGTACATGCGCAAGGCCTGGTCATTCGCGACCTGCCGCTGATTGCCAGCAACTTCCGCAACACCGAAGACCTCTCTTCTTACCTGAAGCGCCATAACATTGTGGCGATTGCCGATATCGATACCCGTAAGCTGACGCGTCTGCTGCGCGAGAAGGGTGCACAAAATGGCTGCATCATCGCAGGGGACAACCTCGATGCGGCGCTGGCGCTGGAAAAAGCGAAAGCCTTCCCGGGCCTGAACGGGATGGACCTGGCGAAAAAAGTGACTACCACAGAAGCCTACAGCTGGACGCAGGGAAGCTGGACGCTGGAAGGCGACCTGCCGGAAGCGAAACCGGAAAGCGAGCTGCCGTTCCACGTGGTGGCCTACGATTTTGGTGCCAAGCGCAACATCCTGCGTATGCTGGTTGACCGTGGCTGCCGCCTGACGGTCGTCCCGGCACAAACGTCTGCGGAAGATGTTCTGAAGATGAACCCGGACGGCATCTTCCTCTCTAACGGTCCTGGCGACCCGGCGCCGTGTGACTACGCTATCGACGCCATTAAGTCCTTCCTTGAAACCGATATCCCGGTATTCGGCATCTGTCTCGGCCATCAGCTGCTGGCGCTGGCGAGCGGAGCGAACACCGTCAAGATGAAGTTCGGCCACCATGGTGGTAACCACCCGGTGAAAGATATCGACAACAACACGGTAATGATCACCGCGCAGAACCACGGCTTCGCTGTGGATGAAGCGACGATGCCCGCTAACCTGCGTGTGACGCACAAATCACTGTTCGATGGTACCTTGCAGGGTATCCATCGCACCGATAAGCCTGCGTTCAGCTTCCAGGGCCACCCTGAAGCCAGCCCGGGCCCACACGATGCCGCGCCGCTGTTCGATCACTTCATCGAACTTATCGAGCAATACCGTAAGACTGCTAAATAATCAGGAGCTGAGAAGACCATGCCAAAACGTACAGACATAAAAAGCATCCTGATCCTTGGCGCTGGCCCGATCGTGATCGGCCAGGCCTGCGAATTTGACTACTCCGGTGCGCAGGCGTGTAAAGCCCTGCGTGAAGAGGGTTATCGCGTCATCCTGGTCAACTCTAACCCGGCCACCATCATGACCGACCCGGAAATGGCAGATGCGACCTACATTGAGCCGATTCACTGGGAAGTGGTACGCAAAATTATCGAGAAAGAGCGTCCGGATGCGGTGCTGCCGACCATGGGCGGCCAGACGGCGCTGAACTGTGCACTGGAGCTGGAGCGTCAGGGCGTGCTGGAAGAGTTCGGCGTGACCATGATTGGTGCAACCGCCGACGCGATTGATAAAGCAGAAGACCGTCGTCGCTTCGACGTAGCAATGAAAAAAATTGGCCTCGACACCGCGCGTTCCGGTATCGCACACAACATGGAAGAAGCGCTGGCCGTCGCGGCTGACGTGGGCTATCCGTGCATCATCCGTCCATCATTCACCATGGGCGGCACCGGCGGCGGTATCGCCTACAACCGCGAAGAGTTCGAAGAGATTTGCGAACGCGGTCTGGATCTCTCCCCAACCAAAGAGCTGCTGATTGATGAATCGCTGATTGGCTGGAAAGAGTACGAGATGGAAGTGGTGCGTGATAAAAACGACAACTGCATCATCGTCTGCTCCATCGAAAACTTCGACGCGATGGGGATCCACACCGGCGACTCCATCACCGTTGCGCCAGCTCAGACGCTGACCGACAAAGAGTACCAAATCATGCGTAACGCCTCGATGGCGGTACTGCGTGAAATCGGCGTGGAAACCGGCGGCTCGAACGTGCAGTTCTCGGTGAACCCGAAAACCGGCCGTCTGATTGTTATCGAAATGAACCCGCGCGTGTCCCGTTCCTCCGCGCTGGCCTCCAAAGCCACCGGCTTCCCGATTGCGAAAGTGGCGGCGAAACTGGCGGTGGGTTACACCCTTGACGAGCTGATGAACGACATCACCGGTGGCCGCACGCCAGCGTCCTTCGAACCGTCCATCGACTACGTTGTGACTAAAATTCCTCGCTTTAACTTCGAGAAATTCGCCGGCGCGAACGACCGTCTGACTACCCAGATGAAATCCGTTGGTGAAGTCATGGCGATTGGCCGCACGCAGCAGGAATCCCTGCAAAAAGCGCTGCGTGGCCTGGAAGTGGGCGCGACCGGCTTTGACCCGAAAGTCAGCCTGGACGACCCGGAAGCACTGACCAAAATCCGCCGCGAGCTGAAAGACGCGGGCGCAGAGCGTATCTGGTACATCGCCGATGCCTTCCGTGCGGGCCTCTCCGTCGACGGCGTATTTAACCTGACTAACATCGACCGCTGGTTCCTGGTGCAGATTGAAGAGCTGGTGCGTCTGGAAGAGAAAGTGGCAGAGCTGGGCATCAACGGCCTTGACGCAGACTTCCTGCGCATGCTGAAGCGTAAAGGCTTCGCCGATGCGCGTCTGGCTAAACTGGCGGGCGTACGTGAAGCGGAGATCCGCAAGCTGCGCGACCAGTATGACCTGCACCCGGTTTACAAGCGCGTGGATACCTGTGCGGCAGAGTTCTCGACCGATACCGCGTACATGTACTCCACCTATGAAGACGAGTGCGAGGCGAACCCGTCCGTCGACCGCGACAAGATTATGGTGCTGGGCGGCGGTCCAAACCGTATCGGCCAGGGCATTGAGTTCGACTACTGCTGCGTGCATGCCTCGCTGGCGCTGCGCGAAGACGGTTACGAGACCATCATGGTCAACTGTAACCCGGAAACCGTCTCGACCGACTACGACACTTCCGACCGCCTCTACTTCGAGCCGGTTACGCTGGAAGACGTGCTTGAAATCGTGCGCATCGAGAAGCCGAAAGGCGTGATCGTGCAGTATGGCGGCCAGACTCCGCTGAAGCTGGCGCGTGCGCTGGAAGCAGCAGGTGTGCCGGTCATCGGCACCAGCCCGGACGCTATTGACCGTGCGGAAGACCGCGAGCGTTTCCAGCAGGCAGTTGATCGTCTCAAGCTGAAACAGCCGGCGAACGCCACCGTGACCGCGATTGAAATGGCCGTTGAGAAAGCGAAAGAGATTGGTTACCCGCTGGTGGTGCGTCCATCCTACGTACTGGGCGGCCGTGCGATGGAAATCGTCTATGACGAAGCCGACCTGCGTCGCTACTTCCAGACGGCGGTGAGCGTTTCCAACGATGCGCCAGTGCTGCTCGACCGCTTCCTCGACGACGCGGTTGAAGTCGACGTTGACGCTATCTGCGACGGCGAAATGGTGCTGATTGGCGGCATCATGGAGCACATCGAGCAGGCTGGCGTGCACTCCGGTGACTCCGCATGTTCTCTTCCTGCGTACACCCTGAGCCAGGAGATTCAGGATGTGATGCGTCAGCAGGTGCAGAAGCTGGCCTTCGAGCTACAGGTTCGCGGCCTGATGAACGTTCAGTTCGCAGTGAAAGACAACGAAGTTTATCTGATTGAAGTCAACCCGCGTGCGGCGCGTACCGTACCGTTCGTCTCTAAAGCGACTGGTATTCCGCTGGCGAAAGTGGCGGCGCGCGTGATGGCTGGCCAGACGCTGGCTCAGCAGGGCGTCACGAAAGAAATCATCCCGCCGTACTACTCGGTGAAAGAGGTGGTGCTGCCGTTCAACAAATTCCCGGGCGTTGACCCACTGTTAGGGCCAGAGATGCGCTCTACAGGGGAAGTGATGGGCGTGGGCCGCACCTTCGCAGAAGCGTTTGCCAAGGCACAGCTGGGCAGCAGCTCCACCATGAGAAAATCGGGCCGTGCGCTGCTCTCCGTTCGCGAAGGCGATAAAGAGCGCGTGGTTGACCTGGCCGCCAAGCTGCTTAAACAGGGCTTCGAGCTGGATGCAACCCACGGCACGGCAATTGTGCTGGGTGAAGCTGGGATCAACCCGCGTCTGGTGAACAAGGTGCATGAAGGTCGTCCGCACATTCAGGACCGTATCAAGAATGGTGAGTACACCTACATTATCAACACCACCGCAGGTCGCCAGGCGATTGAAGACTCCAAGCTGATTCGCCGCAGCGCGCTCCAGTATAAAGTGCATTACGACACCACCCTGAACGGCGGTTTCGCGACGGCCATGGCGCTGAATGCGGATGCCACCGAGAAGGTGATTTCGGTGCAGGAAATGCACGCTCAGATTAGCAAGTAATCTGCGTAGGCCCGGCAAGCGTTAGCGCCGCCGGGCAAGTGGCGGGTGGCGCTTCGCTTACCCGCCCTACGGTTTTCTTTACCCATCTTAAGAACCTTCTGGTTTTTCATCCGCTTTCAGTCAGTTAGCCTAAAATAGTTAGGTCGATAACGAAAATTCAACTGAGAGCAGGGGAAAACACCATGCAAAATAAACTACTGATCGCTTCCGTTCTGGCTGCCACTGCAATGTTCACCGTGGCGGGCTGTTCGTCAAATCAGGCCGTAAAAACCACCGATGGTAAAACTATCGTTACTGACGGGAAACCGCAGGTGGATGACGATACCGGTCTGGTATCGTACAAAAACGCCGAAACCGGTCAAACTGAACAGATTAACCGTGACCAGGTTAAATCAATGGGTGAGCTGGATAACTAAAAAAAAGCAGTGGCACATGCCACTGCTTTTTTTGCGTCAGAATGATCGATTACCAGCGATGGTTTAACAAAATATGACCGCCGTAAGCGGCATAGCTGTTTTCACCCCACTCACCGCTGGCACGCAGGGAGATCGTTGTGGTTTCGTTCAGGTTGCCGGTTACGCCCAGCTCTAACTGACCACGATCTTCTGGCGTATTGTTGCTGACGGTTTCGTCATTGAATGCCAGATCGTTTTGACCAGCACCTTTCAACCAGTTAACTGCGACGTATGGCTGCCAGGCCTTGACGTCCTTCTGCTGGAAGTAGCTTGCTTTAACGCCAAGACGACCAAAGACGCTGTCATTGTCCAGCGTGGTTACGCGTACGCCGTCGCGATCGGTGTGATTTTCCTGATCGAGATAGCTGTAGATCACCTGCGCCTGTGGCTCGATCTTCCATGTACGTTCATTTTCAGACTGGATAACCCACGCGTGGCCGACTTCAACAGACGCGGCGAAACCTTTGCTATCGTAATCTTCATCGTTACGATTGCTGGTGACTTTGTTGTTGTACCAGCTATAAGCGGCCCAGGTATCAACGTAGCTGCCCAGACGTAATTTCTGATCTTCCTGCCAGGTGGCGTACAGCCCAACATTGAAGCCATCAACTTTACCCTGTGCGTCACGCACGTTGTGCTTCGCATCAGAGTGGGTCTTCGCCTGGCCTGCACCGAACATACCACCGGCACGCAGGATGCCGTTATCCATTGGCTTGCTCATGAAATCGCTGCCGACTTGCAGAACGGTGGTGGTGGTGTCGTAGCTGACTTTATCGCCACCCGCATCGTTCTCATGATAGCGACCCTTAACGTACATCCAGGTGTTCAGATCGTCTTCATTGCGGAAAGTGAGCTGGTCGCGATCGTCGCGCTTATGCAGGAACATGCTCTGCGCGGCAAGGTAGTTACCTAAGTAAGCACCCACTTCAGGTGCCATAACTTCCGGGGCACTGTTACCGCCGTTATCGGTGTTGCCGCCGTTATCGGTGTTGCCGCCGTTGTCAGTGTTGCCGCCGTTGTCAGTGTTGCCGCCGTTATCGGTGTTGCCACCGTTGTCAGTGTTGCCGCCGTTGTCGGTGTTACCACCATCATCGGCGTTACCACCGTCATCTGTGTTACCACCGTCATCGGTGTTACCACCATTATCGGTGTTGCCACCGCCGTCGGTGTTACCGCCGTCATCATTATTGCCACCGTCATCGGTGTCGTCGGAAGGATCATCAGAAGGCGTCGCCTTTGATTCCAGATACCAGTTTCCGTCACTGTGCTGGTAGAGGTTATATTCCCAGGCGCCTGCGACGACCGGTTTTGCCAGCGTCAGCTGGGCTTCGGAACTGCCGCCAATGCTGACAATTTCCATACCGTTAATGGTTTGCGCGCCTGCGCCGCCAATGTTGGTAATGCTGACGCCGGACTGACCGAAGCTGCTGCCCGTAATGGTGAGGTGGTCAGTTGGTGAGTTATCTTCACCCAGAGTGCTGTTCATCACAATCTGGCTACCGTCAGAGCCGGTGTAGTCGCCATTAATCGTAAAATTATTGCCAACGCTATTATCAGCCGCACTCAGCAACAGCGTGCCGCCATTAGCCACGTTGCCGTTGATGGTATCAACACCGGAAGCGCTGAGCGTGGAGTTACCCTGGACTGCATTCCATGCCGCCAGCGTACCGCCGCTAAGAATCGCGATGTTGTTGTTCACTTCGCCTGCGGTGGCAAAGGTCGCGCCGTTTTCAACGGTAACGGTGGCGTTACTGCCCTTGACGCCGAGCGTTGCTCCGGTGGAGATAAGCGTGGTGCCACCGTGCAGAACCGTATTCCCTGTATAGCTATTTTTGCCTGTCAGGGTCAGCGTGTTGGAATCAACTTTTTCGACGTTACCGCTACCGGTCATGTCGGTGGCGAAAGTGAAATCGCTACCCTGATTAAAAATGATGGTACCATTGTTGGTGAGCCCACCGCTGAGCGTCGCAGTTTTTTCGCCATCGCCCAGTTGCAGCGAGGCGTCTTTGGCCACCCGCGTATTACCGGTATTCGATACCGCACCCGACAGGGTTAACGCGCCAGTCTCTATCATCAAGGAGTCGCCAGAGCCAATAATGTCGAGATCGCCCGACAGTGCCCAGCTTTCACCCTCCATTTTTACGCTGGCAAAACCGTCGCCTTCATTCAGACCCACGAAGTTACTGTCTTCCGTACCGGTGCCGATCAGAGTGAGAGTGTTTCCCATGGAATTGGTGGAAATAACGTCACCGATAAGAGTGGAACCCGTATCAAGTACCAGGGTGTTATTTTTATTGCTGGCGAACATAATAGCCGCAGTATCGCCACTAATCGTTCCGCTATTCGTAATATCTACTTTTGCCGTATCTTTTACATTAATGCCGTTCTGGGTTCCTTGTACCGTACCACTGTTTAATATCTTTGTATTGCCAGTGCCTAGTGTGATAGCGTTACCGCTTGTACCAATAATTGCACCACTGTTATTAATACCAATGCCAGTCTGAGAACTCAGGCCTGTTTTTCCTTTTATTACTCCAGTGCTGGTGTTGGTAATATTTACTGCTGAGGAGCTTTCACTGACATAAATGCCATTTTCCGCACCGATGATATTTCCATTGTTGTTGAAATCGCCGAGTAATGACTGAATATTGACAGCATTCGCTGTGGTGGAAGAAATGGTTGCACCACTGTCATTGTTAATAACTACACGTTGCGCGCCAGTATTAATATCCAGGCCAGTTCCTGTACCGGAAATATTTCCTTTGTTAGTGACATTATCGATCGCAAACCCAGAGACCGATACCGCCGCTTCACTACCGGCGGAGGAGATCGTCACGTTTTTATTAATAATATATTCAGCATCGGCTGAGAAATCTTGAGGAACAGAAGTTGATTGGTCAATCGTTGCAGAAAATGCAACCGCAGGGGTGCATATCAACAAGGCAGGAAATATCTTTCCAAGAGTTTTGGTTGTATGATTTAATCTAAAGAAATTGTTGCTCATGTACACATCCATTTGAGTGAGAAGGAACATTAGATAACGTGCGTAAAACGTATTTAGTCCGTCTTAAAGCGTGAGCTTAAAACAAAAAAGCATAAAATTATTATTTTTTCAATGGGTTATGTACAGGTTGATTTATTAAATAATGACTTAAGTTTCGCTAAAAATATCTGTTGATAATATGAATGGCCATAACTATTTTGTAGGATGAATTTGTCTCGCGTATCGCTCTTCGTGTTTAGCGCCACTGTCGCTGGTAAGGTGGGATGGGTTGCCAATACTTGCGTTTTACTTTTAACCGTTAGATAGCCCCTTTAAGTCGGGGTGGTAACTGTCTACACTCAATGCTACAAGAAAAGTAAAAGACAGGCATATTCATGGTTCTGATAATTTATGCGCATCCCTATCCGCAACATTCGCATGCGAATAAACGGATGCTTGAGCAGGCAAGGACGCTCGAAAACGTTGAGATACGTTCCCTCTATCAACTCTATCCTGATTTCAGTATCGATGTCGCCGCCGAACAGGAGGCGCTCTCTCGTGCCGATCTGATCGTCTGGCAGCATCCGATGCAGTGGTACAGCACACCTCCGCTGCTGAAATTGTGGATCGATAAAGTCTTGTCGCACGGTTGGGCATACGGACACAACGGCAAAGCGCTTCAGGGAAAAAGCCTGATGTGGGCTGTAACCACCGGTGGGGGTGAAAGCCACTTTGAGATTGGCGCTTTCCCCGGATTTGACGTGCTGGCGCAGCCGCTCCAGGCTACCGCCCTTTACTGTGGCCTGAACTGGCTTCCGCCTTTTGCAATGCACTGTACCTTTGTCTGCGACGATGAAACCTTGCAGGCGCAGGCTAGTCACTACAAACAACGCTTACTCGAGTGGCAGGAGGGGCACAATGGATAGCCATACGATGATACAGGCGCTGATTTACCTCGGCGCGGCGGCATTAATTGTGCCCGTGGCGGTCCGTCTGGGGCTGGGCTCGGTGCTCGGCTATCTGATTGCCGGGTGTGTGATTGGCCCCTGGGGCTTTCGGCTGGTGACGGATGCCGAGTCAATCCTGCATTTTGCGGAAATCGGCGTGGTGCTGATGCTGTTTGTGATTGGCCTGGAATTGGATCCGCAGCGGCTGTGGAAACTGCGCGCCTCGGTGTTTGGCGGTGGCGCTTTGCAAATGCTGGCCTGCGGTCTGCTGTTGGGCGGGTTCTGCATTTTGCTGGGGATGGAGTGGAAAGTCGCAGAGCTGATTGGCATGACGCTGGCGCTCTCCTCGACGGCGATTGCCATGCAGGCAATGAACGAACGTAACCTGACGGTCTCGCAAATGGGGCGCAGCACCTTCTCCGTACTGCTGTTCCAGGATATTGCCGCCATCCCGCTGGTAGCGATGATCCCGCTGCTGGCAACCAGCGGCGCATCAACGACGCTGGGGGCATTTGCCTTATCTGCGCTGAAGGTTGTCGGTGCGCTGGCGCTGGTAATTCTTTTGGGGCGCTACGTAACGCGTCCGTTGCTGCGCTTTGTGGCTCGCTCTGGCCTGCGCGAAGTATTCAGCGCCGTTGCGTTATTCCTGGTGTTTGGTTTTGGATTGCTGCTTGAAGAGGCTGGGCTGTCGATGGCGATGGGCGCTTTCCTCGCAGGGGTCTTACTGGCAAGCTCCGAATATCGTCACGCGCTGGAAAGCGATATCGAGCCGTTTAAAGGATTGCTGCTTGGGCTGTTTTTCATCGGCGTCGGGATGTCTATCGACTTCGGGACGCTGGTAACCCACCCGCTGCGCATCATCATTCTGCTGGTGGGTTTCCTGGTCATTAAAATGGCGATGCTGTGGCTGATTGCCCGACCGTTAAACGTGCCAAAACCGCAACGCCGCTGGTTTGCCGTGCTGTTGGGGCAGGGGAGTGAGTTTGCTTTCGTGGTCTTTGGCGCAGCGCAGATGGCAGATGTACTCGATCCGGAATGGGCAAAAGCGCTGACGCTGGCGGTCGCGCTGTCGATGGCCGCAACGCCAATTCTGCTGGTGCTGCTGACGCGTCTGGAAAAAACGGGAAGCGAACAGGAGCGAGAAGCCGATGAGATCGACGAGGAGCAGCCTCGCGTGATCATCGCCGGATTTGGCCGCTTCGGGCAGATCGCAGGCCGTTTACTGCTCTCCAGCGGTGTGAAAATGGTTATCCTCGATCACGATCCTGACCATGTTGATACGCTGCGTAAATTCGATATGAAAGTGTTTTACGGTGATGCGACCCGGGCGGACCTGCTGGAATCCGCCGGGGCGGCGAAAGCCGAGGTGCTGATTAACGCCATCGACGATCCTGAGACCAGCATGCAGATGGTTGAGCTGGTTAAAGAGCATTTTCCGCATCTGACCATTATCTCCCGTGCGCGCGATGTGGATCACTACATCCAGCTGCGTCAGGCGGGGGTGGCAGCCCCTGAACGTGAAACCTTCGAAGGGGCGCTCAAATCTGGCCGCATGGCGCTGGAAAGTCTGGGGCTTGGTGCGTATGAAGCGCGTGAACGTGCCGATCTGTTCCGCCGCTTTAACCATGAGATGGTGGAAGAGATGGTGGCGATGGCGAGCAGTACGGCAACCGAACGCGCAGCGGTGTTTAAACGCACCAGCACCATGCTGACGGAAATCATCAACGAGGATCGTAATCACCTGTCGCTGGTTCAGCGCCACGGCTGGCAAGGGACGGAAGAGGGCAAGCATACCGGTGATCCTGCGGATGAACCGGAGAGTAAACCCTCTGCGTGAAGTGGAGTTGCCAGCAATATTAAAAAATTTCTAATTCTTTACCCTGCCGCCAGTCGACGAAAGATTAAGCTTTCCGTATAGTGGCGGCAATTTTTTGCATCCGGGAAATTTTCAATGATCAGTCTGATTGCAGCGCTGGCGGTAGACCGCGTTATCGGCATGGAAAACGCCATGCCGTGGAACCTGCCTGCCGATCTCGCATGGTTTAAACGTACTACGTTAAACAAGCCGGTAGTGATGGGCCGCCTGACCTGGGAGTCGATTGGTCGTCCATTGCCGGGTCGTAAGAATATTGTGATCAGTAGCCAGCCGGGCACTGACGATCGCGTGCAGTGGGTGAAATCCGTTGATGAAGCGATTGCAGCCTGCGGCGATGCCGAAGAGATCATGGTGATCGGTGGTGGTCGCGTGTATGAGCAGTTCCTGCCAAAAGCGCAGAAACTGTATCTGACGCACATTGATGCGGAAGTGGAAGGGGATACCCATTTTCCGGATTACGATCCGGACGAGTGGGAGTCCGTATTCAGTGAGTTTCACGATGCGGATGCGCAGAACTCGCACAGCTACTGCTTCGAAATTCTGGAACGTCGTTAACGTTTTTATCCTCTCCCCAAAGGGAGAGGATAAACATCTTCAGGAGGCGACCGCCTCTCCCTCGCCTAAATCCAGCTGTCGGTTGGATGGCTGGACAAAGTAGGTTTTATCTTCCCAGCGTAAGCTGGTTAAATCCCCGCCCCAGCAGCATCCGGTATCCAGCGCATAGATATTTTCCGGGGTGCCTTTTCCTTCCAGTGATGCCCAGTGCCCAAATACCACGCTATATTCGTTTGTCACGGGGCCCGGAATCGCAAACCATGGCTTAAGCGGCGCAGGGGCATTTTCCGGCGTATCTTTGCAATACATATCCAGCTGCCCGTTCGGGAAGCAGTAGCGCATCCGCGTAAAAGCATTGGTGATAAAACGTAGTCGCGCCAGGCCGCTGAGGTCATCACTCCAGTTATTCGGCATGTCGCCGTACATCGCATCGAGGAAGAACGGGTAGGAGTCGCTCGCCAGCACCGCTTCGGCGTCGCGCGCGCAGGTTTTTGCCGTCTCAAGATCCCACTGAGGCGTGATGCCGGCATGAGCCATCACCAGCTTTTTCTCTTCGTCAATCTGTAGCAGTGGCTGGCGACGCAGCCAGTTGAGCAACTCATCGGCATCCGGTGCTTCCAGCAGGGGGGTAATGCGATCTTTCGGCTTATTACGGCTGATCCCGGCGTATACGGCCAGCAGATGCAGATCGTGGTTGCCCAGTACCAGCCGCACGCTGTCGCCCAAAGATTTGACGTAACGCAGGACGTCAAGGGAGCCAGGGCCGCGCGCCACTAAATCGCCCGTAAGCCAGAGCGTGTCCTGCCCGGGAGTAAAATCGACCTGTTTTAATAATGCGATCAGTTCATCGTAGCAACCGTGAACGTCGCCAATCAGATATGTAGACATTAGATTAATGAATAAGTGTAGGTACGGCGAGACGGAACACAGGAATAGCAATGCGGAAAGCATTACCGTCGGCATCGACCATTTCGTAATGGCCTTGCATGGTACCCAGTGGCGTTTCAATGACCGCACCGCTGGTGTACTGATACTCTTCGCCAGGGGCGATATGGGGTTGTTCACCGACCACACCTTCACCCTGGACTTCAATTTCGCGGCCATTGCCGTTGGTGATAAGCCAGTAGCGCCCGAGCAGTTGCACAGGCATCCGCCCCAGATTGCGAATGGTTACGGTATAAGCAAAGACAAAACGTTCTTCATCCGGTGTGGATTGGGACTCAATGTAGACGCTTTGAACCTGAACACAGACGCGGGGCGAATCAATCATGGCTTAGCTCTCCTTCGGCGGCGCATTGTCGCTGATGTAATTAGCCAGCTTGCAGTACTGCTCTACGGAAATATTTTCCGCACGCATTGCCGGGTCGATGCCCAACTCAGCTAACACGTCAACGGTAAACAGATTGCCAAGGCTGTTACGAATCGTTTTACGGCGCTGGTTAAAGGCTTCTGTCGTGATACGGCTCAGCACGCGCAGGTCTTTGACCGGATACGGCATCGTTTTATGTGGCACCAGGCGCACAACCGCAGAATCCACTTTTGGTGGTGGCGTGAACGCGGAAGGCGGCACTTCTAATACCGGGATCACGTTACAGTAATATTGCGCCATCACGCTTAAACGACCATACGCTTTACTGTTCGGCCCTGCAACCAGACGGTTAACGACCTCTTTTTGCAACATGAAGTGCATGTCGGCAATGGCATCAGTATAGCTAAACAGATGGAACATCAGCGGGGTGGAGATGTTGTACGGCAGGTTACCGAACACGCGCAGCGGCTGTCCCATTTTTTCTGACAGTTCGCCAAAGTTCATGGTCATCGCATCCTGCTGATAAATCGTCAGCTTCGGCCCGAGGAAAGGGTGCGTTTGCAGACGCGCGGCCAGATCGCGGTCGAGTTCGATAACGGTCAGTTCGTCAAGGCGTTCGCCTACCGGCTCGGTCAGCGCGGCAAGACCCGGGCCGATTTCGACCATGGCCTGGCCTTTCTGCGGATTAATGGCAGAAACGATACTGTCGATCACAAACTGATCGTTGAGGAAGTTTTGCCCGAAGCGTTTACGGGCTAAGTGGCCCTGATGGACTCGATTAGTCATTGAGTATTAACAATCATTTTGATGGCGAGATTAAGCGCCGTGATAAAACTGCCGACATCCGCTTTTCCCTGGCCTGCCAGATCCAGCGCAGTACCGTGGTCAACGGACGTTCGAATAAAGGGTAAGCCGAGGGTGATATTCACCCCGCGACCAAATCCCTGGTATTTTAGCACGGGCAGACCCTGATCGTGGTACATCGCGAGTACGGCATCGGCTTTATCCAGGTATTTGGGCTGGAAAAGGGTGTCGGCAGGCAGTGGCCCGCTGAGGTTCATCCCCTTCGCCCGCATCTCCTCAAGCACCGGAATGATGGTGTCGATCTCTTCAGTGCCCATATGTCCGCCCTCACCCGCGTGCGGATTCAGGCCGCAAACCAGCACATGCGGCTGCGGAATACCGAATTTGGTTTGCAGATCGTGATGCAAAATGCCAATGATCTCACGCAGGAGTTCAGGCGTAATGGCATCCGGAATGGCTTTGATCGGCAGGTGCGTTGTTACCAGCGCAACGCGCATTGCTTCGGTTGCCAGCATCATCACCACTTTCGGGCTGTTCGAACGCTCTTCGAAAAATTCGGTATGCCCGGTAAACGGAATGCACGCGTCGTTGATTACGCCTTTATGCACCGGACCAGTGATCAGGGCTGCAAATTCGCCCTGAAGGCAACCGTCACAGGCGCGCGCCAGCGTCTCGACAACGTAGTGGCCGTTTTCGATGTGTAACTCACCGGGGACAACAGGTGCACGGAGCGGAACAGAAAGCAGGGTGAGAGTACCAGCCTGCTGCGGTGCGGGCTGTTGGCCTTCAACGTAAGGGAGGAGCGTTAAAGGCAGACCGAGCAAGGCTGCCCGGTCTTGTAACAGTGTTGCATCTGCGCAAACAACCAACTCTACCGGCCAGCTGCGCTGGGCGAGCTGAACCACAAGGTCAGGCCCAATCCCGGCGGGTTCGCCGGGAGTGATCACAACACGATGCGGTTTCATTAGTTGCTCAACACTTTCACGTAAGCGCTGGCGCGTTGTTCCTGCATCCAGGTTGCGGCTTCTTCAGAGAACTTACGGTTAAACAGCATCCGATACGCACGATCTTTCTGCGCCGCGTCGGTTTTATCCACGTTGCGCGTGTCCATCAGCTGGATCAGATGCCAGCCGAAGGAGGAGTGCACTGGCGCGCTCATCTGACCCTTATTCAGCTTCATTAACGCATCGCGGAAAGCTGGATCGTAAATATCCGCTGCCGCCCAACCCAGGTCACCGCCCTGGTTTGCAGAGCCAGGATCCTGAGAG
>PPYE01311707.1_pt1 | contig 14519 bp, 12 predicted proteins | sample 1559881 | NCBI WGS metagenome assembly PPYE01 (sample SAMN08240022, study PRJNA423297) | Human gut metagenome, whole genome shotgun sequencing project.
TGTGACACGTGCAAATGCGGGATGAGGAGCAAGCGCAAGCTCTGCGGGCTTGGCATCCCTACGGCTCTGCAGGTCTTGGAGCTGGTGCCTACGGGCTTGCTTATTCCGTAAGCGATTGCCCTGCGCGCGGGGCAAAACTTCGAGCTCGCTTCAGCTTGACAGCTTCCCCTATAATGGATTCGGAAAGGTGTCACATCATGAAAGGGATGATTTTTATGCGCAAGGATTTCGGCAAGCAAACGATCGTCACGCCGCTGCCCGTGCTTATCATCGCGACCTACGGCGACGACGGGCGCCCCGACGCCATGAACGCCGCCTGGGGCGGACAGGTTGACAACGACATGGTCCACGTCGAGTTGGATAACTCACATCTGACCACCGACAACATCAAACGGAGAAAAGCTTTCACGGTCAGTTTCGCCGACCGCAAAAACCTCGTCATGGCCGATTATTTCGGCCTCGTCTCCGGCCGTAAGGAAGACAAAATCGCCCAAACGGGAGCGCATGTGGAAAAAAGCGCTCACGTGGACGCGCCCGTCATCACCGACTTTCCGTTGACGCTGGAATGCCGGCTCGTCAGCGTCAGCGAGGAGTTCGGCGGCACCCGCGTGGTCGGCGAGGTGGTCAACATGAGCGCCGACGAGTCGATCCTCGACGAAAAAGGGCACGTCGATCTGGGCAAGGGCGAGTTCCTCTGCTACGATCCCGCCGCTTTCGCGTACCGCGTCATCGGCGAGCGCGCCGGCGCCGCCTTCAAAGACGGTCACAAGATCGGCGCCTGATTCGTTCCGGCGTGACGGGACGCGGAACGTTTTACACCGAGCCGGCCGCCGCGTCGGAACGTGCCGTTTCATAAGAGATCAAGAGAATTTATTCATGAATCGCCGCGAGCGAGAATCCCTATAGGGAATCCGTCCGCGGCGATTCGTTTTTTTCGAAAAAAGTTTTATTCGTCGTCGGGCGTCCAGTAACGCAGAACCCGCCCCGCGCGCTCGCCGGTCGTTTTGCCGCGGCAGGCGCCGAGGCGGCCGTCGACCCATACGGCTTCGATGCCGACAGGCGGCGTCATGGGGCGTTCGTACGTGCCGCGGTCGGCGACCGTCTCCGGATCGAAGAGCACCAGGTCCGCGTCCATGCCGGGACGAAGGATCCCCTTGCCGCTCAGGCCGAGGCGCGCCGCGGGCAGCGACGTCATCTTGCGCACGGCCTCTTCCATGGAGAAGAGCTTCAGCTCGCGCGCGTAACGTCCGAGAACGCGCGGGAACGTGCCGCTGTATCGCGGATGCACGAACTCTTCCGGCGCGGCGACCGCGCCGTCCGAGCCGATCATCACCAGCGGATCGGCGATGACGTTGCGGACGTCCTGTTCCGTCATCGTGAAGTAAACGCCGTGATCGGCGCCCTGATTGCGGAGGATCACTTCGAGCAGCGCGTCGAGCGGATCGGTCCCCATCTTCCGGGCAGCGTCTTCGAGGTTCATGCCGCGGTATTCGGGCGTGAGCGGAAGCTCGCCGAGCACGATCCCCTTCGCGCCGCCGCCGTGCTTCATCGTTTTTTGCCAACGCTCCGAGCCTTCCATTTCCTCGTGCAGCGCCCGCCGCGCCTCGGGATCGGAGAGAAGTTTCATGATGCCGGCGACGCCGCCCGAATGCACCCACTTGGGCATCAGCGAGCGCAGATTGGAGCTGGCCGCCGTGTAAGGGTACTGGTCCACGGTGACGTCCAGCCCCTCGGCGCGGGCGGCGCGGATGATGGAAAAAAGATGTTCGGCCATGCCGGGGCGATCGCTCTCGCGCGCCTTGAGATGCACGACCTGGGCCGGGATATGGTTGACGCGCGCCACGTTGATCGTCGCGCGCACGCACTCGGGCGATTTGTCGGCCTGATTCCTCATGTGGGACAGATAGAGGCCACGGCGCTTCGTCAGGCCGCCGGCGACGAACTCAAGCTCTTCGTCGGACGAGTAAATTCCGGGAGGGTATGCCAGACCGCTGCTCAGGCCAAACGCGCCCTCTTCCATGCTCTGTCCGACGAGCGCCCGCATCCGTTCCAGTTCCTCGCGCGAAGGGTCGCGGCTGTCGAAGCCCATCACGCAGAGGCGCACCGTTCCCTGCCCGACAAACGAACCGGCGTTGACGCCGAGCGGCTGTTTGTCGAGGCGCGCCAGCCATTCGCCGAAACTGTTCCAATCCCAATCGACGCGACGGCCGCTTTTGGTCACGCCGGCGTACTCGTCGAGTTCAGCCTTGCGCTCGGGGCAGATCGGCGCGGGGCTGATGCCGCACTGCCCCATGATCACCGTAGTGACGCCCTGCAGCATGATGTTGGCGGCCTCGGGATTGTAGATCATGCCGAAATCGGCGTGGCTGTGGATGTCGATGAAGCCGGGAGCGAGCATGAGCCCGGAGGCTTCGACCGTTTCGTCGTTCCGGCCGGCTTTGACGCCGCGGCCGACGGCGGCGATCTTTCCGTCTTCCGTTCTTAGACTGCCCCGGAACCACGCCGCTCCGGTCCCGTCGCAAATTTTCGCGTTATGGATGAAATAATTTCGCGCCACATTCTTCAACTCCTGATCCACAAGATAAAATTTTCCACTTTTCGTCGCGCTGACGCTGTATATTTGTATATAACATACTCTTCTCGCTTGCTGATTTCAGGACGTCTCAGCCATCGGCCAGCAAACTGTTTTATTAGATTACTAAGGCTTTTATGTGCTGTCAAGACGCCTATGGGACCGTAATGCATTTTTTATAGCTTTATGATATACTGTACACAAACATGACAAAGTAAAATTTTACGTTAAGAATCTAATTTCGATAACATCGCTTGCCTTTCATGAACTCCAGACGGCGCTCCGCTTTCGCTCGTTTTTCGAAAACGGGAGCGGCCGTTTTATTTGACGGGGAAAACACAAACGGCGGCGTTTGTGCGGAAATAATTTTTTTTGGCAAAGGGAAGGGAGAACCGTATGCTCAAGTACACGATACGAAGGCTTATTTTGCTTGTCCCCGTTCTCGCGGGCGTGGCGCTGCTGGTCTTTACGCTGCTCTACATCACGCCCGGCGATCCGGCGCGCATGGCTCTGGGAGAGGACGCGCCGCAGGAGGCGGTCGAGCAGTTCCGCAAGAATTACGGGCTCGACGATCCGTTCTTCGTGCAGTTCGGGCGCTATTGCTACAAAGCGCTGGTCCACGGCGACATCGGCGATTCCTACGTTACGAAGTCGTCGGTGAGCGAGGAGATCCTCACCCGTTTCCCCACCACGCTGAAGCTCGCCTTCTGGGCGGTCGTGCTCGGCGTAGCGCTGGGACTGCCTTTCGGCATCATCTGCGCGATCCGGCAGTATTCGATCTTCGATTCGGTGTCGATGGTCTTGGCGCTGATCGGCGTCGCCATGCCGAACTTCTGGCTGGGCGTCCTGCTGATTTTGCTCTTTTCCGTAAAGCTGAACTGGCTGCCGCCCTCGGGCTTCACCACCTTCGCCGAAATGGCGATGCCGGTTTTCACGCTGTCCGGCGGCACGCTGGCCGTGATCACGCGCATGACCCGTTCCAGCATGCTGGAAGTCATCAAGTCCGACTACGTGCGCACGGCGCGTGCCAAGGGGCAGCGCGAATCGGTCATCATTTGGCGTCACGCCTTGCCGAACGCGCTGATCCCCATTTTGACCATCGTCGGCATGCAGTTCGGCGGCCTTCTGAGCGGCGCGATCCTGACGGAGACAGTGTTCTCCATTCCCGGCGTCGGCCGTCTGATGGTGGAGTCCATCAAGATGCGCGACTTCCCCGTGGTTCAGGGCGGCGTGCTGTACATCGCGCTGGTTTTCTGCTTCATCAATCTGGCCGTGGATCTGCTGTACGCCTGGGTCGATCCGCGCATCAAGGCAAAGTACCGCTAGGAGGGCTTTTTCGATGCTTCTCAAGAAAAACAGCATGCTGCGCCTGACGCTGGTGCGTCTCAGAAGAAACCATCTGGCCATGATCGGGCTGGCGATCGTGCTGACGCTGATCTTCGTGGCCGTTTTTGCGGATTACATCGCGCCGTTCAAATATTCGCGCCAGCATCTGCGCGAAACGCTGCAGGCGCCGAACGCGAAGTATCTGCTCGGTACCGACGAGTTCGGGCGCGACGTTTTGAGCCGCCTGATCTACGGCGCCCGCGTCTCGCTGCAGGTAGGGCTGGTCGCCGTCTCCATCTCGCTGCTCGTGGGCGGATCGCTGGGGGCGATCGCCGGTTTTTACGGCGGCAAGCTCGACAATCTGATCATGCGCCTGATGGACGTGCAGCTGGCCGTGCCTTCGACGCTGCTGGCCATCGCGATCGCTGCGGCGCTCGGGCCGGGTCTGTTCAACCTGATGATCGCCGTCGGCATTTCCTCGGTGCCGCGGTTCGCGCGCTTGCTGCGCGCCTCGGTGCTCTCGGTCAAGGAGATGGAGTTCGTCGAAGCGGCGCGGGCCATGGGCGCCAGCGATTTCCGCATCATCGTGCTGCATATCCTGCCGAACTGCTGCGCGCCGCTGATCGTCCAGGCGACGCTGAGCGTCGCCAGCGCGATCCTGTCCTCGGCGTCGCTGAGCTTCATCGGCCTCGGCATCCAGCCTCCCTACCCCGAATGGGGCGGCATGCTGTCGAGCGCCCGCGACTACCTGCGCAGCAGCCCGTATCTCAGCATGTTCCCCGGCATCGCCATCGTCGTCACGATTATCGCCCTGAACTTCATCGGCGACGGGCTCCGCGACGCGCTGGATCCCAAGCAGAAACGATAAACGGAGCGTAAAACATGGCAGACTTTCAGAAAAAACTTCTCGATATCCGCGATCTGACCGTTCAGTTCGACACCGACTCCGGCGTCGTCCACGCCGTCAACCATCTCAACATGCAGCTGGAAGAGGGCAAGGCGCTGGGGTTCGTCGGCGAGACGGGCGCCGGCAAGACGACGACCGCGCTGGCGATCCTGCAGCTGATCCAGTCGCCTCCCGGCGAGATCACCAGCGGCGAGATCTGGTTCAAGGGGCAGAACGTGCGCGAGATGACGGAAGCGGAACTGCGCAACATGCGCGGCCGCGAGATCGCCATGATCTTCCAGGATCCGATGACGTCTCTGAACCCGATCATGACGGTCGAGGAGCAGATCATGGAGATGATCTCGCTCCACTCCGACCTGAAAGGCAGCGAGATCCGCGAGCGCGCGCTGGAGATGATGCGCCTTGTCGGCATCCGTCCCGAACGGGCGAAGGACTATCCGCATCAGTTTTCCGGCGGCATGCGCCAGCGCGTCGGCATCGCCATCGCCTTGGCCTGCAAGCCCAGTCTGCTGATCGCCGACGAGCCGACGACGGCGCTCGACGTGACGATCCAGGCGCAGGTGCTGGAGCTGATCAAAGAGCTGCAGAAGCAGGTCAAGACTTCGATGCTGCTGATCACTCACGACCTCGGCATCGTCGCGGAAACGTGCGACAGCGTCGCCATCATGTACGCGGGACGTCTTGTGGAGTACGCGGACATCCAGCATCTGTACGGCAATCCGCTGCATCCTTACACGCAGGGGTTGTTCGACGCGGTTCCCGACCTCGAAAGCCCGATCGGCGAAAAGCTCGCCGTCATCCAGGGGCTGCCGCCCGATCCCACCAATCTGCCGCGCGGCTGCAGTTTCTCGCCCCGCTGCCCCTACGCGCAGGCGGAATGTCTTGAAAAGCCCTGCGGCATGAGGGAGATCGAGCCCGGCCACTTCATCGACTGTTATTTCCCGCATCAATACGAGGGAGGTTCGCGCGCATGACCGGCACAATCGAAAAGACAGACCCCATCGTCGAGATCAGGCGCCTGAAAAAATACTTCCAAGTCGCAGGCGGCCAGCTTCACGCCGTGGACGACGTGACCGTCTCGATCCCCCGCGGCAAAACGCTGGGACTGGTCGGCGAGTCGGGCTGCGGCAAATCGACGCTCGGGCGCGTGGTGATCGGCCTGATCAGCGCCACCGGCGGCGAAATCTTTTTCAACGGCAAAGACTCGCTCAAGTACGGTCCTTCCGAGCGCGCCCAGTTCCGCAAGCACGCTCAGATCGTCTTTCAGGATCCGTTTTCGTCGCTGAATCCGCGCATGACCGTCTCGCAGTTGATCGCCGAGCCGATGGTGATCAACAGGGCCTATTCCCACCGCTCCGAACTGGATCACAAAGTCAAGCAGCTGATGGACACGGTCGGCCTGGCGGAACGGCTGACGAACTCCTTCCCGCACGAGCTGGACGGCGGACGCCGCCAGAGGATCGGCATCGCCCGCGCCTTGGCGCTGGATCCCGAATTCATCGTGCTGGACGAGCCCGTCTCGGCGCTGGACGTGTGCATCCAGGCCCAGATCCTCAACCTGCTCGGCGAACTGAAAAAGGAGCGCGGCTACACCTACCTGTTCATCTCCCACAACCTCAGCGTCGTGCGCTACGTCTCCGACGAGATCGCCGTCATGTACCTCGGCCAGATCGTGGAGAAGGCCGACAATCTCCGTCTCTTCCAGGATCCCGTGCATCCCTACACGCAGGCGCTGCTTTCGGCCATTCCCGTGGCGCGGCTGAACCGCAAGAAAAAACGCATCCTTCTCGAAGGCGACGTGCCCAGCCCCGTCAATCCGCCGCAGGGGTGCCGCTTCGCCGGCCGCTGCGCTTACCGTCAGGACGTCTGCATGGCGCAGACGCCCGAGCTGCGCGAGATCGAGCCGTCCCACTTCGTGGCCTGCCACTTCGCGCGGGACTTGCGGCTTCATGCCTGACCTCGCGCCCCTGCCGCCGCGTCCGCAGGACTCTGACGACGCGACGCTGCGCTGGTTCGCCGGCGTGCCGCTGGGAACGAATCCGCTGATCCTGCTCGATTTTTTCACGTTGCTGGCGATCGCCTGGGTCGTCTCATGGGGCGCGCTGGTGGCGACGCAGTTCGTCCTCGGCGGATACGTGGACGTTTCGCATTACAAAGGCGCCGCCGCCGTCGCTTCGTTCCTCTCGTTGATCTTCATCGGCTTTTACGGCGTGGTCTGCTTCGTCATCACGCGCAACCGCTACGCGGCGCTGTACCGCTGCGGCCGCGACGCCGTCCTGTGCGAAAACATGCGCTGCAATCCGCGCGCTTTGGAATGGCGGGCGCTGCGCTTCACGGCCTATCCTATCGAGCCGGTACGAGATCCCATCCGCAGCGTGGAACGCCGGGCTTTATGGAAGGACGTGACGAAGGCGCAGCGGATTGACAGCCTGCGCGTGATCGTCCTCAAAGGGAAACGCGGCACGCTGATGCGGGTGTACTGTCCCGACGAAAAGATTTACGCCGAGGCGCTCGCGTTCATCGGCGCGAGGACGGGCGCTACCGTATAGCGAGAGAGTTTTTCCCACAGGTTTTTCCCTCGCCGGCATGGGCCGGCGGGGCGGTTTCCATGGACTTTATCATTGTGAAAGGAAGTGTGTTCATGAATTTGAAGAGGTATTCCGTTTTGTGCGCTGTTCTTGCGTTGGGTCTGATGTTCTGCGGCGCGGCCGCGGCCGTTCCCGAGGACACCATCACGGTGGGCATGGCGGCGGACGCCAAGTCGCTGGATCCGCAGATGACCAACGACACCACGTCGAGCACCTACATGATCCAGATGTACGAGCCGCTGATCGAGATCAACAAGGACAAGGAACTGGTCCCCTGCCTGGCCGAAAACTGGAAGAAGCTCGACGATCTGACCTACGAGATCACGCTGCGCAAAGGCGTCAAGTTTCATAACGGCGCCGAAGTGACCGCCGACGACGCCGTGTTCACGCTGAACCGCATGACCACACCCGCGGCGGCGGCGGTCAAGTCCTACGGCGCGAACATCGACGCCTCAGGCCTGAAAGTCATCGACCGCTATACCTTCCAGGTGAAAGCGACTTCGCCGATGGCCGGTTTCCTCTCGTACCTGACCCATTCGTCGGCCTACATTCTCTGCAAGGCCGCCGTCGAAGCCGCCGGCGAAGATTACGCCAAACATCCGATCGGCACCGGCCCCTTCAAGTTCGTGGAAAAGCTCAAGGGCGACCACGTGTCCTACGAGCGTTTCGAGGACTACTGGGGAGACAAGGCCCGCTACGGGAAGCTGCTGATGCGCACGATCCCCGAGGCCACCAGCCGCGTCATCGAGCTCGAGACCGGCAACATCGACATCGCTTACGGCATCCCCAACAACGACTTCAAACGCCTGCAGGACGAGGGCAAGGTCGCCGTGTACAACAAACCCGGCCTTTCCATCACCTACATGGGATTCAACACGCAGACGCCTCCGTTCGACAATCCCAAAGTCCGCAAGGCCATCACCATCGCCATCGACCGCGAGGGCGCGCTCGACGTCGTTTACAAGGGACTGGGGCGCGTGCCCACCAGCCCGCTGATCCCCGTGAACAGTTACTTCCCCGATCCCGTACCGGTGGAGTACGATCCCGACAAGGCCGAAAAAATGCTCGAAGAGGCCGGCATCAAGAACCTCGAGTTCACCATCTACACCAACGAGAACAAGCAGCGCAAGGATTACGCCGAAGTCATCCAGGCCATGCTGGGCGACCTGGGCATCACCGTCAAAATCCAGGTTCTCGAGTGGGGCACGTTCCTCGAACAGCTCAAGGGCGGCAAGCTGCCCGTCTTCATGATCGGCTGGGCCGCCGACAACATCAACCCCGATCCCGACGCCTACATCAAGGCCGCCATGCACTCCAAGTTCGCCGGCCCCTCCAACCGCGTCTGGCTGAAGGACGATCTGGTCGACGAGCTGCTTGACAAGGGCACCGTCACCCCCGACGGCCCCGAGCGCGCGGAGATCTACAGAAAGTTCTGCGACCGCGTCAACGAGCTGAACCCCTGGTGCTACCTGGCGATCGCCGACACGCTTTACGGCGCGAACAAGAACCTGAAGGGCGTGGAGAATTTCTACCGCGGCTCGATCAACCGCCTGGACCGCGTTTATTATGAATAAGGTTCACCGATAACAAAAAGCAGGCGCCGAAATCGTTTTCGACACCTGCTTTCATATCTGGAAAGAATCGGCGGTCTATCGCCGAGAAATTTTTTATCGGGAGGAAAAACTCATGAACGGAAAACATTCCAAAACGATTTTCTGCGCGCTTTTTCTCTGCTTCCTGCTCGTCGGCTGCACCCGGGCGGCGGGAAAAGACCGGCTGGCCGTCGGTATGCCTGCCGACGCGAAGTCTTTCGATCCGCAGATGACCAGCGACACGGTCTCCAGCACTTATATGATCCAGATGTACGAGCCGCTCTTCGACTTCTCCCGCGACAAAAAACTGATCGGCTGCCTCGCCGAGAGCTGGAAAAAGCTGGATCCTCTCACCTACGAGATCACTCTGCGCAAAGGCGTCACGTTCCACAACGGCGACGAGCTGACCGCGGAAGACGCCGTTTTCACGCTGCGCCGCATGACGACGCCCAAAGCGGCGGCCGTCAAAGCTTACGGCGCAAACATCGACCCCGACGGATTCAAAATCATCGACCGCTACACCTTCCAAGTCAAAGCGACGTCCCCCATGGCGGCCTTTCTCTCTTACCTGAACCACTCTTCCAGCTACATCATGAACAAAAACGCCGTCGAAGCCGAAGGCGACAATTACGGCCGGCATCCTGTCGGCACGGGGCCTTTCAAATTTTCGGAAATGCTCAAGGGGGATCACGTCTCTTTTGAGCGATTCGACGATTACTGGGGTCTCAAGCCGCGCTTCAAAAGCCTGATCATGCGCACCATCCCCGAACCCGCCAGCCGAGTTATCGAGCTTGAGACAGGAAACGTCGATCTCATCTACGACATCCCCAACAGCGACTTCAGACGCCTTGAAAACGAAGAAAAAGTCAGAGTGTATCATAATCCCGGGCTGGCGCTCACCTACATGGGCTTCAACACTCAGATCCCGCCATTCGATAACCCCAAGATCCGCAAGGCTATCACCCTCGCCATCGACCGCGAAGCCGCTCTGAACGTCGTTTACCACGGGCTCGGCGTCGTGCCGACCAGCGTGCTGCTGCCGATCCACAACTATTTCCCCGAACTGGCCGCTCCGGAATACGATCCGGACAAGGCGCGAAAACTCCTCGAAGAAGCGGGCGTGCCCAATCTTTCGTTTACCCTTTACACGAACGAAAGCAAGCAGCGCCGCAACTACGCGGAAATCATTCAGTCCATGCTCGCCGACATCGGCGTGACCGTGCAGATTAACGTGCTCGAGTGGGGCAGCTTCCTCGAACAGCTCAAGAACGGCAATCTTCCCGTCTTCATGATCGGCTGGGGTTCCAGCGTCAACCCCGACCCCGATGCCTACATCAAGACCGCCATGCACTCGCGTTTTGCCGGTTCGACGAACCGAGTCTGCTTGAAGGACAAAGAAGTGGACGAACTTCTCGAACAGGGAGCCGTGACCGAGGACGGGCCGGAGCGCGCTAAAATTTACGCGCGTCTCTGCGAACGCATCGACGAACTGAATCCCTGGTGCTGTCTGGCGATCGCCGACACGCTCTACGGGACCAACAAGGATCTCAAAGGCGCAGACGGATTCTATCACGGCACGCTGAACCCGCTGAACAGCGTTTTTTACGAATAACCGCTATCTCCGGAACCGTACGCGAAGCAAAATTCGGCTGTTTCGCCGACGGGGGCGAGCTGCGAAAAAATCCCGCTGGTCATTTTGATCGGCGGGATTTTTCATGTAGAATATTCTGTAGAAAGACATGAACGGCAGCAATATATGCGGCAAGACAAGAGCATCCGAGAATCTTCGTGTCGTCCGAGTATAAAACGGCGTTCGCATCATGGAGAACTTTGCGGGAGGAAAAAATGGATCTGGGCAGAGACAATATCGTCAAGCTGATATTTTATCATTCCGTGCCGGCGACGGTAGGTATGCTTGTCAATGCCGTCTACAACTTGGCGGATAGGATCTTCATCGGCTATGCCGTTGGCGCGGAAGCTTTCTCGAGTATGAGCGTCGCCAGCGCGGTCTTTTTGGTGCTGCAGGCTTTCGGAACCTGGATCGGCATTGGCGCGGCTTCCTTGATTGCGATCAAAATGGGAGAAAAACGGCCGCAGCGGGTCGAAGAGCTGATCGGCGGCGCGCTGGTCACTCTGGCGACGACCTCGGCCGTCGTCTTCTTGGGCGTATCCGCATTTCTTGACGACGTGCTGTATTTTTTCGGCGCCAGCGGCAGCACCATCCCTTACGGCAGAGAGTATCTGATCGTGATCGCGTGTGGGTTGCCGTTCATGATAACGGGCACGGGGCTGTACCACATAAACAGGGTGATCGGCTATCCGACGGAGGCGATGCTGTTCACAGCTGTCAGCGCGCTGCTCAACGTTCTCCTCGATTTCGTCTTTCTCTTTCCTTTCGACATGGGGATCGGCGGCGCGGCGCTGGCCACGGTGATTTCGCAGTTCATCCTGTTGTTGTGCCTGCTGCGGCTCTTGCTGAAAAAGACGACGGCATACGGCGTCCGTCTGAAAAATTTAAAGTTACGATACCGCGACGCGCTGGATATCTACATAGCTGGGCTCTCCACGTTTTTCACCCAGGTCGTTTCTTCGCTGATCGCCGCGGCGGCGAACAATCAGCTGCTGCGCTATGAAAACTATTTCGCGGTCGGCGCTTACGGCGCTATCAACATCACGTATTCCGCCGTTCTGATGCCGGTTTTCGGGATCGGACAGGGCAGTCAGCCGATTATCGGCTACAACTATGGAGCGAAATTTTACGCGAGGGCAAGAGAAGCTCTTTACAAATCTCTGCTCCTCGCCTTTCTCATCGGTATAGGCGGCTGGCTGCTCTTTCATCTCCAGTCAGTGGAAGTGATGTCGGCCATCACCAACGGGGACGGACGGATCATGTCTTACGCCGCGGACGGTCTGGAAAAATTGACGCTGCTGTTTCCTCTCGCCACCGTCCAAGCGGTCGGACAGGTGTATTTTCAGTCGATCGGAAAGCCGAAGAAGACGCTGCTGCTCAGCGTGCTTCGCCAAACCGTCTTCTTGATCCCGATGCTTTACATCCTGCCGCAGTTCTGGGGGACAGACGGCGTCTGGTACGCCATTCCCGTCGCGGAGTTCCTTTCTTTGCTTTGTACGGGATCCTTTATTGCTGTGGAAAATTATCGGATGAGAAAATACTTGGGCTAAAAATCTGTTCAAAAAACTCTGCCGCAGATCAGCCGACTTTCGGCACGATGCGGTCGTTCAGGCGCAGGCCCCAGACGGTTCCGTCTTCGCTGAAGCAAGGGCGCAGCTCGGATACGGCGAAGCCGCTGCGCAGCAGCGCCATGCGGCCGCGCACCATGCGAACGTTCGCCGGTTTGCCGTCGTTGAGGACGGAAATGCCGCTGCCGTCCCTTTCGATGACGACCTCCGCGCCTTCGCCAGAGCGGTAGCGTCCGTAGGCGGCCTCAATGACTTCCGGCTCCCAGGGGCAGTCGGTCCAGAGGTCTTCCGGCTGCGGCTCCCAGCCGGCGGCGATGCGGAGCAGCGCGTCGGCGATCAGCGAGACGGGGACGTTCTGCGTGTTGCACAGCACGACCGCGCCGCGTTCGAGTTCCGGCGACCAGGCGATGTGCGAGGAAACTCCCGGCAGGCTGCCGCCGTGGCGATATACCGTGAGGTCGCGCATGAAGCCGACGCTCAGTCCGTAGCCGTAGAACTGATGATGCTTCGCCGCCACGCGCGGGCTTACCATGTCGCGGACGCTCCGTTCCGCGACGATCGCGCCCGCTTCGCCGCGGCCGCCGTTGAGATACATGCGCAGATACTTTTTCATGTCGCCCAGCGTGGATTTCATCGCGCCGCCGCCGTTGAGTACAAAGGCGCTGCGGTAAAAGTCGAGGTCGCCCTCGCTCACGCCGAGGTCGTCGCTGTACAGCAGCGACGTGTCGGCGTCGGCGGCGGGGCGCAGGAATCCGCAGGTGCTCCGGTTCATGCCGAGCGGCGCGAGGATGCGGCGCTCCACGTAGCGGGCGTACGACCCTTCGCCGCCGCGGCGGCGCACGATGTCGCTGAGGATGCCGTAGCCGTCGTTGCAGTAGCTCATGTATTCGCCGGGGCGCCCCAGCCGCGGCGCGGGATCGTCCATGGCCTGCGTCACCAGCTCGATCGCCGCCTGCGCGACGCGGTCGTCGTAAGCCGTTTCCTGCGAGCTAGGATCGACGCCCAGTTTTTTCAAAAGGTCGGGCAGCAACGCGCGCGGCATGGGGAAATAGCCGCCGCTGTGGCTCAGGAAGTGCGCCACGCTCACGGGGGCCTGCCCGGCGTTTTTGAATTCCGGGCAGTAGGCGGACGCCGGCGCCTGCAGATCGACGAGGCCTTTTTCCGCCATCTGCATCAGCGCCAGCGCGGTGAAGGACTTGGTCACCGAGGCCAGGCCGAAGATCGTGTTTTCGTCGACGGGCAGGCGTCGCGCCGCGTCGCGGGAACCGAAAAATTTCTGATAGGCCGTACCGCGCCGATCGACGACGGCGACGGCAATGCCGCGGGCGCGATGGGCCGCCATGATTTGTTCCGCATAGTCGCAGAAAGCGGATTCTTTTGTCCGAAAAGGATCTGTCATCGATGATTCTCCTTGAGAGCGTAAATTTTGAGGCGTGAAAACGGCCTTATTATAAATGAAGCGGGGCAAAACAGACGGCCAAGAGTCACGTTCAGCCCGCCTTCGGGCGGCGGCTCGCGTGCCGGATAAAAAATACGCTGCGGAAGGGGGACAAAGCGACCCTTTCGCAGCGTATTTTTGTCGCCGCACGGTCAATGGCCGGCGGCGCTTTTTTCGCCGATGGAGGCGGCGATGTCGTTGGCTTCGGCGTCTTTGCCGAAGACGTAGACCATGAGGATGCGGCCGCGGCTTTCCAGCACGCGGACGTTGACCGGCTCGCCGTTCTGGACGAAATCCAGGCGCAGCGAGCCTTTTTTGTCGCGGCGGATGTCGTTCTTTTTCACGCCCACCGCGTCGGCCAGATTTTCGGCCACGCTCTTGACGGTGCCGCTCTGGGTGGTGGCGGCCTGATCGACGATGACGGCCGCGCTTTCGTTCTGATTATAGATCAGGACCTGTTCGCCCTGTCTGAAGGACCAGCCGTCGGGGATCTCGACCGATAGGCCGTAGAAATTGACGCTCATTGCCGGCAGAGGACGCGCGGCCGACAAAAAGAACAGCATCGTCAGCAGGGCGACGCTCGACGCCGATATTTTTTTCATGAACACGAACCTCCTTTGCCGCCGGAGGACTTACGAACGCCTCCGGAAGTTACGCCCTGATTCTAGCAGACGGGAAATGCCCGCACATGAGAGAAAACAACAATCCTTTGGGCGGACGGGGGCCGCTGCTTCTCGTCTTTTCTTTCGCATTTTCCGACAACGCGAAACACAACACTGAAACTTGAACCGTCTTTTTCTCTCTGAACGTTTCTTTTTACTCTTTTTGTACGTTAGTCAATGATGTGAGACCGAATAAGCAAAAAAATGGAAGCTCAGAAGTTGGCATTAGTTGTAAG
>PPYE01107535.1_pt1 | contig 14516 bp, 13 predicted proteins | sample 1559881 | NCBI WGS metagenome assembly PPYE01 (sample SAMN08240022, study PRJNA423297) | Human gut metagenome, whole genome shotgun sequencing project.
TCCTTGAGTCGGAGGTGACGACTACTTACAGCTACCTCTACGCCGGAGGCAAGCTGCTGCAGGAGACTGTCACCACCGGAGACACCACGGAGACGCACAATTTCTTCTACGACAACACCGGTAAGCCCTATGCCATGCAGACGGGAGGAACCACCTACTATTACGTCACCAACCTGCAAGGCGACGTAGTGGCCCTGCTGGATGCCAGCGGAAACGCCGTAGCCAGTTATGCCTACGATCCTTATGGGAAGGTACTCTCCGCCGAGGGCACCATGGCGGAGACGAATCCCCTGCGCTACCGTGGGTACTACTACGACGCCGAAACCGGGCTGTACTACCTGCAGAGCCGGTACTATGACCCCGCAACTTGCCGCTTCATCAATGCGGATAATGCCGCTGTAATAGCGGTGTCTCCTGAAAAGACCAACTGGGACAAGAACCTGTTTGCTTACTGTGACAATGACCCTGTGAATCGCAAGGACGACGGGGGCGAGTTGTGGCACATAATTGCAGGAGCGGTTATTGGTGGACTTATGGGTGCAGTCACATCATATGCGAGTGGGAACAGAGGCGTTGGTGTTTTATTGGATGCAGTTGCAGGCGCAGCAGGAGGTGCATTGGCTGCAACCGGTGCCGGCAGAGTGGTACAGGCTGTAGGAAGCTCACTGCTATCTATGGCATCGAATGTTGTGGGCCAAATTCGTGATGCTAGAAGCAACCCCTCTCAAAAGTTCAGTGTAACAAGCATGCTCTTTGACGGGGCGGTTGGGTTTGCCGCTGGACGGATTGGGAAAAACGGCGCAAGTTATGGAAATGAGGCTGGTATAAAGGCGGTTACGAAGCAGTTTAATAAGCACTTGAAAACTGGTCAAAAAATTGGAAAAGCTTTCTCCTATACGCTAATTGGTATGGCTATTGGAATAGCAATAGGATACGGAATTTATTACTGGACAGATGTGAAACGCTTCAATGGGAAAACTTTAAGGAGAGGTGCCAAGGATTATGCAAACGCATGGTGAAGAACAGTTGAAACTCTATACAGAGGCGTTCGTCGAAGTTGATTTTCACCCACTTAAACGATATAAACGTTTTACGCATAGCCTTTTTCTTTTAGTTGCGAACTTTATTCTTGCTATTATGGTGGATCCTCTCAAGGAGCGTCCGGAAATCATGTTTTTTTCCATGGCTATGGGTGTTATTACTTCCGTACTACTTATTGTTCTTTGCAACAACCATGTATCATCGTATATAAACCGTTATTATCATGACGGTTTGATTATGCTGGATATTTCTATTTCGCTGCTGTTTTGTGCTTACCAAGAAATGACGACATTTATGGGGCCAAAGTCTTGGATCGGGGTACTACTTTGCTTGTCATGGATTGTTTTTGCAGCAGCTATTACAGTTATTAGGCATATTGCTGTAATGAAGGGATGTGATTTCAGAGGCAAAGAGAAGTGGAAGCACAATAGCGGAGGAGCGTATGGAGCTATAGCCGGAGTTTTAGGTATATCCTTAGCCCGCTTGATACCTGTGCAAGAACCGTCAAATCAGATTTCAGCAAAAATATATATATTTGGTAGTCTTATTATGAGTCTAGGCGTACTGGATCTTTTGAGAGTCTATTATGTCAAAAGGTATCATCTAACAGCAGACATAGATAACAAGTAAACTCACAAAAGAGGAATGTGGAGGTACAAGGAAAAAACTGCGAGGAGGTGGGCTAAGGATTATGCAAACGCATGGTAATGAAGAATTACAGATTTATACGGAGGCATTCGTTGAAGCTGGCTTTCGCCCACTTAAGCGATATAAGCGTTTTACACATGGACTTCTCATTTTAGCATGGAACTTTTTCCTTGCTTACATAGAGAATCCTGCGATGGAAAAATCATTCCTAACGTTTCTGTCAATCGGTGTCGGAATGATTACGCTTGTATTGCTTATTGTCCTTTGTAATAACCGCACTTCTTCGTATCTAAACCGGTTTTTTCATGATGGATTGGGTTTTCTCGATATTTCCATTTCCCTTCTGATATTTGCCTACCAAGAGATGGAAGCCGCTATTGGATCGAAGCCGGGAGTCGCCGCAATACTTTGCTTAGCATGGGCCGTTTTCGTGGCACTTGTTATAGGAATTAAGCATAAGTCAGTAATCAAAGGACATGATTTCAAGTACAGGAGAAAGGGAGAATATAGCAATATTGGTGTATATGCTGGAATAGGTGGTATTTTCGGTATCTTTTTAGCACGTTGGATAGCTACACAAGATGTGTCAAATCTGTATCCAACAGGTTTGTTCACGTTATGCAGTTTCCTGATGAGCATAGGAACACTCAGCTTTTTGAAGGCGTACTACGTCAAAAAGTATCATCTAACAGCAGACACAGATACCAAGTAAACTCACAAAAGAGGAATGTGGAGGTACAAGGGAAAAACTGCCAGGAGGTGGGCCAAGGATTATGCAAACGCATGGTAATGAAGAATATATAAAGGCGTTTATTGAATACGGATTTCACCCGCTTAAGCGGTACAAATGCTTTACTCGCAGCGTCCTTGTTTTAGCTTGTAGTTTTGCTCCGTTGCTCTTTCAGAAATTTATGGAGGTAGACTTCCCAATACTTGGTTTCTTTTCCGTAGGAGTTGGAGCTATTGTTTCTGTATTGCTTATCGTTCTTTGTAATAGGCGTGGATCCCTATACCTGAATCGATTTATTCACGATGGTTTGATATTGCTGGATTTTTCTGTTTCCATGCTGTTATTTGCTTATCAGACAGTAATGATTGATGCAGGCCCAAAACCATGGATACTTGTGTTGCTTTGTTTAGCATGGATTATTTTTGTAACAGCTGTAATAGTTATTAGACGCAATGCTGTGATGCGAGGATATGATTATAGGCTTAAAGAAAGAGGGCAACACAGTAACATAGAGGCATATGCGGCGCTGGGCGGTGTTTTAGGCATTTTTTCAGCGAAGCTAATGCCTATACAAGAAGTATCAAATCAATATATAATGGGAATGTGCATACTGTGTAGTTTCTTGGCAAGCATAGGAACACTGAATTTTTTGAAAGTCTACTACGTCAAAAAGTATCATCTAACAGCAGACATAGATAACAAGTAAACTCACAAAAGAGGAATGTGGAGGTACAAGGGAAAAACTGCGAGGAGGTGGGCTAAGGATTATGCAAACGCTTTGGACTTGGCGGTAATTTAGTATCAACAACCGTTGCTTCTAATGTTCCAGCAAATCCGGAGCCTAAAAACACATATAAAGGAGGTATTTCAAAGCAAAAGCAAGAATTACAGCAGCGTCGATATGGTTCATGGAGTAAATGGGGCAAAGGAATGCGGCCAGAATATGTTTAATTGTATGAAAGGATAACAGATAAAAATGAAAACAGCAAAGTCTTCTAATATTGGCGGCGTAGCAGGCTTTTTCGCCATGGGAATTGTTGCAATTGCAGTGTTGTGCTATCTGAAAAGTGAACCAAACTTAATTTATGCAATGGCAGGGTTGTTCGTGGTTTTTGGAACGATTTGTTTTTGGCCGGATTGGTTTTCCTACGAATTGACACCGGAGGGAATTCATCGAAGCTGGCTTGGCATAGTACATAGACAGGTGATTCCGTGGAAAGAAATCAGAGATGTGGAGCGGGTAGACTGGCGCAGCTCAACGATCATTGTTTCTACAAAGAAGGCACGGCATCCCGCTCCTACTCGAAAGAAAAGCTATGCCAATGGGAATAAAGCCTACGGTGATATGATTGCGGGACGCAGTTTTGCCTTGAAGGATAAACCGGAAATTGTGGACTGTATTCGTGCCTATCATGGAGAATTTGCTTATGACTACAAGGAGCCGTAAGCATAATCAATCATCTAAGAATACCGAGTCCGGCAGTAAACAACGGCAAAGTACGCCAAACAGAAAGCAGAAACAATCACCACCAAGATTGCCATACCATAAACTATTTACATATCGGCCAGAGTTTGTTTGAAAACAGAAAGGGACTTGCCTCATGAAACCAATCAAAAGTTCACAAATGCTCCCGCTTTCAGTGATACTTGGTTTGATTGTATTTACAGATATTATTGCCCAGTTGAATGGGAAGCCACGGACTGCGGCCTTATTCACGATATGGGCAATCGTTAGTCTGACGCTCTTGTATCCGAGGTGGGTTGTATACTATATAACGCCGGAAGGGTTTCAAAGAAAATATCTGGGGCTATTTCCTATGAAAGACATATCTTGGAAGGAAATCCGAGATGTCGAGAGAATCGCTGGAGAAGGTACTACTCTTTTGCTTGTTTCAACGATATATGTCCGCTATCCGATGCCGGATAAGCAGACAAAAAAGATTAAGGAACGGCTGATAACAGAGTTCGATTTCAATAGATTTCGGTCCTTCTATTTGAATGACACCCCGGAGATTTTGGACTGCATCTACAAGTATCATGGCAAATTGAGCAACTATGAGCCTAAGAGATATATCTAACGCCAGAAACGCTGATTTTCTGGTGCCAGCCTAAAGTGCCCTGACCAAAAAATCAAAGCTGTTTACATACCGTCCGGAATTCGTCTGAAATGTAAAAAGAGGAGACTGACAAATGAAGCCGATCAAGAGTTCACAAATGCCCGTATTTTTTCTGTTCCTTGTTTTCCTTGCCAGTGCAAGTGTTGCCGGTTGGGCTGCGAATGTAAAACCGACGCAGATATATATATTTGCAATATGGACTGTGGTCGCATTGATTGCACTATATAGCAGGTGGGTCGTATACTATTTGACCCCAGATGGGATCCAACGAAAATATATGGGATTGTTTCCTATGAAGACGATCTCATGGAAAGAGATTCGTGATGTAGCGAGAGTTCCAGCGAGGAATGGCACGCTCCTGCTTGCTTCGACAGTTTATGTCCGCTATCCGATGCCGGATAAGAATAACGCATATCCCAAGGGCCTGAAGGCAGAATGTGAGCGTTATAAATTGCGGGCTTTCTACTTAAAGGACACTCCGGAGATTTTGGACTGCATCTACAAGTATCATGGCAAGCTGAGCAACTATGAGCCTAAGTGACATATCTAACGCCAGAAACGCTGATTTTCTGGTGCCAGCCTAAAGTGCTCTGACAAAAAACAAACCGGTCTTGTGATGACTTCTGTCATCACAAGACCGGTTTGTTTTATGAATACCAGCACATCAAATACGGCTGTCTGCGGCCTGGGTGGCAAGAGATGCTCCGAAAGGGCTTTGCGGAGTGCTTCCGAGTACTGACACCCGGCGGCGTGCTCATTTTCAAATGGAACGAGCACAATATTCCTGTAAGAGGCATTCTGGCGCTGACGCCCGAAAAACCGCTGTTTGGGAATCGTAGCGGGAAGGCCAGCAAAACACACTGGATATGCTTTGTGAAATAGTCGAATGCATCGGGAGGAGTGTGTAGTTCATATAGTAGGACTAAACCTTTAATGGGAGGGATGACAATTGAATAGCATGGGAAATCCCCAAAATATTTGTATAAGTATTTTCAAGGATGGCACAAGTACAACTTCCTGCGAAAAATTCACAAAAGCGTGGATCGATATGATAAATCATATCGAACAAAATAAAACTAAGAGTTTTGTTCAAAAATGATAATGGCTTGTTCTATCTCATATGGAGGTATGAACATGAAGGTAGCAATTTATTGCCGTCTATCCGAAGAGGACAGGAACAAACAGTTTGAAACGGACGATAGCAACAGCATACAGAATCAAAAAGCCATGCTGCTGCAATACGCCATGGAACAGGGGTGGGAACTTTATAACGTATACAGCGATGATGATTACACTGGTGCGGATCGGCGGCGCCCAGAGTTTAATCGGCTGCTGAAGGATGCAGAGGCTCACAAATTCGATATTGTGCTCTGCAAAACGCAATCTCGCTTTACCCGCGAATTGGAATTGGTGGAAAAATATATACATGGATTGTTCCCTATTTGGGGAATTCGATTTGTCAGTATCGTTGATAATGCAGATACCGCCAATAAGGGCAATAAAAAATCTCGCCAGATTAACGGCCTCGTCAACGAGTGGTATCTGGAGGACATGTCCGATAATATCAGAAGTGTCCTAACAAGCAGACGCATAAACGGGTTTCACATCGGAGCTTTCGCCCTTTACGGATATAAAAAAGACCCCGACCAAAAGGGCCATCTGCTCATTGATGAAGAGGCTGCGGCGGTCGTCCGTGAGGTGTTTTCCCTTTTTGCGCAGGGATACGGCAAAACAGCCATCGCACGCATACTGAACGCCCGTGGCATTCCGAACCCCACCGAGTATAAGCGGCTGCACGGTCTGCGGTATAAACGTCCAGAGGGAAAGATGGGAACCTTATGGAAATACAGTGCTATTGCAGATATGCTGGTAAACGAGATTTATATTGGCAATATGGTACAGGGGAAATATGGCAGTATTTCTTACAAAACAAAGCAGAATAAGCCGAGGCCAAAGAGTGAATGGTACATCGTGGAAGGCACGCATGAGCCGATTATTGACCGTGAATTATGGAACAAGGTTCAAACACTGGTCAAGCAGCGAGCGAAAGCATTTAATACAGGAAACATCGGTATGTTCGCACAAAAAGTGCGTTGTGCAAACTGTGGATATACGATGCGCTCACACAAATGCCGTGGGAAGCATTACTTACAGTGTGCGAACCGGCATGTGCTGGAGGACTCTTGTACAGGTGCTTTTATTCCTGTTACAAAATTGGAAACGATTGTTATTGGAGAACTGAACCGTTTATCTAAAGAATATCTTGATAAAGATGAAGCGGAGCAGAGTATTGAGTTTTGTGACAGTTTGCAATATCAGAAAAAATGCCTAATTTCCAATATTGCAGCCTATGAGAAAAAAATTGCGGAGTATGCGAAAGGAATTCGAGAACTGTACATGGATAAAGTGAAAGGATTGATTTCCGAGAGCGACTATTTGGAAATGTCTAAGGACTTTATGTCAGATCGCAGCCGCTTGGAACATGTTGTCACTGATACTCAAAAGCAGTTAGACGAGATTGAAGAGAAAATTAAAGTAGGGGATGACCGTCGTGAGTTGATTGAGCAATATAGTAATCTAAAGCACCTCACCCGTGAGATGGTGAATGCGCTAATTGATTACATAGTTGTTGATAGACGTATTCCAGGGACAGACCAGTATCCAGTCGAAATCCACTGGAACTTTTAAGATGTTGTACTTTCACCTTGCAGCAGAGCAGAAGGCCCGTGTAACCTATGACAACATCCTGCGATTGTCGGATGACCCCGACGTCAACGATGTCATCAAGTTCCTGCGGGCCCGTGAGATCGTCCATTTCCAGCGCTTCGGTGAGGGGCTGCGGCTGGCAAAGGAGAAGATGGATCAGAAGAATCTCTACTTCGTCAACCCCTCCTTCGATCAGTAGGAGAACTACAAAAAATGTCCGGCCCTATGGCCGGACATTTTTTATGGCTGCGATTATTTTGCCAGAATTTTCTTCAGCTTGGCGAAACGGGGGAGGGAGTCCACCTTGGGCAGATCCGGCTCACCCTGAATCAGAGGCAGGGCGTACTCGATGAACTGGTGGTTCACGCCGTTGCCCTCGGCATTGATCCACTCACGGGGGATTTTCTTCTCCACATTGGCCACCTCCATCAGAGGGATCAGCTTGGTTTTGCAGGCATAGCGGCCGTCCCGGACGCCACGCTCAAAACCAATCATGCGGCCGTTGATGCCGTTGACGGCGTTTTCCACGGCGGCCTTGCCCGCCATAAAGGACTCCTCGATATCCGTCTCGGAGGCCAGATGTGCGCCGCAGCGCTGCAGCAGATTCAGCTCGATGCCACGGACCTTGGCGCCGGTCTCCTCCTTCAGCACCTGCGCCAGAATGGCGGCCAGACCGCCCAGCTGAGCATGGCCGAAGCCGTCATTGGCGGCTACCTTGGCCTCGGAGACGAAGCCGCCGTCCTCATAGTGGATGCCCTCGGAGACGGCGATGATACAGCTGCCTTTTTCGGCATAGACCCGCTTCACGTCCTCGATGAACTTGGGCATACTGAAATCCGTTTCCGGCAGATAAATGAGGTCGGGACCTGCGCCGTACTCCGACGCCAGCGCCGCAGAGGCGGCCAGCCAGCCGGCGTGGCGGCCCATGATCTCCATGACCACGATCATGCCGGTGTCATAGACATGGGCGTCGTGATAGACCTCCATCATGGACGTGGCGATGTACTTGGCCGCCGAGGCGTAGCCGGGGCAGTGGTCGGTACCGAAGAGGTCGTTATCGATGGTCTTGGGTACGCCCATGACCCGGCACTCGTAGCCCACGGATTGCATATAGGTGTTGATTTTGTTGCAGGTATCCATGGAGTCGTTGCCGCCGTTATAGAAGAAGTAGCGGACGTTATGCTTCTTGAACACCTCCAGAATCCGGCGATAGTCGGTATCGTCCTTTTCCGGGTCTGCGATCTTATAGCGGCAGGAGCCCAGAGCAGAGGAGGGAGTGTATTTCAGCAGCCGCAGCTCCTCCGGGTCCTCCAGCCCCATGTCGAACAGACGGTCATTCAGCACGCCCTTGATGCCGTGCTCGGCGCCCAGCACCTGCGTGATGCAGGGGGACTTCAGCGCCGTGTCGATGACACCGTAGGCACTGGCGTTGATGACCGATGTAGGCCCGCCGGACTGTCCGATGATGCAGGCACCCTTTAATTCTTTCATGATCTATACCTCCACAGAAGAATTTTTAATCAAGCTCTATCAGTTTAGCACGGAAATGCCATAAAGTAAATGACTGGGGGTTGCAAAAAAGAAAAAGTGTGATACAATAAGCCATGGATATATTATTCCAATCATTCCGTACAAGTCAAGAACTATTTTGCTAAAGGAGCGATTTTTATGCCACTGGTCACTTCCAAGGAAATGTTTGAAAAGGCCTATAACGGCGGCTACGCCATCGGCGCTTTCAACGTCAACAACATGGAGATCGTACAGGGCATTACCGAGGCCTGCCAGGAGGAGCACGCCCCCGTGATCCTTCAGGTCAGCAAGGGCGCCCGTGCCTATGCCAACCACACTTATCTGGTGAAGCTGGTGGAGGCCGCTGTGGAGTGCTGCCCCGATATCCCCATCGTGCTGCATCTGGACCACGGTCCCGACTTCGAGACCTGCAAGAGCTGCATCGACGGCGGCTTTACCTCTGTGATGATCGACGCATCCTCCAAGCCCTTTGCCGAGAACATCGAGATCACCAAGCGTGTGGTGGAGTATGCCCACGACCACGGCGTGGTGGTGGAGGCCGAGCTTGGTACGCTGGCCGGCATTGAGGATGAGGTGAAGGTGGCCGCTCATGAGGCATCCTATACCCGTCCGGAGGAGGTGGAGGAGTTCGTGTCCAAGACCGGCTGCGACTCTCTGGCCATCGCCATCGGTACCAGCCACGGCGCCTATAAGTTCAAGCCTGAGCAGTGTACCCGCAACGAGCAGGGCATTCTGGTGCCGCCTCCCCTGCGGTTCGACGTGCTGAAGGAGGTCTCCCGCCGTCTGCCCGGCTTCCCCATCGTGCTGCACGGCTCTTCCTCCGTGCCGCAGGAGTATGTGAAGATGATCAACGACCACGGCGGCCGGATGCCCAATGCCATCGGTGTGCCGGAGGAGCAGCTGCGTGAGGCGGCCAAGCTGTCCGTGTGCAAGATCAATATCGACTCCGATCTGCGGCTGGCTATGACCGGCACCATCCGTCAGTTCATGGAGGAGCATCCCGACAAGTTCGACCCCCGTGAGTATCTGAAGCCCGCCCGTGCCAACATCAAGGAGCTGGTGCGCCACAAGCTGGTGGACGTGCTGGGCTGCGCCGGCAAGGCTTGATAGCGTCTATTGACTCATAAAAAATTCCCGGAGAACGAAGGCTCTCCGGGAATTTTTTGTGTCTCACTGCCGGCGGGGAGTGTGGGGGGCGGAAAAGCTCATCGGCAAGCTGAAGGACTTCATCGCCAAGGTGAGGGCGTACTTCGATGGGCTGACCACCAACACCAAGGCGGAGGCGGCGCTCTTGAAGGAGATGCGGGACGGAGGCCTGCACTATCTGGAGCGCATTGTGGAAGCCTATGACAAGGCGGCCACGGCAGCGGTGGAGAACTATCAGGGAGCGGAGACCCGTAGCGATGGCGGCGAAAACCAGTACATGGCAAGGGGCAAGTATTGGCGACCGCAGCTGAAACAAGCGGAGTGGGATCTGCTGGAATGGCGGATGAACGCCGAGATCAAAAGCGGTGAAAACTTTCTTGACGAGGCGACCAAGTGGGTGTATGCTGATGAAAAAGGCGTACAAGTGTTCGCACTGTATGGCATAGGAGACGGAACGGACGCAACGCCGCTGTATGCAGTGGGCGGGAAAAAGGCCGCTGCGTACAATGCAGCTATGACTGAATTCATGGAAAGGAGCCAAAAATATGACGGAGATGGACGATCTGTTGATCCGTTGTCTGAGCTTCCATGGCGTAAGGAAGGGAGCCGGAGCGGAAATCTATCTCAGACTTCACGGAAAGCCGGAGATGCAGAAGGAGTTTCTGAACTACATGGCGGATCACAGAGAAGCGACAGCGGAAGAGCTTCTGGACGAAGCACGGAGAATCAGCGAGGAGTAAAGGATCAGTTCTTGCTGCGGGAACCGGTGGAGGAAACCCGTGATCTTCTGGCACTGCACAATATGACAGCGGATAATCTGCGTGGAGCGCTGAAGCTGGGCGGACTTCCCATGCCTTCCATTGCAATCGTGAAAGCGGCGGCAGGACACAGCAAATACGGCCCCATCTCCGTGGTGTTTGAAAAGAGCACCATTGACCCGCAGGCAGACCGGAGAAACAAGGTGTATGGCGGAGACGCTTACACCCCCACTGCCCCGAAGGTAGAATATCCGGTGAATGACCGGGCTATGCGGAAAGTGGAAAAGCACCTGGCGGAGCTTTCCGGGCAGGTCGCAGGAGGTATTTTTCGCAATGACACCGCCCTGCGGCGGCTGGGCATCGAGGATGAGAGCAGCATGAATGCGGATGCACTGGCGGAGCGTCTGGCACGGGATGATAGCGTTCAGGCGGCGTATCTGGCGGACAGCGGGAAAGCACTGGAGCCGGTGCGCCAGCCGAAGGAGTTCAGCAAGTTCGGCAACGGGGCGCTTCAGCAGCTGGTGTCCGAGGTCGGCGTACAGGAGCTGGCCCGCATCAATGCAGAAATGCAGACGGGGAATTATGCGGCAGTACATGAGATCGATGGTACGATCCGGGATATCATCCGAAGCACCTATGAGGTGCAGCACAGAGGTTTTCTGGACCGTAAGCCGGAACTGAAACAAAAGCGCATTGCCCATTATATGGAGAACAATGTCAACATCCGAACGGTGGAGGACTTTGCCCGCGATGCGTGGAATTTTTATCAGGACAACGGAGCCACTACGGATGAAATAGACCGGTGGGCCACGGCGGACAAGCTCCATGAAATGGTCACGCAGGATCAGGTAAAGGCGTGGCTGCGCCCGCAGTTGGAGGGAATGCTGGGAGAAGCGGGCATTTACAATGGGAAGGAGCGCTATACTTCTTCTGGCAATCAGAGAAGCTTTGCCCAGACGCATTATGCGTACACACTGGAGAACATCGTCCGGGCTATGGCAGAGACTCAAAAGGAGCGTGGCGGGCAGACCTTCGGCGTGACGGCCAAAACGATGCAGGCGGTAAGCACACCTTCCTATGACAGTATTGCAGCTATCAAGGCAGATAGCGGCAGACTTGGCGCTGTGGAAGGTGAGGCTTACGATGCGGCGGTGCAGAAGGTGGAAACGCAGATCGATCAGGCTATCCGAAAAGTGATGCGTGAAAATAAACCGCACAGCGACAACCAGTTCGACGAGATGGAGATCATCGGGGAGGTGATGATGGAAGCCGCCAAGGGGACAAAGACGGAGGCGGCGATCCAGCGGGCGTTCCAGAAAGAGGACTATACCATCAGCAAAGAAACTGCCAAGATGGTGCAGAAGCTGTTCCGGGATGCGGCAGCGCTCCCCACGGAGTATTTCGAGGCGAAGCCTCAGCGGGCAGTACCGTTTAACGAGGCGGCGGCTGTGGTCGTGCCGGACGATCTTCCGGTCGGGCTGAAAAAGGGGCTTGAAGAGCTGGGTGCCACGGTGAGGGAATACAAAGCCGGTGACGAGCAGAGCCGCTTGGAGGCGGTGAACGCTATCCCAGACGTGCAGTTCGCTATCCGGGAGATTGGCGGGAAGGTTATGCCGGTGCTTGATACGCAGAAGGATACACGTGATTACAGTGTAGCGGAGGCGTATCTGAAAACACTGGTGGATACCGAACACCCGTTTTCGACTATCCTGATGGACGCACAGCCCGTATATATTGGGAAAGACTTGCCCGGAGAGTATCGAGGCTCTAAATACACACAGGGTATGGAGGCTAAACTGCGTTTGGTAAAGATGCAGGCCGCAACGAACCTTGACGAAATGCTGCTCCTTGCCGAGAACGGCGAATGGCACGAGAATATCAAAGAAAAGCACAAGGTGGATGCAAAAAACGGCTGGTACCGATACAGCACACAGTTTGCCGTGCCGGTGCTGGACATAAAAAAATCCGTAGACCATTACACGGTATATAGCGGTACGCTCCTGATCCGTAATGATGCAGACGGAAAATCCTATTTGTACGACCTTCTGGACATAAAAAAAGAGAAGGTGATCAGCACATCCTCCTTCTCTGCCCGAGGGCATTCGGAGGTATTGGCGCCAAAACCTTCTCAAACACAGTATACACAGGACAAGACGGAAAGTCAAGCACAAATTCGAAGCTCGACGCTTTCCGACAGGGATGTGCTGCGGATCGCCGCCCAAATGGCGAAAAACTCCGAGAGCCGGAGCCTGACGGATGCGGATCGGTCAGCACCTCTCAATTTCGGCTATCATGAGGCGAAGCATCTCATCCAGAGTTGTTTCATCCAGATAGAAGCGGTCTCCGTCCTCCAGTGCGTTCTGCCTCGCTTCCTGTTCCGTATCAGCATATTCAATCACCAGCGCCATCGCACCGGGAAATACACCAACTCGGAAGAACGCTCCATCTGTGGCAACGAAAAATTTTTCCCCGCCAAGATCAACCGTGCGGTATTTTGCAGAGAGGGCAGCTTTCACTTCGGTTAATCGGTTTTCAGTCAATTTCTTTTCCATCGAGGTCATAACAGCAAGTCCCTCCTTTTTTCGTACTATTCAGGTATGCTGCGTCGATATCGAAATCAAGACCGATTTCACGGCGCATATCCGGCGAACACGCATCCTGAAGTACACTAAGAGCCTCACTATAGCCGATCAATTCCCCGGATTCAACATCATTTCTGTGTTCTTTTTGACTGAGTTCCTGTGCATATTCTTTGATAAGTGCAACAGCATCTTTGATGATATCAGCAGGATTCATTCGGACAGCACTCCTTTGGAACATTTTTTCTCTATGCCGTGTAGGGAGGCGGCGACTCTGCCTGACTGTACCTGCGTCAGAACAATGAATTTCAATCCATGCACCCCGTGAGGGAGTACGGCTAAGTATACCATGTATATCTTGAATTATCAACTATGATTTCAATCCATGCACCCCGTGAGGGGGTGCGGCGGCAAAAATGCACAATAACAGATGAACATTTTTGACAAAACAGGCAGGTTCGGCGCAGAACACAACAAACAGCGCTCCGTGACGCAGAGGGAACATAAGAAAAGTTTCCTATTACGAACCATAAGATTCGATGTCCGTCAACGCTTTTTGTACAAAAAGACCATGGAGAAGAAGCTGTGCTTCTCCTCCATGGGATACGCTTATTCTATTTCGTATATGGCTCACACACCGGTCATAACGGTCATGACCTCGAATTCCTCGGCGTTGAGGGTCTTTTTCATGGCCAGTCCCTCGTCGATATCCACGTTGACGATCTGGTCATCCCGGACGCATATGACCCGGTTGGTCATGCCCTCGGCCAGCACTCGCACCGCCTCGTAGCCCATGCGGGTGGCCAGCACACGATCCTTGGCGGTGGGACTGCCGCCCCGCTGGATGTGGCCCAGAATGGTGACACGGGGGTCAAGCCCCAGATGCTCTTTGATCTCCTTGCCCACATCCATGGCGCTAGCGGCACCCTCGGCCACCACAATCATGAAGTTGGTTTTGCCCCCCAACCGGGCTGCGCGGATCTTCTCGGCCACGTGCTTTTCAAAGTCATACTGATGCTCCGGTACCAGCACAGCGGTGGCCCCCACGGCTACGCCCACATACAGAGCCAGATACCCGGCGTGACGGCCCATGACCTCCACCACGGAGCAGCGTTCGTGGGACTGCATGGTGTCCCGCAGACGGTCAATGCACTCCACGGCGGTATTGGCGGCGGTATCGAAGCCGATGGTATAGTCGGTGCAGACGATGTCGTTGTCGATGGTACCCGGCACGCCCACCACGGACACGCCGAATCTGGAC
>PPYE01585652.1_pt1 | contig 14512 bp, 12 predicted proteins | sample 1559881 | NCBI WGS metagenome assembly PPYE01 (sample SAMN08240022, study PRJNA423297) | Human gut metagenome, whole genome shotgun sequencing project.
AACCCCGAACAAGGAAACGCAAGGGACAGGATGAACAAAAGCAATAAAACATATGTCTATTTAAATTGGATTATACTAGGCATGTTAATAAAATCGGATAAAGATAGTGAAAATACAAACATGAAAATGAAATTTCATTCGTGAAAAAAATAATTTTGAGATATTCTATATTTGAAAATAGGCAAGCTGTAAAAGCAGTGGATACAAAATGAAAAGGAGAGAGTGAAAACATGAATACATTACCGCAAGCTTTTCTGGTAGGTGCAGCAACAGCAGCACATCAGGTAGAAGGCAACAACATCCACAGTGATTACTGGGCAATGGAACATATGAAATATGGAAACTTTAATGAGCCGTCTTTAGATGCAGTAGATCATTACAATCGATACGAAGAGGATATCAAGATGATTGCACAAGCAGGTCTGAATGCATATCGATTCTCCATTGAATGGGCAAGAATTGAGCCGGAGCAGGGCGTCTATGATGAGAAGGAAATTGAACATTACCGCAAAGTGCTCACATGCTGCCGTGAGAATGGAGTCGAGCCCATTGTGACAATGATGCATTTCACATCTCCCAAATGGCTGATTGAGAATGGCGGCTGGGAGAATGAAGCAACCGTGGAAGCATTCAAAAACTACTGTCAGTATGTAACAGAGCAGTTAGGTGATCTGATGCATTATGTCTGCACCATCAATGAAGCGAATATGGGAATCCAAGTGGCTGCGATTTCTGAACGATACAAGCGTCAGATGCTGGCGAAAATGCAGAGAATGCAGCAGGGCGGAGAAGCAAAAAAGAATTTGGAAGGGACTGCTCAGGTCGGCATGAATTTCAATGAGATGATGGCAAATATGCAGAAGCAGAAAGAAGAGAATGTGGAAGTATTTGGAGCGGACACACTTCAGACATTTGTCAGTGCAAGAACACCGGAAGGCGACATGATTGTGATGCGTGCACATCAGGCAGCAAAAGCGGCTATGAAAGCCGTAAAGCCAGAACTTCAGATTGGCCTGACTCTGTCTCTTCATGACATTCAGGCACAGGAAGGCGGAGAAGAAGCAGCGGCAAAAGAGTGGGTGGATGAATTTACACACTACATTCCGTATATCAAAGAGGATGATTTCTTCGGCTTACAGAATTACTCACGCTCACTTATCGGATCGGACGGAATTCTTCCGGTTCCGGAGGGGGCAGAGACAACACAGATGGATTATGAGTATTATCCGGAAGGCCTGGAGCATGTGATCCGCAGAGTATATGAAGAAATGCCAATGCCGATTATGGTAACGGAGAATGGAATTGCCACAGCAGATGATACACGAAGAGTTGCATACATTCAGACCGCAATAAAAGGTGTTGAAAACTGTATCCAGGACGGAATCCCGGTAAAAGGATATATGTACTGGTCCATGATGGATAATTTTGAGTGGCAGAAAGGCTTCGGAATGACATTTGGCTTGATCTCGGTAGACCGCACAACAAAGACGCGTACCGCAAAGCCGAGTCTTTCTGTACTCGGAAGCTATACAAAGTAGTGGCAGCAGAAAAGATAACAGGGAAAAGAAGGTTCCGCCCGGTGTTTTGGTTTCACCGGGCGGAACCTTTTTTACCTTACCTCTTTGAGTTCTTCATTCGGTATTCACTTGGTGACATTCCGGTAAATTTTGTGAAGGAAGAAGAGAAATGACTGCGGGACCCGAAGGTGAGCTCATCACTGATTTCCTGAATACTCATATCCGTTGCACTGAGCAGCAGTTTGGCCTTCTCTAATTTCACTTGTTTGATAAAGTCTGTAACACTGACACCAGTTTCTGCCTTGAATTTGTGTGAGAAATAATACTCCGTGTAGCCGATTCTTTTCGCAAGATCTGCAATCGAGAATTTCTCACCCGGATTCATGGTAATATAGTCACAGATATTCTGGATATGTGAAGAAACGTCCGTATTCTGTTTAGCAGAACGGACACGCTGCATAAAATCTTCCACCATAGCAGTGCTTAAGTTGCTAATGACAGTTGGATTTTTGGCTTCCTCAATGCGCTGCATGTAATAGTCGTTTAGGGTATATGCAATGGAAGGGTTCAATCCGCCTTCGATTGAAGCCCGTGAGCACAGGACCAGCAGAACGATCACATCATTCTTCTGTTTGCGGAGAGAGTCTCCTACATCAAATTTCACGCCGCTGCTTAATCCCGTTGATTTGGAAATTGCTTTCATATAATTTGGATTTCCTTCGCGAAACATCTGAAGCATCTCCTGTTCTGCTTTCCAGACACCGATATGTTCCTCCGATATCAGCTTTAATTCATCAAAACCGGAATCTTTTTTTTGTGGAAAAGAAATATCTGCCATAGTAATCTTTTCACCAGTGACCGCATAGTGGAACATAATGGCATACTGATAAAGGCTCGATGTCGGTATGATCGGAATCTGCTCAATCTGCCGGAATATTTTGGAACGAATCTGTACAGAAAGTGGACGGGAGTCCAGCTCCTTTCTAATCAGCAGGTGGGAATTTTTCCCTCTTAAAATCGGACCCAGCATATGGATATACTGAAGCTTTGCCTGCTCATACTGGAATGCGGCAATGTAAAGAAGTCCCATGGAGGAATCCAGCCAGATCGGCATACGTTTTCCGGTTGAGATATATTCCTGTAAGGTGTCAGCAAAATCCAGAATGGAAGACGCATCACTGATTACGAGATCCTTAGGACAGTTCGTATCTTTGAGCTCCAGTTTCGGAGTATAAGTCCACAGATATACTTCATAATTGCAGCGCAGCATTTCCTGAAAAAAATCGAGACGTTCTTCAATTGTCATCTCATGACCTCCATATTTTCGTTATTCTTCAATCCACGGAAGAAGCAGTGATACATCCGCTTCATGATCAAAACGAAGGGAGCCGTTTGAAAAAAGTTTCGGTTCATTGGCGATTGAACAAAAGATATATTGGCTCAAGGTCGATTTTAATGCAAAGCAGTCACCTTCCGACGTCTCGAAAAAAACATTTCCGGAGCATTCCTTCAATGCCTTTAAAAATTCCAGCATATCAATATCTTTTTTTATTTTCATAAGTTCGCTCCTTTCTCTAACACTCATTATACTCCTTTCGTATTATTATGAAATATAAATTTGGGAAAAAGATTAAAATATTCGTGTAAATGTTATGAAATTAATCACAAAAAAGTATTTAACACGAAAATAAAAATGAAAACACGAAATTATGATTATCTGTTTTGAGAAGCGTTTCTATAATCAAATTATAGAAGCAAACAAAGAAATAGAAGGCGCTGAAGGAGTAGTTATGCGAAAAAAGACATTATTTAACAAAGACTGGAAATTCGTGAAGTATGCAGAAAATGCGGCTGATGCACAGACCGCAGCGGGAGAAGCTGTCACACTTCCACACACGTGGAATGCAGTGGATGGTCAGGACGGAGGAAATGATTATTACCGGGGCACCTGCTGGTACGCGAAGAAATTTGCAAAACCTGAAATGACAGCAGACGAAGAGGTATGGCTGGAATTTGAGGGTGTGGCAATGTCAGCGGAGGTGTACTTAAACGGAGAGAAGCTGGCTCATCATGAGGGCGGATATTCTGCCTTTCGCATGAATCTGACAGACTATTTGCAGGATGAAAATGAACTGGCTGTCTCAGCAGATAATGGAGACAACGACAGAGTTTACCCGCAGAAAGCAGATTTTACATTCTACGGCGGAATTTACAGAAATGTACATCTGATTGTTGTGCGGAAGGCACATTTCAGCCTCGGATATAAAGGCGGAACAGGTCTGAAGGTAACACCTGCTGTTACACTCGGAAATGAAGAAAACCCGGCAAGCGCGGTGGTAACGGTAGAAGCCTGGGCAGAAGGAACAGAAAATGCCGCATATTATATGGAAGTAATGGTAGACGGGCTGCGTCAGAGAACGCCAATTACAGACGGATATGCAAAAATAGAATTTAAGCTTGCACAGGCACATCTTTGGGACGGATTGAAGGATCCTTACCTTTATACAGCAGAGGCAAATCTGCTCGATGCTGATGAAAATGAAATCGATAAAATAACAGCAAGATTCGGATGCCGAACGATAGAGTTCAACCCGGAAAAAGGATTCTTCCTGAATGGAAAATCTTATCCCCTTCGCGGAGTATCCCGCCATCAGGACCGTGCAGGGGTGGGAAATGCACTGACACCGGAAATGCATGAAGAAGATTTAAAAATTATCCGTGAGATCGGGGCAAATACAATTCGCCTTGCACATTATCAGCATGCACAGTATTTCTATGATCTGTGTGATGAGCAGGGAATGATCCTGTGGGCTGAGATTCCATATATCACACTGCATATGCCGAACGGAAGGGCAAACACTTTGAGCCAGATGACAGAGCTGATCATTCAGAATTATAATCATCCGTCGATTGTATGCTGGGGCCTTTCAAATGAGATCTCTGCAAGCGGCGGAGTAACCGATGACCTGATGGACAACCACAGAGAATTAAATGAACTGTGCCACAAGCTGGATGCAACAAGGCCGACCACAATGGCCCATGTATTTATGCTTGAGACAGACAGTGAACTGCTGACGATTCCGGATATCGGAAGCTATAACCTGTACTTCGGATGGTATCTCGGAGATCTGGAGCAGAATGACAGCTTCTTTGATGAATATCATAAAACATATCCGGATCGTGTGATCGGATTCTCCGAATACGGAGCAGATGCCAATCCGGCATACCATACGACAGCACCTTGTCAGGGGGATTATACAGAATCTTATCAGACCGTTTACCACGAGCATATGATTCAGATGATTGAAGAACGGCCATATCTGTGGGCAGCACATGTTTGGAATATGTTTGATTTCGGTGCAGACGGAAGAGACGAAGGCGGCAAGAACGGACAGAATCAGAAAGGGCTTGTGACCATTGACCGTAAGCTGAAAAAGGATGCCTTTTATATCTATAAGGCACATTGGAACGAGGAGCCGTTTGTACATATCTGTGGAAGACGTTATGCAGACCGCGCGGAAGAGGTGACAGAGGTAAAAGTGTACAGCAATCAGCCGGAAGTAAGTCTGTATGTAGATGGTGAACTAAAAGAATCACAAACCGGGAACCATATCTTCAGATTTATGGTGCCTATCAGCGGAGAACATGAAATCACAGCAAAAACAGAAAATGCGGAAGTGGTTTGCAACGACTGTATTATAGTAAAAAAAGTAACAGAACCAAATCCGGCATACAACTCCGGAAAAGGCGGACAGGTCGTGAACTGGTTCGATAAAGAGGACTTTAAACCGGGTTACTTCTCTATCAAAGATACGATGGCGGCAATCGGCAGTCACCCGCAGGCAGGAAAGATTCTTGCACAGATGCAGGCAATGACGGCAGAAGGAGCAAAGCGTCATGGAGATGTGGCTGAGAGTGTGAAAGATAATCCGGCGCTGCAGAAAATGATGGCAACGATGAGTATGGAAAGTCTGCTGAAGCAGGCGGGAGACATGGTGACACCGGAGCAGGTGAAAGCGCTCAATGCAGCACTGCAGCAGATTAAAAAAATGGAGTAGATGGAAAGGTTATGGGAGAAAAAATGGAAAAGCAAAAGAAGGTAAAATTAACCCAAAGTGAAATCGACGGTGTACAGTACCGTCGGGCAAAATTGTGGCAGGTTATCTGTTACGCATGCAATGCACTAATCGGAATGGCTATATATCAGTTGATTGGTATGGCAAGCTATGCGGCAAGCATCGGATTCGGTGTGGCAACAGCTGCTGTAGGTGTAATTCTGACCTGTACCCGTATTCTGGACGGAATTACAGATCCGCTGCTGGCTTTTGTATATGACCGCGTAAATACAAAGTTTGGTAAAATCCGTGTGCTGTTGATTGTGGGCTGGGCGATTGAGGCAGTGGCGTTATTTGGAATGTTCAGCGGTCTGACCGGAAAATTCACAGGCGCAGCCGGTATCGTTGTATTTGTACTTTTATATGTCGTATATGTAATTGGATATACGGTGGTGAATATGACGGCGCAGACCATTCCGGCACTCATCAGCAATGATCCAAAACAGCGTCCGACCATTGGCATTTGGGTAACGGCTTTGAATTACATGGTGCCAATGGCACTTACTATTTTGTTCAATGTGGTATTGCTTCCGAAGTTTGGAGGAACATATAATCTGGAATTTTTATCGGCGGTATGCAAGCTGGTACTGGTAATTACTTTTGTCGGACTGGTGCTGGTATGTCTTGGTGTAGGCGAATATGACAAACAAGAAAATTTTGAAGGTCTGAATGTCAAGAAAGAGCCTCTGAAAGTAAAAGATATGATTGCTGTTTTGAAAGAAAACAGACCTCTGCAGTGTTATGTAGCAGCCATTGCATCTGATAAGCTGGCACAGGTAACTGCCTCACAGGCGGTAATTACCACGATGATGGGCGGAATCATCATCGGAAACATGGGATTATTCTCAATATTAGGAATGATCTCTATGCTGCCGTCGATCATCTTCGCAATTTTCGGTGCCGGATATGCCGGAAAATACGGAAGTCAGGAAGCGATTACTACCTGGACAAAAATATGTATGGTAATTGGAGTCATCTCAATTGTATTCTTTGTTGTGGTGGATCCGAGTAAAATCGGTGTCATGTTCAGCGGAAGTATGATTGTTTATGTGATATTAACCTTACTGCTGAATGGGGCAAAGATGTGCGTAACAACAGCGAATACTTCATTTATGGCAGATATTATCGACTATGAGCTGGACAGAACAGGAAAATATGTTCCGGCAGTTGTAGCAGGTACATACAGCTTTTTGGATAAAATCATCAGTTCTTTCGGAGCATTGATTGCATCCGGTTCCGTAGCATTGATCGGGTACACATCAACAATGCCGCAGCCGGGAGATCCTTGCACAACGGGTGTATTGGTGCTGACCATCGGGCTTACATATGCACTTCCGATGATTGGATGGATCTGCACGTTGGTTGCTATGAAATTCTGCCATCTTAATCGTGAAGAAATGGTAGCGGTTCAGAAACGAATTGCAGAAAAGAAAGAAGCCTTGAAACAGCAGAAGGCTCAGTAATATCAAACGATGAGAAACACGCTTTGCGAGTTTCTCACGTTCGCGGGCGGCGCCAAATTGGAATGCGATCTTTTCCATGGGGATGGTCAGTATTATGAATGCGGTTATGAAAATGATGGGCATTCCGGCCGCACATGTGATGGCTGATTTTATTTCAATTGTGGTTACATCGGTGATCACGGCGATTATTTATAAAAAAGTGAAGAAAAAGGAGCGAAAGATATGAAGTATTTTTGTAATCCGGTAAACATCCATTACCGCTATCAGTTCAACATGGATCCGAGAGAGAGGCAGTTGAAAATTGCCCGTGAGGCGGCGGATCCGTCTATGATTTATTTTAAAGGGAAATATTATATCTTCGCATCGATGAACTTAAGTGTCTGGGTGTCAGAAGATTTGGCAAATTGGGAGAGCCATCGTCTGCCGGAGAACCTTCCGCTGTATGACTACGCGCCGGATGTGCGTGTGATGGGTGAGTATGTGTATTTCAGCGCATCAAGACGCGGCGAGGTTTGTAATTTCTATCGTACAAAAGACATCCTGAACGGGGAGTACGAAGAGATTCCGGGTACATTTGATTTCTGGGATCCGAACCTGTTCGTGGATGATGACGGAAGAGTCTATTTCTACTGGGGATGTTCGAATGCAACACCACTCTGGGGCGTGGAGATGGATCCAAAGACGATGCAGCCGCTGGGAGAAAGACAGGTCATGATCGAGGGCGATGCATTTGCAAAAGGGTATGAACGTGTGGGGGAAGACCACTGTGACTGGCCGCTTTCTGACGAAGAGATTGAGATGCGTTTTCAGGGCTTCTTAAAAATGAATCATCAGACGGAAGAGCAGATGCCAAAGGATCTGATTCCGTTAATCAAAGGAATGTTCAGCCAGAAACCATATATCGAAGGCGCATGGATGGATAAGTTTGACGGGAAGTATTATTTGCAGTATGCATGTCCGGGGGCGCAGTACAATACATACGCAGACGGTGTGTACATCTCAGACAATCCGTTAGGACCATTCACACCGGCACAGAACAACCCATACTCCTATAAGCCGGGCGGATTCCTTCCGGGAGCGGGACATGGCTCTACAATGGAAGATAAAGCAGGAAACCTGTGGCACACTTCCACCATGCGAATCAGTGTGAACCAGCAGTTTGAACGCCGTGTCGGTATCTGGCAGGCGGGAATGGATGCGGACGGAGAATTGTTCTGCAATCAGCGTTATGGCGACTGGCCGATGGAAGTGACAGGCGAGAAGCAGAACCCGTGGGAGGATCCAAAGTGGTATCTCTTAAGCTACGGAAAAGAAATGACGGCTTCTTCCAGTGAAGAGGGAAAAGGACCGGAAAAAGCAGCCGATGAGGATGTACAGACATGGTGGAGAGCAGCGTCTGAGAAATCAGGCGAATGGCTGGAGATAGACCTTGGCAGAGCCTATGATGTCCGTGCAGTGCAGATTAATTTCGCCGATGATAAGATTGATATTCCGGTTCCGGGAGAAATCAAAGGTACACAGACACAGCCGAGATATATTGAAGAAAAAGATTATGTTACACGCTGGATTCTCGAGGGTTCTGTGGATGGCGAGAATTATGACGTGTTGGAAGATAAATCGCAGGCAAAGACAGATCTGCCGCATGACCTGGTTGTGATGGAAGTGGGAAAACAGATCCGCTATGTGAAGCTGACGATTCTGGAGATTCCATATGATCAGAAACCATGTATCTCAGGTCTCCGTGTGTTCGGTATCGGAGACGGAGAGAAACCGGAGGCACCGGAATTTGAAGCTGTCCGTGAAGGTGACGTAGACGTGAACGTGTCTATCAAGGAAAACGGAGCTGTTGGGTACAACATCCTATGGGGACATGCACCGGAAAAATTGTACCACAGTTATATGGTATTTGGTGACAGACAGAGAGTCGGAGCGCTTGTAAAAGGGCAGGAGTACTGGGTAAGAGTAGATGCATTTAATGAGAATGGAATTACGGAAGGTACTGTGATAAAATTATGAGGCGGCAAAAGCGTATGGGAATCTCATTGTTGTTCTGAATGTGGGCGGTGTTATCGATACGAAGTTCTTGCGTGAACAGGATGGAATCTGTGCAATTCTGCTGATGAGTCAGGCGGGGAATATCGGTGGATATGCTCTGGCAGACATTCTGATTGGCAAAGTGACACCGAGCGGCCATCTGGCTGCAACATGGGCTGAGGAATTTGACGTAAAGACAGAAGAAGTAACTGCAGATGCGAAGAACATTTCCGTTAAGTGCTGAAAGTGAAAGCGGAAATAGGGTAAAAGAAAACACATGGAGGGAGGAGCTGACTATATTGGCCGGTTCCTCCTTCAAAATTTAGATAATGGGAATTTTTCTCAGATGTTCATCCCACTGGTCTAATACAGCAGTTCCAATTCTCCCAACATATTATTCACAACATCCTCAGGCAGTCCGAGCATCGGGGCGAGAGCTTTGAACGTCATGCCGTAAGCGGCCTTTGCCTGCTCATTTTCTGCAAAGCCAGGCAGGTACTTGTCTACAATCGCTTTGGCTTCAGCATTCTCCATGATAGCAGCAATCGTGCTGTCTGCGTTTTGTTTTCCACCAGTCAGGATCTCAGGATGTTTCCAGCTTGTCACATTCTTACTTCCGGCTGAGAGGGCACCATCGACAGGGATTGCAGCTCCGGTAATATAGCGTGACATGTCGCTTGCGAGGAAGAGTGCGAGATAAGCACATTCCATCGGATCTCCCATGCGTCCGGCAGGACAGTCATTTGCGAAGAAATCCATTGCTTGCTCTGGCGCATCTCCAAAAATGCTTGTTTTGGTGTATCCGGGACAGATTGCATTGACTGTGATTCCGTATTTAGCATAGTCCAGTGCAGCTGCACGGGTCATCCCGACAACTCCGAATTTGGTCGCTGTGTAAAGAGCCTGACCACGCTGCGGCATCAATCCTGCGATAGAAGCAACATTGATGAGGAATCCCCCCTCGCTTTGGGATTTGAAGATTGCTTCCGCACCATATTTCATTCCGGCAAAGACTCCTTTGCTGTTCAAGTCAAAGATTTTCTCATAGTCATCCAAATTATATTCATGAAGCGGAGTCCCGCCCATACCGATTCCGGCATTGCTCACAACTCCATCAAGACGTCCGTAATGAGCAGCTGCCTTATCTATGAGTTCTTTAATTGCATTTCCGTCACTACAGTCTGTCTGAACAAAGATGGCATCTCCGCCGTTGGAAATAATATCATCAACAACAGTCTGGCCCTGCTCCATACTTCGGGCGGCACATACTACTTTCATTCCATTTGCTGCATAGCAGCGGGCAATCGCTTCCCCAATGCCGCGGCTGGCTCCTGTGACGATTACTGCTTTTCCTTCTACACTTTTGAAATCCATAAATAAAATCCTCCTTTTGAGTTCGTGATAGAATTAGAAAAATTGTATTTCTATGAGACAATTGTAAGAGAAAGCTTGAAATTCAAGGAATGAAAAATCGTGATATTAATTCTGAATTCGTGTAAAAAGTGATAAAACATGAATTTAGAAACAAAATCATGAATTAATTATCACACGAGAAAAAGAATCTTTTTATAATTGTGGCAGATATAAAGATTTTGAAAAAGTGTAAAACAGGAGGCAATTATGAAGAGTTCAGCATATACGGAGAAAGTGAGGAGAAAAAAATGGCAGTAAAAGCAATTCAGTTAATTCAGATTGGAACGGCGATGGGTTCAGAGGAAAAGGCAAGAGAAACCATCCGCCTCATGAAAGAAGCCGGATATGTCGGTATTGAGCTAAATGGATTCATGATGAAGAAGATGCCTCCAATCGTTCGGATTCTGACAACCTTTGCGGGGATGCCGATCGGAAAGACGGCGAAATTAGACTGGAAGAAGCTGATTGCAGATACAGGGCTAAAGGTTGTCAGTATACACGAGGACTTGGGGAGCACCCTGAGAAATCCACAGGAAATCATTGATGAAGCAAAGGCATTTTCCACAAAGTATATCGTCATTACGGGAATGCACCGGTTTGATTATTCAGATAAGGCAGCAGTTTTGAAATTGGCAGGGCAGCTGAATCAGGCAGGGGAACTGCTGAAAAAGGGAGATATTTCTTTGCTATATCATAATCACAACTGCGAGTTCCGTAAAGTGGAGCCGGGAAAGACAGCATACGATCTGCTTTTAGAACAGACAGATCCGGAACTGGTGAATTTTGAGTTTGATTCTTATTGGGCAACGGAAGCAGGAGTGGATGTGCCGGAGCTGATGGAACGTGTGGGAAAACGGATGAAGCTGTATCATATCAATGACCGGGGAACGCGTATGAGCGGGCCGGGAGGACAGATTTTAAAATCAGACAGTATAGAGCTGGGCTATGGTAATATGAATCTACCGAAATTAGTGGAGATTGCAAAAAGAAACGGTGTGGATGCTGTGATATTGGAAAGTCATAAGAACTGGGTGGATAAGTCCCCGGTGAAGTCTTTCCAGCTTAGTGCGGCGTTTATGAATAAATATGTGATAGAATAAGAACAGCATTACAGATAAGCCTACCCAAATTCTGGCAGCAGGAAGTGGAAAATATTTTCGTAATGTAATCCTGAACCCGGAAGATAGTATCTCTATTATAGAGATTGATGAAAAAGGTGAAAATTATCGGATTTGCTGGGGATTGGTGAATGGCGGAAAACCGACAAGCGAGCTTCCCAGTCACCTGATGAATCACGAGGTGAAGAAAAAGGTAACAAATGGCGCACATAGAGTTATTTACCATGCACATATGACTGACCTTTGTGTTGCCTTTAAAGGATGAGGTGTTTACAAGGGAACTTTGGGAAATGGCTACGGAATGTCCGGTAAGCGCTTGTTGTAATGGATATACAAGGGGATTGGGGAATTGCGGAAGGATACACGCGGAAAATCAGGATGAGTGGTTTTACCGGGAATCTTCTTCTGATTTCCAGAGAAGAAAGAAGAAAGCGGAAGATGGAAGAAGAAATCAGCGCCTTATGTCAGACATGGCTTCAGGTGATCTTGCAGTCATGAGCATCGAAGTCTATGAAAATCTGGTCGGTAAGTTTGAGTTATACGGGCTTATCCAGGAAGGTCTTACCGATATAGCAGAAGGTAAAACCCGCCCGTTTTCGAAGCGTATGCTCTTCAGAGAATCTATCCCAAAGGCATACAGGATGCACTGGAAATGTATGATGCGCGGAACATGGAGGGAAAAAATGGATGAATAACAGACCGGTTCCAAGTCTCTGTCGGACATGGAATAATTGTATCTATCAGGAAGCACTTCTTAGAATAATTCTTGTTATCAGACGGCTTCTGCTCCGTTTCATCGGTGCTGCCTCATATATTTATAGCTATTGACTTTCTGCTTGCAATAAGCTATAATATGACTATAAAAATAAATTAGTCATATAGGAGGTATAAGGTATGTATAAAGAAGTTGGCATTTCTTCAAATAATGTTCCGATAACACTTTCTATTTGGTATACAGAAAGAAGTAGTCCTACCATTGTTTTTTTGCCGGGTACTATGTCACACCCTCTCATGTATGAGAATTTTCTATGTGGATTGAGTGAAAGAGGATTTAATATAATAGGCGTTCACTATCTTTCACACGGAAAAAGCCCTAAAATCAAAAAAAATTATACAATGGAAGATTTGCTGCATAATGTATATGACGCAACAACTTACGGAATAGAAAATTTCGGTGAAAACATAGCTGTCATGGGTTCCAGTCAAGGCGGGATTTTAGCTGCAATGGCGGCGGGTAGGGACACAAGGTTAAAAGCCGTTTTTCCACATAATATCATGCTGACTACATTAAAAGAAACTATGAGCTTAACAAAATATCCCGCATGGTCACACCGTTTTATGGGGCTGATACAGTTGGGCTTTCGTGTAGGTGGAAAATTGCTGCCTAACTACAAGGTTCCAGGAGACGCTTATTTAGACTATGACAGAGTATTTTATAGTGAACAGGCAAAACAAGATTGCTTAAATGACCCTATGCTTTTACCCTATTAGCCTTTAAGATTTGTCGCCAGCTTATTTAATGCTGACTTATCGTGCTTGGAGAATGGGGCTATACAATGTCCTGTTATTTTAATTACTGCCAAAGGCGATCCGCTTTTTAGCTTTGATTATACCAACAAAGTATTTGATTTAATTCATGTACCGAAAAAGGAATTACTTACTTTAGAGCTTAATCGTCACATGATTTTTAATGAGGATACAGACACAACGATAAACGCATTGGAACCTACATTGCATAAATATCTCGGATAGTATATTGATAATATAATCAGTAAATGTTATACTTTTCATGACGATACTAACAATTTAGTCATAAGGGGGTTATAAAAATTGCCACGATTTACAGAACAAGAGAAAGAAATCATCAGCAATAAACTTTTGATAGAGGGAGAAAAGCTGTTTGCATTACACGGTTTGAAAAAAGTAACGGTTGATGATTTAGTGGCCGCCGTAAACATATCAAAGGGGTCTTTCTATGCTTTTTATCCCAGTAAAGAACATCTATATGTGGAAATCAATTTTCGCTTACAAAAAGAGCTATTTGAAAGTATAGAAACAACAATTAAAAAGAAAAAATATAAGAACCATAGAGATTTAGCAAAGGACGTTATTATGCTAAGTTTAACGGGTTTGATTACTTCACCTATTCTTTCGCAGATTGACCTATCTATAATGGACTATCTTCAAAGAAAATTATCACCGGATATTTTTGAAAGCCATATGCACAATGATATTCGTATATTGGAGATACTGGAAGATCTAGGGGTTGTATTTTTGGTTCCGCATACGGTTATCATAAAATCCCTGTATTCTGTTTTATCCTGTTTGGAACAATTCAAAGAGGACGAAGAACTGAAGATGATACAAAATCTTTTAGTGAATGGTATTATTCAGCAAGTAGTAGCAGAGTAACAATTTTGTTTGGTTATTTGACAGGCAGGTAGCCAAACAAATTTTTTACAGTATATATGACTATATATCTGTAAACGTCATAAAGTTAAAGGAGGAAAGAATAATGATTGATGTAAAAAAACTGTATTTTAGCTATACTGACAAACCGTTTGTTGAGAATGTAAGTTTCCATGTTGGGAGGGGAGAAATTTTCGGCTTTTTAGGACCCTCTGGAGCCGGAAAGTCAACCATACAAAAAGTATTGACTGGGCTTAACACAAAATATAAAGGCAGTGTAAAAGTTTCAGGTATTGAAATAAAGGAACGCACAAATCGGTTTTATGAAAATATTGGAGTAGACTTTGAATTTTCAACCTGCTATGAGAAATTCACAGCACGACAAAATCTCGCCTATTTTGCTTCTCTATATGAAAAGCAACCTCGGTCTATTGATGAATTAT
>PPYE01433341.1_pt1 | contig 14510 bp, 11 predicted proteins | sample 1559881 | NCBI WGS metagenome assembly PPYE01 (sample SAMN08240022, study PRJNA423297) | Human gut metagenome, whole genome shotgun sequencing project.
ACCTCGGGACAAATTGTCCCAAGGTCGGTTACTTCTCCATATCCTTTTTCTTGTCGGGCTTGCCCAGTTCCGGGGGCTGCTTCTCCTTCCACTCGTCCAGCAGGGCCAGAATGGTGTCCTTCATCTCCCGGGGGGTCTTGTCCTTGCCAAAATACTTTTCCAGTTCGGCGCTGTTGATGATCACCTTGTCAACCTCCTTTTTCTGTTCGCTCAAAATGCCGTCGATCACATCGCCGTTCAGCTTGCCCTCCTTGTCCAGTTCACGCATCTTCTGGGCTTGGGAAAGGGACGGGGAGGACGCTTGCCCCTCAATGGCAACGGCGATATACTTCTGATGCCTGGGGCGGATGAAAGAAATCTCCACGGCAGGGGTAAAAGAGAGCTGCTTCTCGTCCACCATCTTTTGCAGATCAGGGACAAGCTCGGTCAGGCGGATATACCGCTGCACCTGCTTGTAATTCATGCCGTTGCGATCCCCGACGATTTGTGTGGAGCGTTTTCCTGCGTCCCGGTCATCCTCGCCGGGTCGGGCTCCTTGGTGCTTGATGGCCTCCACCTGCTGTTTCAGCGCAGCGGCCTTTTCCGTGGGCAAAATTCTTTCCCGGTGCCGCAGGTTGTCATCCGTCATGGCGAGGATAGCCTCGTCATCGGTCATGTTGCGGACGATACAGGGCATATTGGCAAACCCGGCCAGTTCGCTGGCCCGCTGGCGGCGGTGTCCGGCGATGATCTCATATCCGCCACCCTCACGGGGACGCACCAGCGCAGGCTGATTGACACCAGCGGCTTTGACCGACTCCACCAGCCCTTGCATTTCTGCATCGTCCCGGACGCCAAAGGGGTGATTTTTGAACGGGTGCAGATCGGAAAGATTGAGATAGACAATCTCCTCTTTCACGCCACGGGTGGCATCCCGAGGGGCGGGCGGCTGCTCGGTTACAGCCGGGGCCTCCGCCGTAGCGGGAGCGCCTTTCCCGGCAGGCGGTTTGCTTTGGGACATTTTGTCCCGGGGTTGCGGTTTGGCCTTGTCGGGGGCCGCCTTGTCAGCCTTGGGTGGGCGGCCCCTGCGGGGCTTGGCCGCAGGGGCCGCTTTATCCGCCTGCTTGCCCTTGTCCGGGGCCGTAACCTTTTCCGGGGCTTTGCCTTTCGTCGCTCCTTCCTGGACAGCGGTAAAATCCACCACCTTTCCAGTGGGGGCAGGATCTCCCATGCCGGGGATCGTGGTCTGCTTCTCGTCCTTGCCCGGCTGCGAACCCTCCTTAGACGGAGCAGGAGCGTCCTTATCTTTAGAAGCCTCCTTACCAACCGAGGCAGGCTGATCCTGCACAGGTGGAGCAGCTTTGGCAGACTCTACTTTTCCCGGCTCGGGGGGCTCGTCCACTTTCCTAGCATCGGAAATATTCTTTTTATCGTCAGCCACCTAAAAACCTCCTTCGTTGTGAAATAGAAAAAGCCAGCCTGATGGCTGGCTTGTGAGGGTGTAGCCCTCCTTTCTTGTTAGGATATATGAGAACGCCGTCTATAGTCTCACTCAGCCAGCGTAGACAATTAATCTTCTCGCAAATGCGTCTTGACATTTTTTGATGAAACGCCTATAATTACGTCATAACCAATTAAGGAGGTGCAGTATGCACACAACCGACATTTCTTTCCCCCCTGAGCTAATCACAAAAATCGTCCGCTGTGTTGAGGATGCCGTTGGAGATGACATCCGTGCAGACATCCGCCAGCATGATCTCCAGACGAGAAACAGCATTCCTTCCCGTATATGGGATCTTCTAAATACAAACCTCATCAAAAAATTGGACACCGAAGATTGCACGATTGCTAAAGCTCATCGTGGGCCGTGGGAAATGCTGGTTGTATTTGAAAAATCAACACAGTGCATCCTCACCTTCATGCGTGAAAAGCGTTTTTCGGAACTTCGTAATCGCCAACACCAGAGGAAGAATATGCACTACATCGACATGCTGACCAAACAGTTTAACGATGATCTTCTGTCTGATCAACAGCAGCTCAGTTTCATTCCCCACACTTTTTCCGACGAGAATCGCCTTGCAGAGTTAGTTCAAGCTATGCTGCATGATCTTGACGGTGATGCCGAGATTGTCCGACACCATGTATTGGTCTTGTTTGAAACTACTGGGTATCAATTGACACACATCCGCGCTGTCATGGTTACTCCCTCTCTGGATATTGCTCAGAACAGTGAGCAGGATTGGTCTCGATATATTGCGGCAGACGAAAGCGCCGTGGTCGAAAAGATTGTCAATCCCAATGCTCCCGGCAATCATCCGAATCGTGGTCTCAGCCTTACTGCAAAGGCTATGGCTAGGCAAAAATCTCGGCCCAAGCAAAAAGGAGTGGAAATTGCCACAAAAAAGGGAAGTTAACTGCTCTGGATTTAGGGCCGACACAATGTCGGCCCTAATGGCGGTTCCATAATTTTATGTATGGTATCATAGCAAGTAATAATTTATGAAAGAGGATCGCCCATATGAACACCCCGTTTAATGGAGAACGCTTAAAAAAAGCACGTATCTACAGAGGGCTAACCGTTGCTGAATTAGCTGAACGTGTTGGATGCCAACGGCAGACCCTATCAATGTATGAAATTTCAAAAAGCCAACCCACAGACAACACAACTGTTGCAAGGCTGGCCCAAGAACTTAATTTCCCAGTCAAATATTTTTATGAGCAGTCCAATGCAGTTGCTTCTGGAACTGTCTACTTTCGTTCTTTGCTTACTACAAACAAGAGGTACCGTAGTGAGCAGATTGTCAAAATGGAATACCTTTCACAGATTTATTCCCTGTTGCAAGACTATGTAGCATTCCCGGAGTATGTCCCTCTTGACTTACCGAGTGATGTAACGCCTGAACAAGCCGCTTATGCGTTGAGAGATGCGTGGGGGTTAGGAAAAGGCCCTATAGATAATTTAATATCTGTTGTCGAACAACATGGAATTTTAGTGACTTCTGTTTCTACAAGTACCAATGATGTCGATGCGTTCAGTCAGTTCATGGAAATTGGTGATGCGCCGACATACATCATCGCATATTCCAACAATAAAACATCAGCTGCGCGGATTCACTTTGATATCGCTCACGAGTTAGGTCACATCTGTCTGCATGAATGGAGCGAAGATATCGAAGATATTTCCAAAGAGGAATTCAAGCTCAAAGAACGTGAAGCAAATGATTTTGCAGCTGCCTTCTTATTACCAGAAGAAATGTTCAGAAAGGATGCCGAAAAAGGCCCTCAAACCATAACCTACTACAAGCAGCTAAAAAAGAAATGGAAGGTCTCTATCGCAGCAATGATCCGTCGGTCTGAAAAACTTGGAATTATCACCACGGAAGAATATCAAAATTTGATCCGGATCATGCAGAGACGTGGGCTTCGTAAAGAAGAACCTTTGGACGATATTCTTATTACAGCAAGTCCAGCTCTACTCAAAACATCAGTAATCATGTTGCTGCAAGAAAATGTTTTTACCCCAGTTGAGTTTATGGAGGAACTGTCTTCTTCGTACGGTTTGAGCATAAATGCAGAAGAAGTTGAATATCTACTCGACTTACCGACTGGCACCTTAACTGTTCCCAAAATAATTGAATTTCCAAGTCTACAAATCAAACGGAACAATAGTGAAACATAACAATAAATGTTTTCAGGGCCAGCATTGGTAGACTGTTCTTGTAACAATTATCAATACTATTTTTTAATAGGGGGAGAAAAATTACGATGCCAGGAATCTGTATTCAAGTTGGACAAAGTCTTAGATCTGATAATGGTGTATATTATAAAGTACTTGAATGGATTGGAACTGGTGCAAATGCATTCGCTTATAGATGTCTTTGCACTTCCGGACAAAACCGTGGTATAGAGTTTGTAATCAAAATTCAGTACAATCTTTCTACTGAAATACGCCGTGAGAGGTTTCTGCGTGAAGCCGCTTTTTTAAGTAGATGTAATCATCCGGCCATATTGACTCAATTTGATTATGGGACATTTATCACAGCACAAAATCAATTCCCTTTTATTGTGACCAATTTTATGCCAGAAACTTTAGGGCAAAGAATGCACACAGAAATTCCTTTTAACTTAAAAATAAAATTTTCTTGTCAACTTTTAAGTGCAGTTGCTTTTTTACAATCGCAGCAAATTGTTCACCGTGACATCAAGCCAAATAACATTTTTATTAGTAATGATAATGCTGTTCTTGGTGATTTCGGTCTTATAAAGAAGATTGATTTTGAAAACGATATAGCTACCAACGACGATATAGACCTTGTAAATTCAACTGTGTTAACCAATCTAAATGGCTATGTTGCTATGGCAAGATATTATCGAACTCCAGAACTTGTAAACTATGCAAACAGGACTGCTCCCCTATACTTGGAATCAGATGTTTTTCAATTAGGCCTTGTTTTGACAGAATTATTTACTGGAAAAAATCCGTTACGCCCAGTTGAAGATTTACATGCACCGATTATGTTAGACGATATCGGATACATTCCTGCACCACATCATGGTCGCCTTATTCATGACACACTTGCCCAAATGCTTCAAATTGACCATCAAACACGCATTAGGATCGATTTAGCAATAGATAGATTTACTGGCATCTATTCAGCTTAAATATTAGCTGAAAGTGTATGGATGAGCGCCTTGCTTGCTGCTTGCAAACCATTAATATTACTGGATTTCCACAGATCCTTTAATGACACTCCGACCAGATGTAATAAACCGTCACTAGAGAAATTTAGTGACGGTTTTTATCTTATTTGCAAAAGCGCATTGTAGCACCTCAAGACAATATTGATGTTCCTGTTGCATATCCATAATAACCACTTCTGATACCTCAAAGAACCAGCACATTCCATAGATTGAATATTTGTCCTTGTGCGGATGGATTACCTTTTCCCCCCTGCCCCGAAATATAAAAATTCTTTTGGAGAAAAACAACCAATTTTCGTTTTTCTGTTTTCCCTTTCCCATGGGACACCGAAATGGTGCTTTTCTCCAATTTTTTCTAAAAACCTTCCTTTCTCTTGTGCTTTTCTCCAGTTTTTGGTATAATCAATCGCAGAAGGGCTGCAAAACCCACCCCGCCGCTTCGAAAAAACGGCGAAGTTTTCTGTCTTCCCGCTGCCCTTCCACTACATTTGCAACTGGAGGTAACGCCATGAGTCATACCGTACATCGAAAAGGGTCGGCAGCCCTATCCGTTTTTCTGGGGCTGCTGCTTACCCTCTCCACCCTGCTGCTGACCCTGTCCCTCTTCCTCTCCGCCTTGGGAGGAGCAGGTGCACCGTTGGCGGACATGGGGCTGGCCGGATTTTGGTCTTCCTGGGTCCCGCCGGTACTCAGCGGCCTGCTGGTACTAGTTTTTGCGGTGCTGTTGATTTTATGGCACCGCCATTGGATCCGGCGGTTCTTTTTGAACCTGGGGATCTCTTTTTTGGCTGTGGGCATCCTTAGCGCTGGAACCGGTATTGTAGTTCCATGGATTCGGCAGCAGCTTCCCCCAGGCTGGCAGAACGCACTGGTGAACACTTGGGAGATTTTCCAAGGCTATTTCCTGGTTTGGGCGGTGCTTTTGCTGGCCCTGGGAGCAGGTTGTTTGTCGGGATACTTTTGCGTGAGAGCAGGAAAAGGAGGCCGCAATGAAAAAGGCGTTTAAAATCATCGGAATCGTACTGGCCACCCTGGTAGTATTGTTTGCCCTGTTTTTAGCGGCTTGGGTTTTTATCATCTTCCCCAATGTGGTGGCCACCACCAACAACAGCATCGCAGAAGCCGAACCCGGCCTGGAAGAACTGGCGGGGGAATCGGAGCGCATTGACATGAACACATCCAACGGCATGGTGTACGTCAACAACGAAGTGGTGGTCTTTGTGCGCACCAACGCTTCTCAGGAACGGGTGGACGAATTTTTCGCCTCCTACGATGCGGAAATCGATGACACCATGGCGGACATTCGGGTATACAAAATGATTTTCCCGGAGGCCATGACCTACGAGGAACTGGAATCCCTGGTGCAGGAAATCCAGTCCGACTCGGTGGTGGAGCAGGCTTACCTGAACACCGTCAGCCAATTTGAGGAAGATGCCGCAGAAGGGGAAACCACAGAAGAAGACGACTTCGACTATAAGGACCCGGTGTACCCCAACGACACCTGGAACAACAATTCCTGGAACCTGGACGCCCCCAGCGGGGAAAACTGGGGCATGGAAGCCATCAACGCCCCCGGCGCCTGGGGGTATCTGGACCAGCTGGAAACGGTGCGGGTGGGGCTCATTGACAACATGCCCAACACCGGCCACGAAGATTTAACCTTTGCCAACACCAGCTGTTTATTTATCGACGAGGACACCGGGAAAACCAACGTCAATGCCTACACCCTCAGCGCCCAAGACCACGGCACCCATGTAGCGGGGATTATGAATGCCCGATGGGACAACGGCACCGGCGTTTCCGGGGTCATGGGCGGCAAAGGGGAGCTGTACTACAGCGCAGTGTATTACGACAATGGCGGGAGCATTTCCTCCCGGTACGCCACCGCTTATAGCTATCTTCTGGCCCTGAAAACCCTCATCGACCAGGATGTACAGGTCATCAACATCAGCCAGAACACCAGCCGTCTCATCGGGTTTGCCGCCAGCCACGGTAACCAGAACGCCATTGACTATCTCACCCAGCAGGCCCAGCTGACCCAACGGGGGCTGTCCCGGATTATCGCCGCCAGACAGGCAGCGGGGGAATCGGATTTCGTCATTGTCGTGGCGGCGGGCAACAGCAACAGCACCTACTACTACCGGGACGAAAACGCCACCTACGGCTACCGGGAAGAAATGAGCTGGTGGGAGCAGATTAAATACATCTTCGGCTGGCGGGGGGAAATCGGCGATTCCCTGGCGCTGTACAATAATTTCCTCAATCTTATGGACCAGGAAGAGGTGTTGGACCGGGTCATTGTGGTGGGAGCCATCGGGATTGACGGGGACAACACCACCTCCAGCCAAACCCGGTACAGCTATGCCTACTATTCCAATGTAGGGGACCGGGTAGACGTGGCGGCGCCGGGGGGGACGGAAGTCCAGTCGGTGTACAGCTGCACTGCCGGCGGCTACGGCGGCTTAAACGGCACCTCCATGGCCGCCCCCCATGTATCCGGGGTGGCGGGGCTGATTTTTGCTGCCAACTCCTCCCTTACCGGACCCCAGGTGAAGGAGATTCTCCTAGCATCCACCACCGGGCGCTTTTACTACACCGGCGGATACTGCGGGCTGGTCAATGCGAAAACGGCGGTAGAGACGGCGCTGAAAACCCAGGACACTTCGGTCAACCGGGTACTGGGCACCGGCGCAGACGGGCTGGACGTCTGCTTTGTGGTGGACACCACCGGCTCTATGGGAGACGACATCGACAACGCCAAGGAAAACATGACCGACATTCTGGACAACCTGGCGGAAAAGACCTCCAACTACCAGGTGGCCCTGATTGATTACCGGGACTTCTCGGACCGCTCCGGGGATTCCGACGACTATCCCTATGAAGTACAGCTGCAGTTCACCGACAACCAGCAGGACATCTTAGACGCCATCAACGACCTGGGATTAGGCAGCGGCGGAGACACGGAAGAAACGGTTTATTCCGCCCTGATGGCGGCAGTGGGGCTGGACTGGAGAAGCGATTCCAAAAAGGTGATTATTCTGCTGGGAGACGCCCCGCCCCTGGACCCGGAGCCCAACACTGATTACACCTACGAAGACGTGCTGCTGGCGCTGTTCAACGCCGACATCAACATTGATTACGAAAACTCCGATGAGCGGGTAGCGGACGCTTTGGATTACAGTTTGATCAACGTGTACTCCATCGGCACCAGCGCCAGCGACGATGCGGAAGACTTTTTCCAGCAGATTTCAGAAGAAACCGACGGCAGCTATGTGGGAGTGGACGACGCTTCCCAGGTAGCGGACGCCATTATGGATTCCATTGAGCAGATTGAAGTCACCGCTTTGGTGGACGCCCAGGCTGACTTCGGCGACGCTTTGGGAAGCCAGTCCGTTGACCTGTACTGCGGCGAGGACTACCTCTTCACCTTTGAAACCGACCCCCAGGGACAGTTTACCCTGGACTCCATGCCGGAAGGGGAATACCGCTGGGTCAGCCACGACCTAAACGGCAGCGGCACCTTACAAATCCAGTCGGAGCAGCAGCGGGCACTGGTGCAGACCACCCAGAGCTACTGGTGGTTTACCCCCATTGTCCGGTCCTGGCAGCAGCAAGGCTGGCTTATCGGCATTCTGCTGGTGGTCTATCTGGCGGTCTGCATCCTCCTTCCCCTATCCATCCGGCGGGGACGGAGCAAGCGGCTGCAAAAGAAGTTGGCCAAGCAGCAGGCCGCTGCAGAAGCGCCGGTACAGACGGCCCCGTCCTACACGCCGCCACCGGCCCCCATGCAGGCACCTCCTCCTACTTCTTCGGCACCGGTGCAGGCACCTCCTCCCACTCCCTCGGCTCCGGCTTCGGTGCAGGCGCCCCCTCCCTCTCCTGCAAATCAAGCGCCGGTTTCCGCTCCGGCTCCCACCCCATCTCCTCAATTCTGCCCCTACTGCGGCAAACGATGCCAGGAAGGGGATCGGTACTGCGAGTATTGCGGAGCGGATTTGACAGAGGAATAAGCCGGAAAAGCAGGCCGGAAGAGCCCTATTCTTCCCCCATTTAGATTCTTGCATTTTTCACAACAACCTGCAAAATACTCTTTCAAAAACTGTATCTTTTTGCTTCATCGGATGTTTCCCATCCTTTTCACCTGCCGTTTATTCGGCAAATCAGCACAAATATCCCATCCCTGTTCCGGTTCTGTTTTGTGCTGTTCCTCTAAAAATCAAAAAAGCCGCCTCTTCCCTACTTCATTTGCCCGGGAGAGGCGGCTTCGCTATACTAAAGTCAAGATATTTCACACAAACGGAGGCAGTGATCATGGATTTACAGCGTTATGAACGGAACAAGCAGCTGGCCCAGTCTTTGAAGGGCGGGGTCATTATGGACGTCACCAACCCGGAGCAGGCCAAAATTGCCGAAGCGGCGGGGGCCGTAGCGGTCATGGCTTTGGAGCGGGTACCCAGCGACATCCGCAAGCAGGGCGGTGTGGCTCGAATGAGCGACCCCAAGATGATTAAAGGCATCCAAGAAGCGGTGTCCATCCCGGTGATGGCCAAAGCCCGGATCGGCCACATTGCGGAAGCCCAGATTCTGGAAGCGCTGGGCATCGACTACATTGACGAAAGCGAAGTGCTCACCCCGGCAGACGACGCCTACCACCTGAACAAGTTTGACTTCAAGGTGCCTTTTGTCTGCGGCGCACGGAACATTGGGGAGGCCCTGCGGCGGATCGGCGAAGGCGCTTCCATGATCCGTACCAAAGGCGAAGCGGGCACCGGCAACGTGGTGGAAGCGGTGCGGCATATGCGCACCGTCATGGCGGACATCCGCCGTTTGCAGAATATGCCCGCCGAAGAGCTGATGACCTTTGCCAAAGACAACGGCGCTCCCTATGACCTGGTGGTGGAAGTGGCCAAAACCGGGAAACTGCCGGTGGTGAACTTTGCCGCCGGGGGCATCGCCACCCCTGCCGACGCCGCCCTGATGATGCAGCTGGGCAGCGAAGGCATCTTTGTGGGCAGCGGCATCTTCAAGTCCTCCAATCCGGAAAAGATGGCCCGGGCCATTGTCAAGGCCACCGCTTACTACAACGACCCGGATGTGCTGGCCGAAGTCAGCGAAGGATTGGGAGAAGCCATGCGTGGCATCGAGCTTTCCGAAATTGCTCCGGAAAACCGGATGGCCCAGCGGGGCTGGTAACCCAAAGGCCGGACGTCATGGCCAAGCGGCATTTTAAACCCAATCCGGCCAACCGTCTGAATTAGACCGCAAAACAAGCAAAACACATCAGATCCATTGAAAGGACGATTCCTGCACATGAGACCCGTGACCATCGGCGTACTGTCCTACCAAGGCACCGTGATTGAACACATCAAAGCCCTCTCTCAGCTGGAAGGGGTGACCCCCATGGAGGTCAAAACCCTCCCTGCCCTCCAGGAAGTGGACGGGCTGATTCTGCCCGGGGGAGAAAGCACCACCATCGCCAAGCTGCTGAACATCTTCGGCTTGATGGAGCCGCTGCGGCAGCGGATTCTGGATGGAATGCCGGTATGGGGCACCTGCGCCGGGGAGATTCTGCTGGCCGGGGAAATCCTTGGGGAACAGCCCCATCTTGGGATGATGGACTTTGCGGTGCGGCGCAACGCCTACGGCCGCCAGATCGACAGCTTCACTCAGTACGCCCCCATCCAGGGCATCAGCGAAACCCCGGTGGAGCTGGTGTTTATTCGGGCGCCCTGGATTGAATCAGTGGGAGAAAAGGCCCAGGTGATCTGCCGGGTCAACGGCCATGCGGTGGCCGCCAGGCAGGACAATATGCTGGCCACCAGCTTCCACCCGGAATTTACCCGGGACCTGACGGTGCACCGCTGGTTTGCCCAGCAGGTGGAACAGCACAAGTACCAATAACATCCCATACAAAAGCAAACTCCTCACAGCCACACCCGTTGGGCAGCTGTGGGGAGTTTTTTCGGATGGAAGCGGTAGTCGGGAGCAGAATGAAAGCCAGCCCGGCATCTGTTACGGCGGCACAGAAAGCGCAGGCAGTTAAGACAGCCAAACAGACAAAAGAAAACCCCGCCGGCTGCCATGTTGCAGCCCATGCGGGGTTTTGGATTTGGTTACAGGCTTCTGGCTACTTCATAAGCATCCCAGATGGCGCCGCGAATATTGCGGACCTGTCTGGAATCGCCCAAGTTGTAGATTTCAGCATAATCGTATTTCAGTTCATCAAACAGGGAGTGGGTGGAGCGGTAACCGATGGAGAGCACCACCTGGTCGCCGGACAGGGTCTTTACTTCCCCGTCCTTTTCATAGGTCAAACCATCGGGTGCAATGGCAGTGACTTTTGCCCCTGCCACAATCTCCACCTGATTGAAGGTCAGCAGGTCCCGGAGCATCCATTCGTTCATAGGCGGCATGGGAGAACCGGATTTCAGAATATCCGGCAGGGCTTCCACAATGGTCACCTTCTTGCCGTTCTGAGCCAGGTGCAGGGACAATTCGCACCCAACCAGGCCGCCGCCGATAACCACCACTTTTTTCTTCTGCTCCGCTTTGCGGATACCCACCGTATCTTCCCGGCCGCATTCTGGGTTCACGGCGCAGCTGCCCAAACCGGATTGGAGCAGGCGGCCGAAGCATCCGTCGTGGCAGCCCAGGCAGGGACGAATCTGTTCGGGGTGGCCAGAACGGACCTTATTGCAGTAATCCGGGTCGGAGAGCAGGGGACGGCCCAGTCCTACGCCGTCGATGAGGTGGGAATTCACCGCATCCACCGCCATCTGGATGTTGTCCATCCGTCCGGCTACCAGCACCGGCTTGGTGAAGCAGTCCCGCACCTCTTTCACCAGGGACAAATACATACCCTTACCGAAATACATGGGGGGATGAGCCCAGTACCAGGAATCGTAGGTGCCGGCGTCGCAGTCAAAGGCATCGTAGCCTGCTTCTTCCAAAATCGGGATGGCTTCCCTGGCTTCCCCGATGTCCCGGCCCAGTTCCTGGAAGGATTCTCCCGGCACCGCACCCTGGCGCAGAGCCTTGATGTAGCTCTTAATGGAGAAGCGCAGCACCACCGGGAAGTCCGCACCACAGGTCTTTTTGATTTCCTGGACGATTTCACAGGCGAAGCGCAGCCGTCCCCGGAGGTCGCCGCCGTATTTGTCGGTGCGCTTATTGAACAGGGTCATGGTAAAGCAGTCCAGCAGATAGCCTTCATGGACTGCGTGAATCTCAATGCCGTCAAAGCCGCTGCTTTTGGCAATGAGGGCGGCTTGTCCAAAGGCTTTCACAATGGCTTCAATCTCTTCGGTTTTCAGCTCCCGACAGATCACATTGGGCAGCCAGCGGTTAGAGATTTCGGTGGGCGCCACCATGTCCTTGGGGGAGACGAAATTGGGCAGCGCACTCCGGCCCAAACCGGCGGTGAGCTGCAGGAAAACCTTGGTGCCGAAGGCGTGGCAGCGGTCGGTGAGCTCCTTGGCCTGGTGCTCATACTTGATGGGCAGCTTGGTGGGACATGGGAAAGAACAGGGGGCGTGGGGCTCCACCGCATTTTCCACCCAGTTTGCGCCGGTAATAATCAGGCCAACCCCGCCTTTGGCACGGGCCACATAGTAATCGGTGCTTTGGGTGGTGTAGCTGTTGTCTTCATCTGTTTGAACGATGGTGGCCATGGGAGCCATGAAAAACTTATTCTTCACTTCCACGGAACCGATTTTCATAGGCTCAAACAGAACTTTGTAGTTTGTATCCATGATTGGACTCCTTTCTATAAATTTTTTAACCTCATGATAGCACTATCCACAAAAAAGCGCAAGATAGAAAAATATTTTAGGTAAAAGAGCTGATGCCTCTTCCCTTTCCGTCCCGTTTCTCCGGCAAATTCCTTTGCTGCGACAAACAGAAACCACCGGCGCCGAAGGGAATTCTCTTCCAGCAACAGTGGTTTTTCTCAAAGAATGGAGTTGGAGCCGGATTACCCAGCCCTCTTTTCAACCAATCTCAACAGCCTGTCACTTGGCGGCACAGATGAGATACCCCTCCAAAAACAAAACCGGAAAAAGCCGGGATTTCCCCAAACTCCTTCCAGTTTAATGAAAGATGCAATTTTACAGTTTAGCTGTCCTGATCCACCCGCTGGATGCGGAACACGTTGAGGGTATCCACATCCGGACAGGCGAACTTGGCGGTGCCGGGAGGGTTGCCGGGAATTTCCCCGCCGTAGCGCAAAATATCAATGTAGGGGAAGGCCACATGCATGGCCATGGGACAGAGCTCTCCCCGCTGGGTGTCGAAATCAAAGCTGTCCCCCACCTTATGGCCCCGGTGGCAGGGACAGTCACCCTTTCGGTCAATGAGAGTGATACGGATTTTGGGACGGCTCAAAATTTCAGCACCTCCAAAAAGCCCTCGATGGGGATACCTTTATATTTGTCCGGCAGATGCCGGCTCAGCTCAATCAGCTTTTTGGTGATGTCCATGGCACACTGGGTGCTTTCCACCAGGGACACCCCGGAGAGAATCCGGCCCATAAACAGGGCGGAGAAGATGTCTCCGGTGCCGGGGAAGCGCACCGGCAGCATTTCAAAGGGGAGAAAATCCAAAGTATCGCTGTTCCGTTCACAGACGATAACGGTATCCTGCCCTTCCACCTTAGCACTGGTGATCACCACCGAGCCGGCGCCTTGGCTGCGGAGTTTCTCCATCAAAACCTTGGCCTGTTCTTTGCTGACTCCCTGGGAGCGATATTCCTCCCCAGCCAGATACACCGCTTCGGTGTAGTTGGGCACCATATAATCGGAAGCTGCGATGAGTTTGCGCATATGTCCCACGGTTTTTTCGGTGATGCCGTTATACAGCTTGCCTTCATCCCCCATAATAGGGTCCACAAACACCACCGTTCCCTTTTCCTTGCAGGTCTGGCAGTAATCCGCCACCAGCTGGGCCTGGCGCTCCGACACAATAAAGCCGGTGGAGACGGCGTCGAAGGAAAAGCCCAGCTCATCCCACACCCGAATGGTGTTGGACAGATAATCGGTGGTTTCCAGAATATCGAATTTCCCATAATCCAAAGTGTTGGACACCAGGGCGGTGGGGAGATTGAACACATGGTGCCCCATTTGAGAGAGGATGGGCAGCATGGCGGCCAGCGCCACCTTCCCGTAACCGGGCAGGTCATTGATGAGCAGAATTTGTTTTCCCATGGCAGTTCCTTTCTTTTCCAGATTTGCGGTTTTGGCAGATCGCATGGTTCCCATTACAAAAGAAAAAGCACGAAATACTTTGAACGCGCAAAGAATCTCGTGCTTTTCTGGCAGGGGCAAAGCGACTCGAACACTCGACACGCGGTTTTGGAGACCGCTGCTCTACCAACTGAGCTATACCCCTAGATTGGTGGGCCTTCAGGGATTCGAACCCGGGACCGACCGGTTATGAGCCGGTGGCTCTGACCAGCTGAGCTAAAGGCCCAAGTTGCCCCCAACGGGCTCACGATAAAAATAAAACCGAAGCACAGGGGTTAGCTGTGCTTTCGATTTCATTTGAGACGGCGTCGCTCTATCTTCCCGGGCCGTCGCCAGCCAAGTATTGTCGACACTGGTGAGCTTAACTTCTGTGTTCGGGATGGGAACAGGTGGATCCTCACCGCCATCGACACCGTCTATGGTACACCACCAGGGAGTCGAACCCTGAACCTACTGATTAAGAGTCAGTTGCTCTAACCAACTGAGCTAGTGGTGCATAAAGAAGTTCCTTACTAGGACCTTCAAAACTGAACAACGAACCTTTGCGCATTGTGTTCTCGCTTGACTTGAGGTCAAGCCCTCGACCGATTA
>PPYE01681450.1_pt1 | contig 14507 bp, 25 predicted proteins | sample 1559881 | NCBI WGS metagenome assembly PPYE01 (sample SAMN08240022, study PRJNA423297) | Human gut metagenome, whole genome shotgun sequencing project.
CTTCGAGACCATTTTCGGCGACGAGCTCCTTCAGGCGGGTCAAAATCTCATAGCTGCCGCGTTTGTGGCAGGAGCTGCCGATACAAACCTGTACTTTCATTTCTTCCACACTCCTCTGTGATTGTTCTTCGTTTTTCGCTATTCTGCAAAGCCGTCGAGGACGGAGATCGACGATTTGATCGTCTGCTCGATGGCGGTTTTGCCATATTTTGTGACTTCGTTCGCATCTTTTGGGCTGTGGTTGATGCAGGCTGGGCCGCCGATGCAGCCGCCTGGACAGCACATACCTTCGATGAAATTGTTTTCGAGCTTGCCAAGCTGATGGGCGCGCAGCGCTTTGTCACACTCGGCAAGGCCGTTGCAGATGATCGGATTGGCGGTGAATTCTTCCGGCGAGATATTGTGCTCCTTCAGCGCCTGTGCGACGGCCTCGGAAAGACCGCCGACACGGGCGAAGATGCGGCCGAAATAGCTGGCGTTGTCGAGCATCGTTCCTTCGAGGGTGGAGATGTCGATGTCTTTGGCATCGAACAGCGCCTGCAGTTCTTCGAAGGTGAGGACAGAATCCACATGCTCGCGCACCAGTCTCAACTCATTTTTCTTGGCGATGCATGGCCCGATGAAGACAGTTTTGCAGCCAGGATCCATTTCCTTGAGCACTTTACCGAGCTGGGCCATTGGGCTGTAATTGTGGCTGATCTCCGGCACGATGTCCGGATAATTTTTGTGGATGTAGTCCACAAATCCCGGGCAGCAGGAGCTGGTGAGGAATCCTTTTTCGACCAGTTCCTGCGCTTCCAGATACGCCACCATGTCTGCGCCCCAGGCTGCTTCCAGCACAGCGTGGAACCCGAGCTCGCGGATACCGCTGACTGCCTGCTCTGTGGTCACATTTTCCAGCGTGTCGTACTGGCTGGCGATGGATGGCGCCACAATGGCGTAAACGTGGTACTTCGTGTTGTTTTCACTTTCGCGGATGAGACGGATCACATCTGTGATAAAGCTTTTGTCGACGATGGCACCGAACGGACACTGGTACACACACTGCCCGCAGCTGATGCATTTTTCTTCGTCGATCAGCGCGCGGCCGCTCACCGGATCACTGGAGAGCGCTTTGGCCTTGCAGGCCTCGATGCATGGGCGCGTGCGTTTGATGATGGCGCTGTAAGGACAGCTTTTGGCGCACATGCCGCAGTTGATGCATTTTGTGTGATCGATCGTGGCGCGGTGGTCCGGGCCGATCGTGATCGCGTCCTTTGGGCAATTGTTCATGCAGCGATGGGCCAGGCAACCACGGCAGTTGTCCGTCACCGTCATCCCGTCCAACGGGCATTCGTCGCAGGCGATCGGAATGACGTTGACGATGGCCTTCTGTTCCGGCGAGCCGCCGCAGGCCAGCTTCACATATTCGTCGCTGATCGCTCGCTCCTTGTAGATGCAGCAGCGCATCGTCGGCTTGCTGTCATCCGGGAATAGCGTTTTGCTCACGCCCATCATGCTGAACGCATCCAGCTCGCCGGCGAAAGCCAGTCGGGCAACAGCTGAAAGCATTCGGTTTTTTGTAGTTGGACGTCTGTATCAAATAGATTGTTCATGATGAAATCTCCAATTTCTTTTTGTAAATTCAGCGTTGCGCTACTTATGTGAAAATTGTAACATATTTGTGGGAATTGGGCAATCTCTATATGACGTGCATTGCGTATTCGACGTTGGGATTGCTATAATAATGAAGGAACCATAAAGGGGGAATTTATAATGAAGGAAATCTGCTCGTTTCGCAGCGCGGAACGCCAGGATGTGCCGCTGATCCTGCGCTACATCCGCGAACTGGCGCGCTATGAAAAGCTGGAAGAGGAAGTCGTCGCCACCGAAGAGATCCTTGAAGAGTGGCTCTTCGACAAGGAAAAAGCAGAGGTGATCTTCGCTGTGGTTAAAGGAAAAGAAGTCGGCTTTGCGCTGTTCTTCCACAATTTTTCTACTTTCCTCGGCCGCGCTGGCATTTATCTCGAAGATCTCTACGTTGAGCCAGCGCATCGCGGCCAGGGCATCGGCACCGCGCTGCTCAGAGAACTGGCGCGCATTGCCGTCGCGCGCGGCTGCGGACGGCTGGAATGGTGGTGCCTCGACTGGAACACGCCGAGCATTGAATTTTATCGCAGCCTTGGCGCCGAAGCCATGGACGATTGGACCGTCTACCGTATCAGCGGTGAAACCCTCGGCAAGCTGGCAGAATAGAGGAAAGTGGTCAGATTTTTGACGCCAACGGTTGCTCTTGCCGGCAATTTTTTATACAATACAGATAGCATGATCGATCAGGAGGGATCCATTTATGGCAGTTAAAATACATTGCATTGAAAAACCACGACTCAGCGGGAGCTTTTTCCGCATTTCTTCTGAGGACGGCAAAACCGCCGACCGTCTGCTCCAGGGACATTGGTGGCAGGCCATCGCTCAGGATCACAACGAGCGCGACTTCCTCGTCATCTGGAACACCGACAAGCCAGAAGAAGAGGTTGACTGGGAACATTACGATTACGTCGTCCAGTACGGCGATTTCAGCCAGGATGTCACCCGTCACGTCATTCTGGAGAAAAACGAGTTCTACAGTTTCTGATGCAAAAAACAAACGCCGTGCGTCTGACAATTTTTGTCAAACGCACGGCGTTTATCGTTTATGGAGACGATGAGTCAATATCCGAGCGGGTGAAGGTGTAAGTATTATTGCCGGAAACGTTGTATGTGATAACGATCTTGCGTTTTAGAGGGTCGTCGGTATCGTATACGTAGATGGCGTTTACGAGGGCGTCGATCATCTGGCGGCAATAGGCCGTGTCGTTGATGCTGCCTTTTTTGCAGAGATTCAGCCAATAGACGATATGGTCTTTGGTCAGGAATGGTTTCTTGGAATCTTCGCATGCGATCTGTTTTTCCAGATCTTTACGGTCGGACTCCAGGGCGAGCAGGCGAGACTTTGTGCTGTCGGTGACGATGCCTTGCTCAATGGCAGAGAGAAGATTGGCGATGCGTTTATCGATGTCCTTTTGCTGCTGGCGTAGATTGTGGAGAAGGGTTTTGTCATTAAAGTCTTTTTCAGCGAGCTGTATCACGCGTGAAGCGATGCGGTCAATATTTTCATCCGTGAGCACTTTTTCTATCGTATAACGAATGACAGCAGCTTCCAGGGAATCTTTTTTCTCGACGGCTTTTGTGCAGTTGTGCTTTCTCTTTCTGCCGGCGCATTTGTAATATCGGTGTGTTGTACCGTTTTTGGAATTACCACTCTCACCGATGAGCGGCTCTCCGCAGTGACCACAGAAGACTTTTGTGGATAAGAGGTATTCTTCCTTTGCCTTGTGACGCGCACGTGCTTTCATGGTGCTACTTAGTTTGCGCTGGGCCTGATAGAATAGCTCTTTATCAATAATCGCTGGGACGGCGTTTTCCAGTACAACATCGCTGAAGCGGTAGACGCCGATATATTTGTCATTGTGAAGGATCCTGTTGATGCTATTTTTGTTAAAGGCATTTCCGCGTGACGTTTTGAAACCAGCTTCATTCAGATAGTTAACAATTTCTGTCGATGTTTCGCCGTCGACGTATCGGGTGAAGATCTCACGTACTGCTTTGGCGCCTATGGGATCAATCTCATAGTGTCGGTCAGGTCCAATACGATAACCGAGGGTAGGGGTACCCATGGCTATGCCTTGTAATGCATTCTCTTTGAGACCACGCTTGATACCGCGGGCAAGGTTTTCAGAGTAGTATTCGGCATAGCCTTCCAGCACACTTTCAAGGATGATGCCTTCGGGCGAGTCTGGCATTGGCTGCTTGGCGTAATAGATCTTTACACCGTTACGTTTGAGCCGGGCTTTGTAGATGGCGCTGTCGTAACGATTGCGCGCGAAGCGGTCGAGGGTGTACATGATGACGGCGTCGAAGTGGCCGCGTTCGCTGTCGCGGATCATGCGCTGAAATTCTGGTCGGTGATCGGTTTTGCCAGAGATGGCACGGTCACAGTATTCTGCAATAACGGTGAGGTCGTTTTTGTCGGCGAATTCGTGACATTCACGCAGTTGTCCTTCGATGGATTCTTCGCGCTGATTGTGGCTGGAATATCGAGCGTAGATGACAGCTTTGGTAGTCATAAAAATTCCTCCTTGAAAAAGGATGCATTTAACAAAGAGGATGTGGTATACTTTATCTTGCTAGGAGTGTGTATAGCACATTCTCTTTATTGGTCCGTCCTGTTGGCGCAGGGCGGGCTTTTTTTATTTTCGGTTGGTGAGCGAAAAACTGGCGATAAAACCGACGATAGCCATTGGCAATCCTAGGAGTGGGCTGGTGCTTGATATGATGAAGAGGATGCCAACAAGTCCGATCATGCAGAGGAAGACGGATGTTAATCGAGTGATCATGGGAGACATCTCTTTTTATAATGATTTTAGCTGGCGGCGTTATTCGCTGCTGCTTTCTTCACCAGTAGGATTTTCAATCATATTAGTGACAATCTGATTGAGTTGTGCGGCATTTTTGTTTGTAATCACTTTTTTGCCAGTTCGTTTCTCCAAATCTTCGCGCGCAGTTCGAGCGACGGATCCACCAGACCTGGCGACATTACGATTTTCATCGAAGGTGGATGGTTGGATGCTCTGGGAAATTTCACGGGTCGAGACTTCGGCGAGCATATTGAGGACCAACTCAGTGGTGCTCATATTATCGCGGAGATTTTCCTTTTTGAGACCTTTGAGGTCTTTGTATTGGCGGGTAGACATGTCTGTCCAGGCGCGCGTGATCTCATCGGTTAGGATGGCATACTCACTGCCTTTGACGCCACGGCTTTTCCATTCGTCGGTCAGTTCATTTCGTGTGCGAATGGCAAGCATGCGCTGATTGATCCAATCATCGTCATACCCTTTTTTGCGATAAGTCTCTTTGGCACGATCGAAAGCCAGCTCAGGATCGATGGTCTCTTCGATGCGCTCGCGGCCGACCATAGCCAGCCATGTCTTAAATGGTTCGGCTTTTGGTGAAGGGATGGATTGGATAAGGCGCAAGAGTTGTTCGGTGGTGGCAACGTCGGTTTTGCGCATTTTGCCATCGGCAGCGGTCATTTTCAAAGCGTGACAATTTGTCACGCTTTCATTTCCTTCAGCTTTCAGACGTTGTTTTAATTTACGCCAGTAGGCTGTTGGATCTTTGCTGTCCGTTAAGACCTTGACGACATCGATGATGGAAAAATACCATTCTTCATTTTCATCGTCCCAGGCTGTACGGATGGTCTGATCTTCAAACAGTTGTATTTTGTCATTTGGCATAAACATCGCCTCCTGATTAGAAGTGATAGTATGGCGTAAGATCTGGTCTGGAGCTGACGTTACCGTTGTAGTCCATGGTACCGGCAAAGTACAGGCTGCCGTTAATAAGTGTGTACAGAGAATAATGGCTGATCGTCCAGCCGCGTGGGCCGCCACGATAGTAGGTTGGCATCAGGTCACAGTCAATCATGAATACGTTGGTATCTGTTGAAGTATCATAGAAGGCCTGTGCATTGTCCCTCATGACAGTAATCGTGTCGATGGCTGCCTGAGGATGATCTTCGATCGAAACATTTACACAGTGATAGCCTGTCGATGTTTTGGTGACAAAGAGGTAGTTGTCAGTTGGGGTGCCATAATAGGTAATACTTTGTTTCCAACTGCCAACGTATGGATCGGATGGATCAGCTGGCACATAATATTTCTGGATGAATTTTTCTGTGTCCATGGAGGAGCCAACTGGAATGACAGGACTGGCTACATCAGTGGCAGAAGTATCTATCGACACGTCGTAGAGATACTGATCCCACGTTACTTCGGCGTCAAAGGCTTCAGCGAAAGCGCGAAGAGGCAAAAGTGTGCGGTTGTTGATCATTGTTGGTGCGGTATCGGTTGTGTAAGATTTACCATTGATGGTATAAGTGGTACTGTTCAATGTGAAAGCAACAGTTTTGCCGTCCTTTGTTACCGTAGCTGTTTGGGTGGACTGATCCCAATTCACTGTGGCGCCGATCGCTTCACCGGCAGCGCGGAATGGGAGCAAGGTACGACCGTCGATGATGGTTGGGTCTACGTCGGTGACCAGATAGCGTCCATCGACGTGGATGGTTGGTGGCTCATTCATTGTTGGACTTGGGTTGTGTACGTCTCCCGTAGGGAAATATCCTTCCGAGCAAGTGATACCGTTATCTACATAGGTTCGAGCAGCAAGGGCAGGTGTTGGGGCTATAAGCAAGCCGCAGATTATAAATCCAGTGAGAAGCTTTTTCTTTTCCATAGTGATTTCCTCCTTTTGACTAATGAAAAACTATAACTATTGTTGTCAACCGAGAAGATGGGTTCAAATACAATAAAGGGAACGATTATGCAGAGGCCGATGAATATGAAAAGGGAGTATGGGGCAGCTTCAAATGCGTGAAATCAGATGATTTTCATTGAATTTAAAGGGCTCGGATGTTATTATTATTTTAGGGAAGCTCCGCTTTGTAGCGGGGCTATTTTGTAATTTATGAGATAAGAGCTTAAATGGGGTGAAACTATGGCTAGTGTAAAAGTTCATATCGCTCCAAATATGTTGGAATGGATTTTGCAGCAAACGCAAAATGTAAAATTGTCTGATAAAGTTGCAGGGTATTTGCAATCTTGGGTCAATGGTGAAAAGGAACCGACATTTTCTCAGATTGAGCAGGTAAGCAAAAATACTGGGATTCCATTAGGCTATTTCTTTTTGAAAGAACCACCTAAAGAAGATCTGTCTATTATTGAATATCGTACAGTAGATAGCATTGAGCTTGACCATCCAAGTCGAAATTTGATTGATACACTGTATGATATGAAGCAGATTCAAAACTGGATGCGTGACACTATCTTATCTGATGAAGACGCACCATTGATTTTTGTTGGAAGCTTGAAAAATGAAAGTTCTGCTGAAGCATTTGCCAACAAAGTGCGTGATATTCTGGAACTAGATAAAGAGTGGTATACCAGAGTGAAGTCAGTAGAAGAGTCTTTTAAATATCTTCGAGAAAAGATCAGCTCCGCAGGGGTTATCGTGATGATGAATGGGGTTGTGCGCAATAACACACATCGCGTACTGAGCATCGATGAATTTAGAGCTTTTACGCTTGTTGATGCGTATGCGCCTCTTATTTTTATCAATTCTCGCGATTCCGCTAATGGTAAAGTGTTTTCACTGCTTCATGAATTCACTCACATTTGTATTGGCGAACCTAGTCTTTTCAATGCTCAAGAGAACTCTAGCAATTTAGTTAGCAATAAAGAGACCCTTTGCAATGCGGTTGCTGCAGAACTATTGGTCCCACAAGAAGTGTTTTGTGAACTGTGGGAAAGTCGAATTTCCGATGAGTGGGAGCGCATTGTGGAATATCTTGCAAAAACATTTAAGTGTAGCACGACAGTTATCGCGCGAAGAGCATATGATAATGATTTTATTGACCTTGAACAATATCGACGTGTTGCTGAAAAAGCTAAGTATTTTTCTAAGAAGAAAAATGGCTCTGGTGGAAATTTTTATAATACCGCCGGTTCTAGAATAGATCATCACTTTTTAGAAGCATTGGCGGATAGTGTGAAAGTTGGCAAGACGGCACCTACAGAAGCTTTTCAGCTTACCAATACGAATTACGCTACTTTTACAAACTTGGTAGATAGGGTATTGGAGGGCTGAAAATGAGTGAAACGGTTTATCTTTCAGATGCGAATGTTTTTATGACGCCAGCCAATTCCTACTATGCCTTTGACTTTGAGTCGAAATTTTGGGATCAATTAAAGAATCAAATGGGCTTGGGGAGAATTGTCATCTTGGATTTAGTGAAAGATGAGTGCACCAAAAGAGATGATGAATTAAGGCAGTGGTTTGGACTGTTTGAACAGGAAAGTTTTATTGATCATAGGCAGAATAAGTACATTATGACATATGCCGCGGTAATGCAACATCTTGAGGAAAGTCCATATTATTCTGTTGAAGCGTTGAAAGCATGGGCAGAAAGCAGTGTTGCAGATCCATGGTTGATCGCAGTTGCCAAAGAGAATGATTTTACAATTGTAACTTTCGAAACGGCAAAAAAAGAATTAAATAAAAACCGACCAACCTCAAATGCTAAAATTCCAAATATTGCAGAGGATTTTGGTATAAAAGTTGTGGATCTATTTTCGATGATGCGAGATTTAAATATTAAGCTAGCATAATTTATTGAGCTGACCAATATGGTTGGCTCTTTTTTATTCCATATTGTATAATGCTATATCAATCGGATCGAACCAGATGCAGCCGCCTTCGAATTCTTTGTATGATCCGAATTTTTGCTGGTAGTGTTCGACAAGGCTGCAGAGGTATGGATAGGTAATGTCGAGAGCCTCGATGAGTTCCCAGACATCGACAGGCCGGATCTCTAGGATTTTGTCGATGAATCTTTCTACTGGCATGAATTTGTCATGAGCCCAGCGACGGGCTCTTTTTTTTTGCCTGCGATTGGCTGAAGTTGATTGATCCAGAATATTTCCGCAACTTGTTTTATAGTGACCCCATTCCTCATAGGCAGTGAGTACTTTCTCACAGGTAGAGAGGTTTTTATTGATGGCAATGCAGCCGTCGACGTAAAGGCCGTGGAAATTATCGTTGGTGAAATCGAATTCGATTACATCAATGCCATCGCCTGAAAGTTCTTTGATAAGTTCTTCATACTGGGTCATGAGCCACCTCTTTTTTTGGCGGCGACAAAATCGATGAAACGGGCGATGTCTGAGAGATCTTCTTCGGAGAATTCTTTGCCTTCGAAGTGTGCCGCGATGGTTTCTGGAACCCATTGTGATTTCGGCGTTGGTTCATTTGCATCACTTCTGATTTCTAGTAAGTCAGATTTATTGATCCCAAAATAGTTTGCCAGTTTTTCAACTACTCCCATACGTGGCGTTGATTTTCGTTTCATCCACTTGCCGACAGCACTTTCACTTACGCCGACAAGTCTGCTAATATCTGCTTGGTTAAGGCCTTCGCGTTCCATATAGTATCTGAGATTTGCAGAGAAAGCTTTTCTAGTTTCTTCTTCACTCACGGTATTCACCTCCTAGTACAACTTATTATAGAATAAAAGTTCATTTTTCGCAATAAAAAATAGGGAAAACTGAAATAAAAGTGTTGACTGAACTTAAAGTTCAGTTTATAATCAAAACCAGAAAGGCGGTGATAGCATGAGCGATTTGAAAATTACGCTAAAAGCAGCCAGAGTGAATGCAGGTTTGACCATCAAAGATGCAGCGAAAAAGCTTGGAATTGCGGCATCTACGTTGATTTCATGGGAGAAAAATCCGGAAAAGATTAGCGCCCTTTATCAAGAGAAGATTGCGGATACCTATGGGATTGATACTGACAATATTATTTTTTTAGCCAGAAACTGAACTTAAAGTTTAGTGTGTGCGGAAGGTGGTGAAGAAGGATGGATACTCTTGATGGGAAAATACTCTTACTCTTATCGGCTTTCTATCAGACTAGAATTGCTGAACTTGAGGAAGAAAACAAAAAAAATAAAGCCCTCATTGCTTTGTTAGAAGGCTTTATTGATGGAAAACGCTTTATTGGTTGAGTTCGTTAAGTTTTTTTAAGTTAGTGATTACATTATTCATCTGTGTTGGATTGGCCAGCAATAGCGGCATCATTTGCTCTATCAGAACTTGATCTGCTGACTTTTGACCTGTGCCTTGTAATTTGTCTGCCAAGATTGAGACTACTCCATTTTCGATGTCTGGTTTCATTTTGTCAATCTTGTCGGAAATGCTAAAAAGCATTTGCTGTATGCTGTCGAGTTTTTCGCCTACAGCGGATTGCTGAGGTATTGGTACGGAAGTATCAAGTATAGATTCTGCATTTTCTTCGCCATTGAATGAAAAGCTTTGAATGGTTTCTTGGAGTTTATTTTTAGTATCTTCGGTTTTATCGAGATCACTTAAATTATAGTCGATCGTTCTGATGGTAGAAATATCGAAGGGAATCGTTGCTGAGTGATTTTTCATTTGAATGAGTGGTTTCTCAAGTGCGGCTCGATAGCCAAGTTCATAAAAGCAATTTGGATTATGGTCGGTTATATCGGCGATGACGAGATCTGCATTACGAAGCTCTGAGAGTATGCTTTCTGTAATGGTATCTGATCGTGATACTTGGTCAATCCTGATGCATTCAAGATTTTCAGATTGACATATTGGCTGAATGATGTGTTTCAGTAGTTGATCGGAGCGTTTACGTGTTTCACTGTTTTCGTCTCCGATAGGGGAGACAATAAAGCACTTTTTCATAACAGACATCCTTTCGTTAAATGAATTATATAACATATTGTATCACAAAAGTTGAAAGGTGGTGAGAAATGGCAGTAGGAATTGGTATTGTGCTTCTTTTAATGATCATCGCTGGGATCGCAATGATCAGATTAGCCCTGTGGTGCGTGATCGATACTTATCGTTCCCAAGATAAAAAGATAGAGAAGATCTTGTGCTATATGATGTATGGATGCGGATTGGCAATGGGAATCTTTTGCGTTATATTGGGCAGCTGGTTTATAGTATCTTTTCTCCAATGTCGATGATGCCGTTGGCGATCATTTTGAGAGAGTATTCTTTGTCAGGCTGGTGTGGCCGTCCATGTGTTTGTCCGAAGTCATAGGTCATATTCAAGGATGTGTCTTCGGAATAATACTGGCCTGATTCTGATCGATATTCGATATGAACGTTGTAGATGAGCGGTGTTTGATGCTCCTTTACGTAGGCGCTCAGGTACTTTCCTGTAGGGAGTGGTGCTAAGGCTGTATAGGCCTTATGACCTGGCGGGAGCTCTGAGTTGACGATGTACTTAAATGGTTCACGCAGATTCTCATAAGTGAAGTGTTCCCATTCTATATCAGTCGTTAGCTTTGTGATCGTCGCAGAACTGGCGCCAAAGTTTTTAAAAATAAGATAGTATTCGAGCGTTTGAACATTCGACATGGCAAGGTAAGGCTTGATATACGGTCGTGTGGAAGCTTCGATGTTTCGGCTGTTTTGTTTCAGCGTTTGCACTGCGATGAAGGTTGATGCAATCGCGGCGAAGGCTGTTACAGCTGCGAGAATGAGTTCAATGATGGTTTCGCATGACATGGAAAAAACTCCTTTCAAGGTTTTATATCGATATGATACCGCGTCAACGATAACAGGTAAAGGAAAGGCGGTGAAGAAGGATGGATAAAGAAGATATTCTACAGCAACGTTGCGATGTGCTTGAAGCAGAACAAAAAAGAGTGACCGCACAACTAGAGGCGGTCACTCGAAAGCTGGCTGAGTTGGATCAAGGTCAGATAGAAATCTTGGAACACATGACTAAGAACCAAGAAGCAAGCATTGGATTTGACAAAGAGTTATTGGGATTGCTCAAGGGAGTCGTTGATGCAGATGGTATAGAAAATTTCACCTAAAGGAAGAATATCAATAAGGCCTTTGCGATCTTCAACACGGCAATCAGGAATACTGCTTAATATTTCTTGCTTTGTGTTCAAATAAGAAGAGGTCTTTCTGATAATATCATATTCTTTTTCGTCTTTTAGGCATTTTGAGTAATTGCATTGTATTAAACCTAAACGCTCCAAATTGTTTAAACCAGTAAGTTGGTCATTGAATGAATGCTCGGCAAACGGCGTGAATGTTTTATGAAAATCAATTGAATTGATGGTTAAAGAAATAATTGGAGTGGTAACTTTTTCGCAAATCATTTGGAATAAATCTGCGTCGATAGGTGATAACTGCTTGATTATTTCTATAAAAGAAGGATGTACGTTATCTTTTGTAGGTTCATACATAGCTTTCGCTAAGAGGTTTGCGTACATTTTTCGCAGTTCTTTGCTATCTATCGAATAAGAGATTGCTTGTAGAGCGGGAACGGCGACGTAAGGCTCGGGAGAAACAATTTGTTCTGGTTGGCATTTTTCAAGACGGTGTTCTAAAAGTCTTTTCGTTTCTTCGAGTTCGTATTCGCAGTTTAGAATCCATTTTTCGCAAGGTAACAGTTTAGCACGTATTGCACGAGGAATAAGTCCGAGGGTTTGGCTTAATGGAGAAGCAATAGGCTTGATAGTATCTTGATACGCTTCTTGGAGAGCTTCTCCGGATGATTCGGGAAGATTGATATTGAGATCTCCTGGCATAAGATTGCTCCTTTCTATAATTTGTATGATTCTATGATAATGCGTGAAAGATAGTGAGTAAAGGAAAAGATGAGGTGATATGAATGACGAATGATGAGATCTTAGACCTTTTGTGGGAATCGTTGAGAGGTGATAAGGATGACAGCAAAAATGGAAACACAGGTGACGATGGAACACTTAAAGCTGAGTGAAGATCAGATAGATATGCTGGCGCGGCCATTGGTACACATTATCGCAGCATTCTTCGAAGATCCGGAAAATGAACGCCAATTTCAGGAATGGCAACGGCTTCGGGATATGGAGAAAGAAGGTATGCTGGCATGACAAACTTTGAGAAAAACATCGATCGTATTTTTCCAACGATGATGGGTGATTGCGGGATCTACAAGCTGCGTATGGGTGGCAGAATCCATATCGGCGAAGGCTGCAGTAGGAAGTGTAAAGAATGCCAGCAAGCATCAAAAGCATGGCTGCTGGCAGAAGCGGAGGAATGAAAAATGGATAAACGAAAGATCAAAACGCCAGGCGTTATGCGCAAGGAAGCGGAAGAGCTGCTGGCGCTGGTGAAGGATGAAGGGATCTGGGCAGAAAGCGATGGTGAAAAGGAAGAACTGGGGAAATCACTAGCACGCGATCTTGAACGGCTGCCGATGGTCGGTTTTTCCTACAAAGAATTGTATGTGATCATGCGCTTCTTAGTGCTGCTGAACAACCAAAGTGTAGAGATGGTGCGTTATGTGAGAAATGAAAATGAAGAACTACTGTGTGATGTGCTGGCCGCCGGCATCATCGGCGAACTGGATGACTATGTGGCAACAACCCTGTTCAATGCGTTGAAGGGCATTGAGATCACAATCAGGGAGGTGGGAACCGATGATGTACAGAGATAAAGTATTTCGTAATGCTATGGTGATAGAGATTGCCATGGAAGTGATCGCCTGCATTGCCGACAAGCCAGTGCTGTTGGATGTGGCAGTGGTCGCGCTGGCAACAACGGCCATTTTGTGGGAAGTATTCCTGCTTGGCGATCGAAAGCGAGGCGGCCGCCGATGCAGATGATGATGAGACGCCTGCTGGCTGTGATGGACGGCGAAGGCCGCAAGCTGGAAGCGGTGATCTTTGAAGGGGAGCGCATCCATCTCATTGATGGCCGCGGCAAATGGCGTGAAGGAATGCTGAAACGTGTCATGGCCGATGGCATCACCGTCGTGGCAGATGATGGCCATTTGCGCTGCTATATGTTCCATGACATTGACTTCATCGAAAAAGAAGAGAGGTGAGCGCAATGCAGATCTCACACATTGACAATGTTGCTGAAAATGCGCTCAGATTGGTGAAAGCTGGCAAGCTCGATGGAAGCGACACACAGATCAAGCTCATGATGGAAGGAAACACTAATCTGCGAGTGCGCACCATAGAGAAAAAGCTGAGGGGCAGCGGCGTCACTGTGGCAGAACTCATGCTGGTGCCAGACATCCGAACAGAGTGGTACAAAGAAGCATCGGTGGCGCATTTTGGCGCAAATTTGAAGATGATTATGGAGGAATGGAAATTCAGCCAAAAGGTACTGGCAAGAATATGCGGGATTTCGGTGCAATCCATCAGGAACTATGAAGCAGGTAACGTGCCGACGCTACGAAGACTACAATGCCTGGCTGATGCGCTGGAAATAGAAGTGGCAGATTTGCTTCTGCCGCCAGAAGGAAGTGAACAAATTGAAAAAGATAGATAACAAGTGGAAAAAGAAGCCAAAGTGGATGGGTTGGGATCGCGTCATGATCTATATCCCTGAAGATGGCAAAGTCAAGATGGCTAAAGATGCGCCGGGCGTGCTCGAAAAGCTCATGCCGAATGCAGTCATTGTAGAAGGCGGCGCGTTGGACGAAACACCATATCGCATGATCCGCCAGAAGACCAAAGGACGCGGAAAGCAAAACAAGCTGGCCACAGCAGTGAGCGGCAAAAACGTCAAGGGTGCTGCCCTGATATTGAAGGAAACAGAAAACGCCTACGGTGAACGCGAATGGGCAGGAATGACCGCCGAAGAGGCTGGCAAGTGGATCGGCAAGATCATGCGAGCGAAGGAAAATTTGGCATAAAAAAAGAGCTGATTGCGGTAGCACACAATCAGCTCAAGGCACAAATATATAACCTGAAATCATTATAAATGTGCCTGTGGAAAAAGTCAAGCAAAGCGCTACATTAAGCGCTTTCAGCTTGTCGAAAAAGGTCGCCTTTTGGCGGCCTTTTTCTCGTCATATCACCCCACATGCAGTAAAATGTATGTGGG
>PPYE01722115.1_pt1 | contig 14506 bp, 13 predicted proteins | sample 1559881 | NCBI WGS metagenome assembly PPYE01 (sample SAMN08240022, study PRJNA423297) | Human gut metagenome, whole genome shotgun sequencing project.
CATACTGATATGCATAAATCGTTTGCAAAGTTAATTGATTCTCTCTAATAATAAAGCACTGCGTAGAATAAAAACACAAAAACAATGCCAAAATATCGGCTTGTAAAGGGAGTATTCCATAATTATTATTTATTTTTGGCGATTTGCAATAAAATAATAGTATAAAACGGCTTTAAGATAAACGGATAAAATGTCGAATCCTTATTTTCAATTTAAGCAATTTACGGTATGGCATGATAAATGTGCCATGAAAGTCGGTACGGATGGGGTGCTTCTGGGAGCTTGGACTTCCGTTGAAAGTGCGCACCGGATTTTGGACATTGGGACGGGAACAGGGTTGGTAGCTTTAATGTTGGCGCAACGCAGTTTGCCGGATGCAAATATTGTAGCGTTGGAAATAGATGAAGCGGCTGTCGGGCAAGCCAGGGAAAATGTTATTCGTTCGCCCTGGAAGGAGCGGGTAGAGGTGGTGCAGGCTGATTTTAGGAAATACAGGTCTTCGGATAAATTCGACGTAATTGTTTCTAATCCTCCTTATTTTGTCGATTCGCTGGAATGTCCGGATCGTCAGAGAACCGCGGCGCGTCACAATAATTCTTTGAGCTATGAAGATTTGTTGGAAGGAGTAAGCGGATTATTGACAGAAAACGGATTTTTTACAGTGGTGATTCCGGCAGATGTAGCTGAACGGGTAAAAAAGATAGCTTCTATAAAGAAATTATATGCAGTCCGTCAACTGAATGTAATCACTAAACCCGGCGGTATTCCGAAACGTGTTTTGATTACTTTTTCTTTTTCCAATCAAGAGTGCATTGTAGAAGAACTATTGACAGAACTGGCTCGTCATCAATATAGTGAGGAATATATGACGCTAACCCGGGATTATTATTTGAACATGTAAAAGGGTGACGCTATCCGGTAAAGATAGTGACGGTATATGCTTGCGATAGTGACGGTATCGCTGTCATATACCGTCACTATTTCAAAGCTAGTTCAAAAACGCTATTTTGAGATCTTCGTTCTATTCCTTTCTAACTCATAATTCAAAAGAGTAATTTCTAGCTTTTGAACACTATTTTCTAGCAGTACTTTCTGAAGTTGCTCTTGAAGTGAAATTATTATTTTGTCTTTTGATAGTCTTAAATTCAATAAGCTGCTACAATAACTATACTACTCTTTTAAATTATTTGTTTTGTATATGCTTTATTTTAAATTCTTTCAGTGACTTTTCTATCTTTTGATAAAGGTCTGTTGTTTTTGTTGAGTATGTAGATAAAGAGCCCCTAGGCTCATCTGCGAATCTGAATAATTCATCTGTATCTGCATATATTGATACTAACTCATTATAAGCATCTTTACAACTGGAAGGATAATCATTTAGTTGTGGCATTATAGCCTCGATTGAATCTCTCTTTTGTTTTAGTCTCTTATAGGTATCTGTTGTGATAATAAACTCCTGATGCTTCGCTAAGGCTTCATTGAAATCAGTGCAATATTCTCCATTGTATTCATGATCGTAAATTACTTTTCTCCAAGTATCACAATAATGAAGAGTTATTGCTTCACTTAAATCAGCTTCTTTCTCAATCATAGAAGCGGTATTAGAGAGTTTTGCTATATACTCCTTTTCTGAATTACATGAAACCAAAACTATGGCTAGTATCGCACTCAAATAAAAAAACTTTTTCATCATATCGTTATTTTTGTTACACAATCAATTTATTAGAATCCTGTTTGTAATACTGTATTAGAGTATTACAAGATTGATATTTTATATTCAAAAAAACATTTATTTTATTACTTGAAGAATATCCAATGATACGCTTATTTGATTCTTCTGGAATTCTAAAATTCAGAAAGGGACTTTGTGAATGCGAATATAGTGAAATGAAAATAACAACGAGCATCAGCAGAGTTTTCTTCATGTGTTTAAGTATTTTGTTTGTTATCGTTTTCTCTATAAACAATGTTTGTATTTCCGCTATAAAGTTAACGCAAAACATTGATAACGCCAAAATAAAAGGGTAGTAAAGTTAACAAAATAGATTTTTACTCTAAATTAAATAAGAAAATGAGGATAATGCTAGAAACCTGTTCAAAGATAGTTCAAAGAATTGCCCTTTTTATTTGCCCCCAAACGGGGATAATTACACTTATCCTATATATAATAAAAAAGCCAATACTAATTGTACTGGCTTTATTTTGTGAATCTTGACTTGATTTTCTTCGTCGGGGTAGCGGGATTCGAACCCACGACCCCCTGCTCCCAAAGCAGGTGCGCTAACCGGACTGCGCTACACCCCGATCGTAATTCATCTTTTCATCTCCTCTTTCACCTTTTCTCTGTCTCTTCGATGAATAGGGAGTTTGCGGGTGAAGGGCAACAACTTCACCACCTCTTCACCTGTAAGCGATTAGGTTTCAAAAATAGTTTCAATCCTTGAAACACTTCGTTTCTCGGTGTGAAACACTTTGTTTCTAACCTTGAAACACTTTGTTTCAAGGCGTGAAACTTTTAGTTTCAAATGGGGTTGAAACTAATAACGAAATAGCTTGACTAATCTTGCTCAATGATGTAATCAGGGTAAGCGGCTATTTGATTTTGTTCACGATGAAAAGAAGGTGAAAGAACGGCTCTTCACCTGAAAACTCCCTGTTAATCGGTGATACAGAGGAAGAGTGAAGGGGATGGAAGAATTGTGCCTATTATAGAGAAAGAATATTAAATTGTTCATAACTGTACCGGAGTGAACAAGCTCATAATGGTATATTGGGGGTGGTTGCCCCGTACATAAATTATCTGTGAGTATGAACTATCTTTCGATGTTTGCTGTTTTATAAATAAGAATTTTAAAATGAAAAGCCTTATGAAAACAAGAAAACAAAAAGAAACAGGTGAAAAAGAAGTGCACTTGTTAGAGCAAAAAGGATATGAAAGAATGGTGAATGAGATTGTCCCCGTTCAACAAGCGGAAGCATATCGCAAGCCAACTAATAAAGCGGTCAAAGAGGCGGTTAAGGAGTTAAATCCCGATACAAATAGTCTGGGTAGTAGAGGATAAGTAATTCCTCTACTACCCAGACTAATCATCGTATTAAAGGATTCGGGAGGTTTTCGGTGGTTCTCATTTAGGGAAAGTAAGAATAAAACAGCTTCCTTTCCCTATTTCTGATTTTACGTTAATACTTCCGTCATGCAAAGTCATGATCTGTTTGCACAGGCTCAATCCGATGCCCGAACCGGATGTTTTGGTGGTGAAGAAAGGAACGAAAATCTTGTCCAAAACATCTGTTAGAATTCCCTCGCCATTATCAGATATTGTTAATGTCGGGTTGTCTTTAGAGAAAAACTTTATCTGTATCTCTTTATCTATTTTTCGCTCGCATGTTTCGCGGGCGTTTTTTAACAAGTTGATAAGCACTTGCTCTATCTGTGCCCGGTCTACATATAAAAATAAATCAGATGCAGGCATTTCGAAATGAATATACTCTTCCGGGAATAATTTCTTTAAGTCCATAAACAATTCTGCAACAGATACTTTAGTACGGACAGGTATCGGAATTCGTGTCAGTCGCCGGTAATTCTCCACAAATCCTAGTAATCCCTTACTTCTTCTGTGAATAGTCTGCATAGCTTGCAACATAGCAGAATACTCCTTTTCTCCGAGTGATTCGGGGATTCCCCTTTCACTTAACGTTTCCGAAAGAGAAATAATAGGAGTGATGGAGTTCATGATTTCGTGTGTTAATACACGAATCAGCTTTTGCCAGGCCTCCATTTCATTACGTTCCAGTACAGAATGAATATTCTTCAGACTGATTAACCGCTGTTTCTTCCCCTGTGTAGCAAATGTGGTGCAGGAAATAGCCATTTCCAGAACGATACCATTCTGCTCGATGCGGATCATGGACATATCATTGCTGATAGAAGCCTCCTGAAGTACGTCCGGTAGTTGTGATATTTGCCCCAGATGGGCCACTGCAGCCTGATTCATCCATTCAATGTGCCCGGAAGCATCGGTTACGAGTACGACAGTATCTACTTTATTTAATAAACTCTCGTAATACTGATGCTTGACTTCCTCTGCCAATAACTTTCCCCGAAAGTCCTTCAATGCATTAGAAAGCTCCTGTGCCCACTCATCCATCATCTTATTTTTGAAAGGCGGATGAAGATTCTGCGTCATATCGTTGTAGCGAAGTCCATCCGTCAATCGTCGTAACAAGGTGATTTGCTTGAACTGTATTCGGTAGAGATGCATACCGGCACCTATCAAAAAGAGAATACAGACGGTAGTGCTGAACCATAACTGTCTTTGATACAGCAGACAACTGCCGATAGAAAGCAGAAAAATAATTAAGATGTGCAATGCTACTTTGAACTCAAATCGTTTCATAAGCCTAATTTTTCAAGTTTGCGATACAATGCAAAACGGGTAATCCCTAAATATTCGGCAGCACGGGAGATGTTTCCGTCGCTGATCCGGAGCGCTTTCTCAATGGCCTGCCGTTCCAGTTGTTCGAGATTCAGTACCATTTCTTCGTCCTTTTTCTGTTTAGGTGTCGCATGAAAAAGGAAGTTTTCAGGTTTTAGCATGGAGCCGTCTCCCAAGATTACAGCACGTTCTATCGTATGTTGAAGTTCTCTCACATTTCCAGGCCATGCATATTTCAGCAGTTTGTTTTTGGCTTCCCGTGTCAGTCCGTGCATTTCTTTTTTATATTTGCGGGCATAATGGTTCAGAAAGTGTTCGGCAAGCAGGATGATGTCATTGCCGCGTTCACGGAGTGGAGGTATATGTATTTCAATCGTGTTGATACGATATAATAAGTCCTGACGGAAATTCCCGTCTTCCACACTTCCATTCGTCCCGCTTTTGATTTCTTGGCATCGGTGAAAGCGCCTTTTTCGAAACCGAACAGTTCACTCTCAAACAATTGTTCGGGTATACTTCCCAGGTCAATCGTGACAAAAGGTTTGCCGTATCGTGGAGAACAACGATATAATAGTCGGGCAATCACATCCTTTCCCGTACCGTTTTCTCCGAGAATCAGTATATTGGCATCCGTATTACTTAGTTTATTTATCGTGGCAAACACTTCCTGCATGGCCGGTGACTCTCCAATAATATCATTTTCCGAAGCATTTTGCCCGCTAAGAATTTCTACTTGCTCTTTCAGCATGTTGACTTCCTGCTGTGACTGACGCAGTCGCATACCCGAAGTAAGCGTAGCCAGCAATTTATCCTTTTCCCAAGGCTTGGGAATAAAATCGGTAGCACCGGCTTTGATGGCCCGGACGGCCTTGTCCGTATCCGCATAGGCAGTCATAAAAATAACAATAGCTTGTGGGTCAAGCTGCAATATCTGCTTCAGACTTTCAAATCCCTCTTGTCCGCTGATGGCATCCCGGCTGAAATTCATGTCCAATAAGATAAGATCGGGATGAAAGGTGGTCATGAAATGCTCGATCCGATCGGGGGTAGTAGCCACCTTTATTTTCTCCGTATACGGTTCCAGTAGGAGGTTGAGGGCAAAGAGCACGTCCTCGTTATCATCTACTATGAGTATCTTTCCTAATTTGTTGACTTCTTCCATATCTTCTATCCATTTAAACTCCGGGAGCAAAGATATGGATAAATCTCATGTGTTGTGTGTGCGATTGCGCACTAATTTTGTGCGTATATGCACACTGAATGAATGAAAGGAATATTACTATATTATTGAATGATAACTGTTTATCTGAATGGCACATCTTTTGAATGATAAATAACAAATATAACCAACGAATGAATCTGAAATTAATCTTCATATCTCTCGGACTATTGTTGACAGAACTATTGACTGCTCAAGATCAAACCACAGAGCTGTCATTGAAGCAAGTCATAGAGATTGCCCGTATGGAATCTCCCGATGCACAGACGGCACGCCACAGTTTCCGTTCTGCGTATTGGAACTATAAATATTATCGTGCCAATTATCTGCCGTCTTTAAGCCTGACATCCGATCCGAATCTGAACCGTGCCATTAACAAGATAACGATGGGAGACGGTTCGGTAAAGTTTGTCGAACAAAATCTATTGAATACAGATTTAACCCTGAATCTTTCACAGAACTTATCCTGGACCGGTGGCTCTTTCTTTCTCGAAACCTCCGCTCAACGCATGGATCTGTTCAGCGAACATAAATACTCATGGCAGACTTCCCCCATAATGATCGGTTATCGCCAGTCTCTTTTTGGCTACAATAGTTTGAAATGGGATAGACGGATAGAGCCCGTGCGCTATCAGGAGGCAAAGAAAAGCTACGTAGAGACGCTTGAACTCGTATCAGCCAATGCGATTAATAAATTCTTTGCCTTGGCCACCGCCCAGAGCGATTACGATATTGCTTCCTTTAATTACGCCAATGCCGATACACTTTACCGTTATGCGCAGGGCCGCTATAACATAGGTACCATCACAGAAAATGAAATGCTGCAACTGGAACTTAACCGTTTGACGGAAGAGACAAACCGCATGAATGCCCTTATTGAAATGGATAATTGTATGCAGGAACTCCGTTCCTATCTTGGTATTCACGAAGATCGGGAATTACGTGTCCTTGTCAGTCCTCAAATTCCGGATTTCAGTGTGAACCTGAATGAAGCACTGGCACTGGCTTACGAAAACAGTCCGGATATACAGACGATGGAAAGGCGGAAACTGGAAAGTGAGAGTGCTGTGGCGAAAGCCCGCGCCAATGCCGGCCTGAAAGCAGATATCTATCTCCGTTTCGGATTGACGCAGACTGCTGACAAACTGCCCGACGCTTATCGAAATTTGTTGGACCAGCAATACGTAAGTATCGGCATTTCTCTTCCTATCCTAGACTGGGGACGTGGAAAAGGACAGGTGCGAGTAGCCCGTTCCAATCGTGATCTGGTTTACACACAAGTCGAACAGAGCCGGACGGACTTTGAACTGAACGTTCGTAAACTCGTCAAACAATTCAATCTGCAAACGCAACGTGTCCGGATCGCTGCCCGCACGGATGAGACAGCCCAACGAAGAAGTGAAGTGGCCCGCAAACTCTATCTATTAGGTAAATCTACCATTCTTGACTTGAATGCTTCCATTTCAGAGAAAGATAGTGCCCGCCGTAACTATATTTCGGCTTTATATAATTATTGGAGTTTATATTATACACTCCGTAGCATGACACTATATGATTTTGAGCGAAATACGATACTGACAGAAGACTACCATCTTCTGATTGAATAGAGAACAACGAAAAGTCAGTAAAGAATAGTGATGGAACCCTAATTAATAGAAACTTGTAAAACACCAGATAATCTCATGGATATAAAATTAGAAAAGAAACCGTGGTACATTCGTTACAGATACTATCTGATAGGAGGGCTTTTATTTGCCGCCTTTTTGATTTATGTGATTACTTTGTCTTTAGGTCCCAGAAAACTACGGATAGATGCCGAAAATATACAGATTGCAGAAGTGAAAGAGTCTGATTTCATGGAATATGTAGATGTGGAAGGGCTCATTCAGCCTATACTGACCATCAAGATCAATACTCGTGAAACTGGAAGCGTGGAAAGGATTGTCGGTGAAGAGGGAAGTTTGCTTCAGCAGGGAGACACCATTCTTATTCTTTCCAATCCCGATTTGCTCCGCAATATTGAAGACCAGCGTGACGAATGGGAAAAGCAAATGATTACCTATCAGGAGCAGGAGATTGAAATGGAACAAAAAAGTCTGAACTTGAAACAGCAAGCCCTGACAAATAGCTACGAATTGGAACGCCTGAAAAAAAGCATCGCTCTCGACCGCGAAGAATTTCAGATGGGAGTGAAGAGTAAGGCGCAGTTGCAGGTAGCTGAAGATGAATATTGTTACAAACAGAAAAACGCAGCCCTGCAACAAGAGAGCTTGCGACATGATTCTGCTGTCACGATGATACGTAAGGAATTGATTCGTAACGACCGGGAGCGGGAACGGAAAAAGTACGAACGTACTCGCGAACGACTGAATAGCTTGGTGGTCACAGCTCCACTGAAAGGTCAGCTTAGTTTCGTAAAGGTCACTCCGGGGCAGCAGGTTTCCTCCGGTGAAAGCATTGCTGAAATAAAAGTGCTCGATCAATACAAAATCCATACTTCACTTAGCGAATATTATATCGACCGGATCACCACCGGACTACCGGCTACCGTGAACTATCAAGGAAACAAATATCCGCTGAAAATAACAAAAGTGGTTCCCGAAGTGAAAGATCGTATGTTTGATATTGATCTTATTTTTACCGGAGATATGCCCGATAATGTAAGAGTCGGCAAGAGCTTCCGGGTACAGATTGAATTGGGACAGCCGGAGCAAGCGTTCATTATTCCGCGAGGCAACTTCTATCAGTTTACAGGCGGACAATGGATTTATAAAGTAAATGCAACAAAGACAAAAGCAGTTCGCGTGCCATTGAATATTGGTCGACAGAATCCGCAACAATATGAAATAGTAGAAGGTTTACAGCCGGGAGATTGGGTTATTACCACCGGATATGATACCTTTGGCGATGCGGAAGAATTGATCTTGAAATGAATGAAAAATAACAAATAGATAAAACATGAAAACATTGTACTATGCGATACGCTTTTTGTTGCGTACAAAATCATATACTATTATTAATTTGCTCGGGTTAGCCTTTAGTTTAGCTTGTTGCATTATTTTGCTTCGTTATATTCATCGTGAGCTTACAGTAGACACACATTGCATTGATCGTAATCAAGTGTATGGTGTACAGACAACGTTTGAAGGAAATCGGGTATTAAGTGTGGCTGAAATAGGGAGCCGGGATAGTGTTTACATTGATAATAGTGGCATAGTGACGCGTTCACGCATCGTGTTGCTCGAAAATGATTATTTGACCTATCAGTCAAATCGTATTCCTGTTCAAGCTATGGCAGCAGATAGTGCTTATTTTGAACTTTTCCCTTACCGTGTGTTACAAGGTTCAGTGTCCTTGGAAGATCCGGCGTCAGTTTTGTTAATGGAGGGTTTTGCTAAAAAACTTTTCGGCAAAGAAAATCCTATTGGCAAGATTCTCACTTATTCGAATGGAAAGGAGATTAGGGTGACAGGCATATTAGAGGAACCAATTAATAAGCGGATGTTTAATTTTGACTTGGTCCTCTCTTCAAAACTATCATCATTATGGGAGCGTATGCCTTTGGATTTTATCCGTTTCACTTCAGAAACGGAAGTAATGAAAGCCAATAAGGCCGGGAGTTATCCCCGGTTTATCAATCAGGATGCTCGTAGCGGGGATAGTCGGAAATACACTTTCTCTCTAGTTCCTATAAGTGATATGTATTGGGATCGGGCTTTAATTGGTCGATCCGGACCAGATATGCTAGTTAGCGGAAACCGTTCCCAACTATTTATTTTAGGAGGAATTTGCCTGTTGATATTACTTGCAGGTGTGATGAATTTCATCAATCTTTATCTGGTATTGATGGTGAAACGAGGTAAGGTGTATAGCTTGCGGAAAGTTTTTGGAGCTGATAGAAAAGCGTTGTTTAAGCAAATATTCATAGAAAACTTTTTATTGATCGCTGCTTCCATGATAGTAGCCTGGCTCATTGTAGAGGTGACAAATATTCCTGTATCATCTATGTTTGGCAGTCAGCTGATGTATACTGCATTTGATGGGATATTATCATTCTCTATTTTGTTGTTTTTGCCTCTGTTAGTATCTATTTATGCGTTTGTGCAGTGCCAACGTTCTTTGTTGGCTGTTTCAATCCGGAAGGTAGGTACAGATAACCATTCGGTTCGTTCACGTATGATCTTTCTTTTTCTGCAATATATGATTACTTTCCTGTTAGTGGTATTATCAATCTATTTCAGCAAGCAACTGAATTTTATGTTACATACCGATCCTGGTTTTCGTGTAGAGTCTGTAATTCAAGCAAACTTGATATATGAATCACGAGATTTCGCAGTTTACACTATGGAGACTATCAAACAACGGCAAGAGAGGATTACTGAAATAGACCAACTCATGAAGAGTTGTCCGGATATTCAGTATTGGACGACGGGACATTCATCTATTTTGGGAGACTATTATTCTACAAACTTTCAAAGTGTAAAAGGAGAAACAGTTGCGTTGTTGCAATCTTATGTTACTCCTGATTTCTTTAAAGTTTTCAATCTTGCGTTTGTGGATGGAAGTCTGCCGGAAATGGATGAAGACTCAAGAAATAGAGTGGCCGTTGTAAATCGTGCGGCATTGAAAGCCTTAGGATATACGCAATGTGAGGGAGCTATGCTGGTTGATGAAATGATGAAAAGAAACGTCCCGGATTTTCCGGCTCAACCTATTGTTGCTGTAATAGACGATTATTATGACGGACATATTAGTACAGGTGTCCATCCGATGGTCTTTATGGTTGGTAGTCAATTAGACGGTGATTTATATCAGATATATTGCCACTCCGGCAAAGAACAGGCAGTTATTGACTATTTGAAAAGTATTCAAAAGAAAGTGTATGGTACAGAGGATTTTAAATATTCTTTGTTGAAGGACGATGTGGCTGAACTTTATAAAAATGATCGCCAGATAGCTTCTGTTTATGCTCTTTTCGCTTGTATAGCTATTGTAATAGTTTGTCTTGGCTTGTTTGGTATTTCATTATTTGACATTAGGCAGCGTTCCCATGAGGTTGCAATTCGCAAAGTGAATGGAGCATCACTGAAAGATTTATATCTTTTACTAGGACGCAAGTATCTTGTCATATTAGGTGGGGCTTTTGCAGTAGCTCTTCCATTATCCTGGTATCTGATATATGAATACACAAAGGATTTTGTAGTGAAAGCTCCTATAGGTATAGGAATCTTTTTGATAGCTTTGTTATTGGTTGGTGGTATTTCTTTAGGGACTCTATTCTGGCAAATAAACAAGATTGCGCATATTGATCCTGCTAAAATTATAAAAACTGAATGAATCTAAGATATTATGATAAAACACTATTTCAAAGTAGCATTTAGAAACTTGTGGAAGTACAAGGCACAGAATATAATTTCCACCATCGGATTGGCAGTAGGACTACTGTGTTTTAGTATATGTATGTATTGCAGTCGTTTTGTAGAATCTACCAATCATTGCTTTGACAATTATTCCCGCATAGCCGAGTTAAATCTCTATAATGAACAGACTGGTGACTATTTTTCCGGCACACAAGTAGCATTATCCGAAGAACTCCGTACTTGGGCTATGGGTGAAGTGGAAGCGATCTCTTGTATGGCATATCCCCGTGAACGCTCTTTTCAGGTTGAACTGTCTCCGGATAAATCATTGCCATACGATCTTGAAATTATAGAAGTCGATACCCTATACAATAAAGTCTTTACTCCGCAAATGGTAGTTGGTAACTGGCGGACAGCAAGCCGGATGCCCAACGCGGTTATTATAAGCCGGTCCACTGCCATAAAGATATTTGGTCAGGTGGAGACTGCCATTGGCAAACACCTGACTCTTACAAGACGGCTTTATACTTCTCCGGACAGTACACCAAAGACAGGAGGTATTGTGTACACAATCCAAGCAGTGATGGAAGATCTTCCACTGAACAATGATTTTAATTTTATGTGTCATACCGATGCATTGGTTATCAACGACAGTGAGGGACTTTTTCAGAGTCCGAAACGTCGCGATATAACGGGAGCCCGGACATACGTTTTGTTATCTCCGCAGGTTGGCATTACTGGTTTGGAAAAACAATTTTCCAAGCGCGACTATACTTATAGCCTATATAACGAGACTTATACCGTTGTTGCCCGTTATATAGGAGACCGGTCGCAGGAGAAAGGTATTTATATTCTGGGATGGGTCACCGGAATTGTCGGCATATTGATATTGTTGGTTGGATTGATTAATTTCTTTCATTTTCTCATCGGCTCTTTCCTGAATCGCACTAAGGAATACGCCATAATGAAAATGCTTGGTTCTGATTGGAAACGGCTGTTCTGCCTGTTATTAACACAGTCACTGATGATTGTATTTGCATCCTCATTTTTGGTGATATGGGGTATCGAACTAATTGGAGATAGAATGGATTTCTCTTTGCCAGGCCTCACAATGACTTTCCCTCCTGAAACACTATTAAAGCATATTCTGCAATACATTGTTTTTCTTGCATTGCTTTGCATGGCAGTCTGTCTGCTGGTATCCGTCCGTATTCGCAGGTCTTCCATACAGACAGGTATCTATGGAGGTCAAAAACGTCGCGGGAAACAGTGGGGACGTAACTTTATGCTCGGCGTCCAGTTCTTTATTTGCTGGATATTCGTAACGCTGACTGTCAGCCTGTTTTTGCAATCAGGAAAGGTGACTGAAACCTTATTTCATACGTTAAGTCAGGAAGATAAAGAAGCGATTCTTAGTATTCCGCTGGACTATCCATTTCTGGAGAATAAAGAAAAACAGGAAATGGTGGAACGTTTCAGGCAGCATGCCGGTGTGAAAGATATTTTGTTATCTGATATATCTTATACTCATGGAATATCCGGAAACTTGTTAATGACGGAGAAAGGAAATGATAACTCTTGGATTGATATTAATGTAATGTGTGTACCATTGAATTTCTTCACCTTTATGAATATTCCGATAACGGAGGGCAGGACGATCCGGACAAAAAAGGATCTCGTAATGGATGAAGTCTGGCAGAAAAGACAAAAGAAAGATATCATCGGAATGAACTTTTACGACCAGACCAGTGATTTCACCGTTTGTGGAGTATGTGCCCCCTTTCAAACAGATGTACATAACCATAATGGCGGATATGCTTTCACACTTTATGATTCTTCCGAATACATAGGTCACTGCTATGTGAAATGTTACCCTGAACAGCAAAAAGAAGTCATGAAATGGATGGAAACCATCCGTCGTGAAGTGCTGCCGGAGAATATTTCTTCCCAAGTACGTACATTTCAGGATGATTTGTACGAAGTGCAGGCAGTGGAATATATTCTGAAAGATATCATCTCGTTTTTTGCAATTGTAAGCATCATCATTACCCTGTTGGGAGTGTATTCCAGCATTACGCTCGATACAGAACGCCGCCAGAAAGAGGTTGCCATTCGCAAAGTGAACGGAGCCGGAATACGTTCCATCATCTGGCTGTTTGCACGTTTGTACCTGATTTTGCTGATGGTGACTGCCGCCATCACCTTTCCGCTCATTTACGTGGTATTGCAACTGTGGAAACAAATGTACACCGTATTTTTTAATGATGGAATATTATATTGGGGAAGCATATTTTGGGGAGTAACCTTATTGACAGTAATTACCATTATCTTTAAAATACTGCGGATTGCACGTCTCAATCCCGCAGAAGTAATCAAAAACGAATAAAATTAATAATTCTAAAAACAATACAGTTATGATTAAGACCATTGACTTACAGAAGATTTTCAAAACGGAAGAAGTAGAAACTTGGGCGTTGAATAACGTCAGTATCGAAGTGAAACAAGGTGAATTTCCGCTGTCGAACGGAAAAAGAGGGTAGAGTCAGCTATGGAGAGAATGGCCATTACTCATCGTAGCAAACATTTTCCGCAACAACTTTCCGGTGGTCAGCAGCAACGCGTTGCCATTGCCCGTGCCGTCGTGGCCAACCCTAAACTGATTCTGGCCGATGAGCCAACCGGTAACCTGGACTCCAAAAACGGTAAAGAAGTGATGGGGCTATTGAGCGAACTGAATAAAGAGGGAACCACCATTGTCATGGTGACCCACTCACAACACGATGCCGGTTATGCCGACCGTATCATAAACTTGTTTGACGGACAGGTGGTGACCGAGGTTAGTATGTAAGCACAAGCTATCAATAAAAAGTATATCATGATAAAACACTATCTGAAAGTAGCCTTTCGCAATCTAATGAAGTATAAGACACAAAGTCTTGTTAGTATTATCGGATTAGCAGTCGGTTTTACCTGTTTTGCGCTGTCTGCTTTATGGATACGTTATGAAATGACGTATGATAACTTCCACGAGGGTGCCGATCGCATTTATTTGGTACGTGCGCATTACGCCAATGAACCCGGTACAAGCAAATTTACTCCATATCCTTTAATGAAATATTTGCAAGACAAAATGCCGGAGATAGAAGCTGTAACCGCTTTTACCGCACATCATGTAAAATTCCGTATGGAAGATACCGAGCAGGAGATCGGAATGATTGCCGCAGATTCTGTTTTCATGAACTTCTTTGATATACAATTATTGAAAGGTACTGTCAACTTCCTGAAATGTGATGGTCAGGAAGTTGCTATCACTAAAGAATTTGCGAAGCGGCTCTTCAGCAAAGAAGAGGATGCATTGGGGAAAGAGGTGGAAGTAGGCAGACGCGTATGTAAAATAGGAGCAATTGTGAGTGGATGGTCGAACCATTCCAATATTCCATATAATATACTGGCTCCGGCAAGACATTCTCCTCGGTGGGGAAGTTCGAATG
>PPYE01681874.1_pt1 | contig 14505 bp, 10 predicted proteins | sample 1559881 | NCBI WGS metagenome assembly PPYE01 (sample SAMN08240022, study PRJNA423297) | Human gut metagenome, whole genome shotgun sequencing project.
AAGCGTCGATGTAGGGGGAAATGGCTTGGAATGGGACAGAAAATCAGTGCCTGTTTTTTCTCTCACCTGAAGCTGATAAAATACAGTGGGAAACCCACCAAGGTAAGGTCTAACCAACCGCCTTGTACCGAGTCCTTGGAATTGAAGCGGTAACGTTAGATTTAAGCGTAGGACAGGGAGCAACAGAGCCGAAACGAAAGTGAAGTGATTGAGCTGGGAAATGATTATGAGGTCGGAAATGGTCGAAGCGTTCTATTACGTTGCAGACAACATCAGATCGTGTTCTGGATGTCAGCAAGATCGAGATCGACAAAAGCGCCGCGTGTGCCGACGACACCGGCTACGTTGGCGAGTACATCGATTCTTCCGTATTTTTTCATAACAGTTTCAACCACATTGCGGCAGTCATCTGCAGAAGAAACATCGGCTTTCAGGAAGGTAACATCGCCCTCTTTTTCATTTCTGATGCTTTTTTTTCGGTTTTTCCTTGCTTTTTAGAAAGATGCTGTTATAATAAGGAAAAGTGAATAAATATACATCACATGAGGAGAGAAGGAGATTATTATGAAAATGAATTTTGCAAAAAAAGCAACAGCACTTGCAATGTCCGTTCTGTTTGCTGTTTCGATGGCAGGATGCGGGAGTTCTGCATCTACCGCAAAGAAAGTAGAAGTAACATCCGTAGAGGATCTGGCAGATCTGAAGATTGGTGTACAGACCGGAACAACAGGTGATTCTCAGGCGAGCGATGCCGTTAATGCAGATTCCCAGATGCAGCGTTACAACAAAGGCGCCGATGCTATTCAGGCACTGAAAAACGGAAAGATTGACTGTGTTGTCATCGATTCCCTGCCGGCAGAGAAATTCGTTGCAGCAAACGATGATCTGAAAATTGTAGAAGGCATTTTTGATACCGAAGAGTACGCGATGTGCTTCAAAAAAGGAAATGAGTTAAGAGACGAATTTAACACCGCATTGGCAGAGCTGAAAGAGGACGGAACTCTTGATGAGATCATGAGCAACTACATCGGTGATGAAGTCGGCCAGCATCCGTATGAGTCCCCGGCAGACGTGGACCGCTCCAACGGAACGCTTACCATGGCAACCAACGCTGAGTTCGAGCCGTGGGAGTACAAAGAGGGAACCGATATTGTTGGTATCGACGCTGATATTTCCCAGGCCATCTGCGATAAGCTTGGTTATGAGCTGAAAATCGAGGATATGGCATTTGAAACTATCCTTGCATCCGTCAACAGCGGAAAAGCAGATTTTGGCGCAGCCGGAATGACTGTTACTCCGGAGCGTGAGGAGAGCGTTGATTTCACCGATACTTATGCAAATGCAACACAGGTTGTTATTGTAAGAAAGTAATCTAATGAGAGAAAAAGAGCGGCTGTCCGCCAGGCAAAATGGTGCAGCCGCTCTTTTTGCAGGAAATGAAACCACAAAGGAGAGATGTATTTTATGGAAAATTTACAGCATCAGTTTAACCGTTACTTTGTAGACAACGGTGCTACAGAGTGGTGGCTGACCGGTCTGAAGACGACGCTGCTTGTCACGGTAATCGCACTGTGCATCGGTGTTGTGCTCGGACTTCTCATCGCACTGATCCGTTCAACACACGAGCAGACCGGTAAATTAAAACTTCTGAATATTGTTGCACGCGTCTATCTGACGATCATCCGCGGAACGCCGTCCATGATTCAGATTCTGTTTTTCTATTCCGTTATTTTTGCAACCGTAAACCTGAACAATATCGTGATCGGCGGAATTGCCTTTGGTATCAACTCCGGTGCGTACGTTGCCGAGATTTTCCGTTCCGGAATCATGTCTGTGGATAAAGGACAGACGGAAGCGGGACGAAGCCTTGGTTTAAACCCGGCACAGACCATGCGTCTGATTATCATTCCGCAGGCGTTTAAAAACGTTCTTCCGGCGCTGATCAACGAGATGATCGTGCTGTTGAAAGAGACTGCCATCATCGGCTATATCGGAACCATCGATATTACAAAAGCAGCAACCCTGGTACAGAGCCGTACATACGATGCACTGGTTCCGCTTCTCTCCGCAGCGATCTTTTATCTGATTCTTGTTATGATTCTGACCTATTTCATGGGCAAACTGGAAAGGAGACTGCGTAAGAGTGACCACTAACGAAAAAGTATTAATTAAAGTTGAAAATCTGCAGAAGAGCTTCGAGGATAATAAAGTTTTAGACGGAATCAGCACAGAGATCCGTCAGGGAGAAGTTGTCGCTGTCATCGGTCCTTCCGGTTCCGGAAAATCGACGTTTCTGCGTTCCTTAAACCGTCTGGAAATTCCAACCGGCGGAAAAATTTATTTCGAGGGTGTTGACATCACAGCACCGGAAACCGACATTGACCATGTGCGTCAGAAGATCGGAATGGTATTCCAGCAGTTCAATCTGTTTCCGCACAAAACCGTTAAGGAAAATATCATGCTCGCTCCGGTGACGTTAAAACTGATGACACCGGAAGAAGCAGAGAAAAAAGCGATGGAGCTCCTGACCCGTGTCGGGCTGCCGGACAAAGCAGATGCCTATCCGGGAAGCCTTTCCGGCGGACAGAAGCAGCGAATCGCCATCGCACGCGCCCTTGCGATGAATCCGGATGTTATGCTGTTTGATGAACCGACTTCCGCACTCGATCCGGAGATGGTAGGAGAGGTTCTGGAAATCATGAAAGAGCTTGCCGAATCGGGCATGACCATGGTTGTTGTCACACATGAGATGGGCTTTGCCAGGGAGGTGGCAACCCGCGTCGTCTTTATCAACGAGGGAAATATTCAGGAGGAGAATACGCCGCAGGAATTCTTCGCAAATCCGCAGAATCCGCGTCTGAGAGAATTTTTATCGAAAGTATTATAAGCAACAGAGATAAGAAAAACCGATGTTCTGTGAAAATAATCGCACAGAACATCGGTTTTTTAGCTTTTATGAAAGAAAGAACTTATTTCGAAATCGGCCGTGTAACCTCTTTCAGCCACTCTTTCTCTTCGCCCTCCAGATATGGAGAAATCTTCTCATACACTTCTTTGTGGTAATTGTTCAGCAGCTCGACATCTTTCTCTGTCATATACTGCGTATCGATACCGTCGAGGTCGATCGGAACCATGGTGACGAACTCAAAGCGCATGAACTGGCCATACATATTCTTTTCTGCTTTGCGGCAGAGCATCAGGTTCTCAGTACGGATACCGTGACTTCCTTCAATGTAGATACCAGGTTCGTCAGAGGTCAGCATACCTTCCTCGAGAACGGCGTTTTCCATGCGCTCCGGAACCATTTTCCAGCGGAAACCGTTTGGACGCTCATGGACATTTAAGAGATAGCCGACACCGTGGCCGGTTCCGTGATTGAAGTCAAGACCTCTCTCCCAGAATGCCTGTCTTGCGAGGTAATCGAGGTTGATGCCAATGCATCCATGGAGAAATTTTGCATTTCCAAGACGCAGGGTTCCCATCGTGGTGATGGTGAAATGCTCTTTTTCTTCCTCGGTCAGCGGTCCGACAACGATCGTTCTCGTGATATCAGTTGTTCCTTCATAATACTGTCCGCCGGAATCTACCAGGTACATGCCTTTTGGCTGTAGAACGGAGAAATCTTCTTTCGTTGCCTGATAATGGCACATAGCGGCATTCGGGCCGTAAGCGGAGATTGTTCCGAAACTTGGCTCGATATAGCCTTCCTGCTCTTTTCGGAAGGATTCCAGTTTTTCCGCAACGGAAACTTCATCCATCGGGATTTTTCCGATATTCTTCTTTAACCAGTAAACGAAACGGGTCACAGCAACGCCGTCTTTGATGTGGGCTTTGCGGATATTTTCCATCTCAACTGGTGTTTTCACTGCCTTTAAGGAAGAAGCCGGGTTCATCACATTGACAATCGTGTTTTCGCCCATGACGCTCTGGCAGATCGTGTAGTTGACTTTGGCTTTCTCCAGAAGAATCGTTTTTCCTGTGATGCTGGCAGCGAAATCATAGACAGCATCGTATGGATGAATCGAAATACCAAGACCGGCAAGATACTGTTTCACTTCATCATTTAAAGTTGCTTCCTGAATAAACAGATGGCCTTCGGTTTCGGTCAGAATGAGGTAGGAGAGGACAACCGGATTGCACGGAATATCGTTTCCGCGGATATTCAGCATCCAGGCGATATCGTCGAGCGCGGTCAGGATATGCACTTCGGCACCGTTCTCTTTCATCTTTTCGCGGACTTTGGCAAGACGGTCAGCAGCGGACTCGCCAGTATATTTGGAATCAAGAATCCAGACTGGTTCTGCAGAAAGCGCCGGGCGGTCGGACCAGATTTCACCGATCAGGTCACTTCGATAGGAGAGAAAACGCTCCGGAAGTGTCTTTTCCAGTGTCTCACCGAGCATCTCATTGACAACGCGGCCGTCGAAGCCGATGGTCATGCCTTCTTTTGTATTTGCCTGCAGGTATTCCTCTACGGTCGGAACACCTTCCTGGCCCATTTTCATTAAAGTAACGCCGGTTCCGGCAAGCTCTTTGGCTGCCTGTACGAAGTAACGGCCATCGGTCCAGAGGCACGCTTCATCCTGGGTAATAACGGCGGTTCCGGCAGAACCGGTAAAGCCTGTGATATACGTTCTTGCTTTAAAGTAAGTTCCTACATATTCAGATTCATGGTAATCGGCGGTCGGAACCAGATAAGCGTCCACGCCGTAGGCTCTCATTTTTTCGCGGAGAGCAGCTAATCTTTCTGGTATCATAATTTTTTCCTCATCTTTCTTTTCGAAAAATACTGCCGGCATTTTTTTTCAGGATGCCGACATTTTTATTCTATCACATTTTCCAGATCTGTCAAAGTGATGATTGAGAATTTGTCTCACTGTTTCCGAAATTTTCTAAAATCGTTTCGCATTTGGAGATTTTTCCTATTTTTCAAGAGCTTTTTTGTACCATTTTGGTTAAAAAAGCAGTAAGATAAAAATAAAGTGAAAAGCGTGGTGGAACTACGCGAAAAAGCAGAAACTATGAAGAAAGGGGGACATACTGTAATGCATACAATATGTCTGAAAGACAACTGGACATTAACTGTCCTCGGAAAAAATGTTTACGATATTCCGGAAACTCCAATTGAAACGAAGGTACCGTCTACCGTTTACGGCACCCTTCTGGAGAAAGGCCTGATTCCGGATCCGTTTTATCGTGACAATGAGCTCGATGCACTAAAATTGATGGAGAACGATTTCGCATACGAGACAACGATCGTGATCAGTGAGGAAGACAGAAAAACGGACCGTCTGTTTTTACACTTCGACGGAATTGATACCATCGCAGATGTTTATCTGAACGGAGAGAAAATCGGCTCCGCAGACAACATGAACCGTGTCTGGGAGTATGATATTACCGATCTTGTTGCAGGTGATGCAGCCGATACCGTATATCAGGTAAAAGTGGTTCTGCATTCCCCGACAAAATTCATCGCAGAAGAAGAAGCAAAATGCCCGGTTGGAGCAGCATCCGATGCAATGCCGGGATTCCCGCATATTCGTAAAGCAGCCTGCATGTACGGCTGGGACTGGGGTCCACGTCTTCCAGATGCAGGACTGTTCCGTGAGGCTTCTGTTCTCGCAGTAAAAACTGCCCGTCTGGCACAGGTATTTGTAGGACAGGAGCATCATGTAACTGGAAAAACCGTTCATGGAAATGTGGTTGACTTCGTCCGCCTGACCGCAGATGCTGAAATCGAGTGGATGCCGGGTGTAACCGACGGTAAAGTAAAGATCGTAATGACCGTTACTTCCCCGGATGGAAAAACCGTTCTGACCGCAGAAAGCGGCACAATGGATCCGCTGACCAATTCTGCACCGGCAAAGAATCTGACCGGACTTACCTGTGATCTTCGCAGCAATCATGTACAGGCTTCCCTTACCGTAGAAAATCCGGAGCTGTGGTGGCCGAACGGCTATGGTGCACAGGCACTGTATCAGGTAAAGGTAGAGCTCGTTGCAGACGATATCCTGGATACCTGGGAGAAGAAGATGGGTCTTCGTACCATCACCGTAAATACTGACGTGATGGAAGATGAAGTCTTTGATGAGCACATGACCGGCCAGTCACCGGATTACGATGACGGCGACAACATGATCATGACCAACGGTGAGAAAAAAATCATCATCACCGATAAACCTGCAAAGACCGTAAAGGGCCGTAACTTTGCGTATGAAATCAACGGACTGCAGATCTTCGCGATGGGCGCTGACTACATTCCGGAGGACAATATCTTAACCCGTCAGACGAAAGAGCGTACTGATCTGCTGCTGAAATCCGCACAGGAGGCAAACTTTAACTCCCTGCGTGTATGGGGAGGCGGATACTTCCTCGATGACTTTTTCTATGATGTCTGCGATGAGAGAGGACTCCTCATCTGGCATGACTTCATGTTTGCCTGCGCATCCTACGAGCTGACAGATGACTTCGAAGCGAATATCTCCGCAGAGATCCGTCAGAATATGCGCAGACTCCGTTCCCATGCAAGTATTGCTCTATGGTGCGGAAACAACGAGATGGAAACCCAGTACGAAACGCTGGCATGGCAGAAATCTAAGAAACAGACGTATGATTACATCCATCTGTATGAGTACATCATTCCGAAAATCGTCAAAGAAGAGGATCCGGAGAAATTCTACTGGCCGTCATCCCCGTCTTCAGGCGGAAATTACGAAAACAGCAATGCAGAGAACGTCGGCGATACCCATTACTGGGGTGTATGGCACGGAAGCGAGCCGTTCACCGCTTATCGTTCCCACCATTACCGTTTCCTGTCCGAGTTCGGATTCCAGTCCTTCCCGGCACTGCAGACTGTAAAACGGTTTACCGAAGACGGCGACCGCAACATCTTCTCCCGTGTCATGGAAATGCACCAGAGAAATACGGCTGCCAACGGAAAGATCCTGAACTACATTTCACAGACATACCTGTATCCGAAGAACTTTGACGAGCTTCTGTACTGCTCACAGCTTCTTCAGGCCGATGCGATCCGTTACGGCGTTGAGCATTTCCGCCGCTTCCGCGGTACCTGCATGGGTGCTGTTGTATGGCAGCTGAACGATATCTGGCCGGTAGCATCCTGGGCAAGCGTGGACTACTATGGAAACTGGAAAGCCCTGCAGTACGCAGAGAAGAAGATGTTTGCACCGGTCCTGCTTTCCTGCGAGGAGCACGGAGAGATCGATCAGAAACCGTTTGTCAACACACTGCCGCATCCGATTGATGTCAGTGCAGACCTTCATGTTGCCAATGAGACCGGTGAGCCGATCGTCGGAACCGTAAAATGGTCCCTGTGCCGTCCGGATTCTTCCGTAGTCAAAGAGGGAGCCTTCGAGGTGAATGCACCGGCTTACGGCGGACAGTGGATGCCGCATCTTGATTTCAACGATCAGGATCCGCTGGAAGTTCATCTGACCTATGAGCTGGTTGTTGATGGAAACGTAGTATCTTCCGGATCAACTCTGTTCTGCGCACCGAAGCATTACCATTTTGCAGATCCGAAGCTTTCTGTATCAGTAGACGGCGATACCGTAACCGTAACCGCAGAGAACTTTGCAAAATCTGTCAGCGTAGAGACTGAGACCGGTGTGCTTCGTCTGGACGATAACTTTGTGGATATGGAAGCCGGAACAAAGACCTTCCGCATTCTGCCGACCGCAGACTTCACCGCAGAGGGAACCGGCGTATCGGGCGCATACCGCGTAAGAAGCGTTTATGAGACTGCAGAGAGATAAGGAAAAAGTTTAAAGAAATACATAAAAAAGAAAGAGCGTGCAGCAAATGCCTGTGCGTTCTTTCTCTGAAAAAATTCGAAAACAGATGATCGTTACCGTCCAAGCTGGAGTTTTCGTGCCTGCTTCGGCGTGATGCCTTTCAGTTTTTTGTAGCAGCGGATAAAGTAACTGCAGTCCGTATAACCGACCTCCCGCGCGATAAACGAGATGTCGTGGCTGGAAAACAAAAGCATATTTTCGGCTGCATTGATCCGGGTTGCTGTAATGTATTCCTTGCAGGTCATATTGTACCGGCGGTAGAAATTCATGGAAAAGGTGGAGTGCGACATATTGCACATCGCGGCCAGTTTTTCTACGGTCAGCTCCTCAAAGTAGTGGGAATCGATGTATTCGGAAATCAGGTCAAACCCGATTTCATAAGAAGGATGAACGCCAGGAGCCAGAAAGAAATCACCATTTTTCTGCCAGATCCGCGCAAACTTGGTGACGATTTTCCGAAGATCGGCAGTTAATACCATCGAATAACCGAATTCTTTACTCTGATATTCAGAAAGAATATCGGAAAAAAGCGGAAAAAGATTCATTTGGGCCGTCTGTTCCGGAGAAAAGATACAGGGACAGCGGTAGGCGTGAATCCCATGCAGCATGGCGCGCAGATCGATTTCATCCGTTTTGCAGGACGGCAGAAGATTGGGATCGAATTTGATCACATCGTACTGAACCGGAGAAGAACCTCTCGCAAGAGCGATGGAGTGGACGCATTTGGGCGGAAAAAGAATGACAGCGCCCTTCGTGCAGGTGGATACGACATTGTCAAGGGAAACTTCGATTTCGCCTTTGCGGACGTAGAGAAGTTCTACATAATAATGCCAGTGCGCCGGAATCGGCAGGAGATCGCGGGTGCTGTCAAAAAGAAATGCCTCATAGGGAGAAGCAATTGGATCGATGTATTCGTATAAATTGTTCATGCCAGTGATGTAAAAACCTTTCGTCTAAGTTATGCTCTATTATAGCCGCATTTTGCGGTCTTGACAAGACGAGGGGGAATCAATAAAGAAACAGGAAATTCTAAAAGAGAAAGGACAGGATAGAAAAAATACCATGCAGAACACAACAAATGATATGACAAGAGGGAACAGCATGAAACTGATTTTTCAGTTTTTCCTGCCCATTCTGATCGGAAATCTGTTCCAGCAGCTTTACAGCTTCGTGGATTCCATGGTTGTCGGAAAAGGAATCGGAGATACGGCGCTTGCCGCAGTTGGAAACACAAGCTCCGTTCATTTTCTGATTATCGGCTTTGCCGTCGGACTGACGGGTGGCCTTGGCATCTGTATTTCGCATTCTTTTGGTGCAAACGATACAAAAAAGCTGCGGAAAGAGATTGCCATGTCGGTCTATATCTGCCTTGCCATCGGAATTGTGATCACAACGTTCAGCCTGCTTCTGATGCGGCGGCTGTTTATCTTTCTGCAGACGCCGGAGGATATGATGACGGATACTCTCGTGTATTTCGGAACAATCCTGGCCGGAAGCACCGTCACGATTTTCAATAACTTTGTGATGACACTGCTCCGCTCGGTCGGAAACAGCAAGGTTCCGCTCGTCTCCATGGTGCTTTCTGCCATTGCCAATATTGTGCTGGATCTTCTCTTTGTGTTTCCGCTTCACATGGGTGTATTTGGAGCAGCACTTGCCACGGTTCTGGCGCAGGCGATTTCCGCGCTGTACTGCTTCAGGCACATCCTCCGTGCACCGGAATTGCTTCCACAGAAGGGGGACTGGAAAGCGGATGGAAAAATTCTTGCCGCGCTGACCGGAAAAGGTCTTCCGGTTGCAGTGATGAATTCTGTTACTGCTATCGGAGGAATGGTGCTTCAGGTCTTTGTCAACCAGATGGGAACCGCCTATGTGGCTGCGTATGCGGCATGCATGAAGGTATGCGGTCTGTTTGAGCAGCCGGGTGTGACCGTCGGACTGGCGCTTCTGACCTTTACCGGACAGAACTATGGAGCAAAGAAGTATGACAGAATCAAGAGCGGCGTAGGGGCCGGTGTGATCCTGTCGATTCTGGTCAATCTGCCGTTTGCGGCGCTGGAAATTTTCGCGCCGAAATTCCTGGCATCTCTGATGCTGAACGATCCGACCGTCATTTCCTACACCTGTATCTTTCTTCCGCTCACCGGAATCGCATTGTTTCCGCTTGGATGGCTTTTCGTATTCCGAAACGCCTGCCAGGGCATGGGAAAAACGGTACTGCCGATGATTTCCGGTGTTGTTGAAGTTGTGATGCGTGTCGGCATCGTTCAGATTGCGGTTCCGCACTTTGCGTTCCGCGGTGTCGCATTCGCTGAGATTTCCGCATGGATTGGCGCGGGAGCGATGCTGATGGTTACGTATCTGGTGTATCAGGTGCGGCTGTCAAAAGGTGTTTCGAAGTAAAAATAAAAATTCCGGATTCTGGATACCTGCCGTAAAAGCAGGAACCGAAAATCCGGGATTTTTGTTTTTGAAAGATTTAGTTGTTTTCCACCGGTGTTCCCATGTAATAGAAACCGCGGCACTCATCCAGATATACATTCTGCAGCGTGCCGATCAGGGAAGCATCACCTTTGAAATGAACGAGCGTATTGTTACTCATACGGCCGGTCACAAGGGACGGATCCTGTTCATTGATGCTCTCGACGAGAACTTCTTGAACTGTGTGGGTATGTCTTGCCGTTACCTCACGGGAGATTTCCTGTACTTCAGCAAGAAGACGGTCGAAACGGTCCTTCACAACATCGACCGGAATCTGATCCTCCATAGCGGCAGCCGGTGTTCCTGTTCTTCTGGAATACTGGAAGGTAAAGGCGCTGTCGTAGCGGACCTTACGTACCACATCCATCGTTTCGAGGAAATCTTCCTCTGTCTCGCCAGGGAAACCGACGATGATATCGGTTGTCAGGGAGACATCCGGTACTTTCGCGCGGATGCGGTCAACAAGGTCAAGATACTGCTCTTTCGTGTAGCGGCGGTTCATCAGCTTTAAGATGCGGCTGCTTCCGGACTGGAGCGGGAGATGAAGATGGAGGCAGACCTTTTCGCAGTCGCGCATCGCATCGATCAGCTCCTCAGAGAGATCCTTCGGGTGGGAGGTCATGAAACGGATGCGTTTCAGCCCTTCGATTTTATTAACCTCGCGCAGAAGCTGGGCAAACGTCATCGGCTCCTCGAGATTCTTTCCGTAAGAGTTGACGTTCTGACCGAGCAGCATGATCTCCACAACGCCGTCTGCAACGAGGCGTTTGATCTCTGCAACGATTTCCTCCGGCTTCCGGCTGCGCTCGCGGCCGCGCACATACGGTACGATACAGTAGCTGCAGAAGTTGTTGCAACCGAACATGATATTGACGCCGGATTTGAATGGATATTTCCGGTCAACCGGAAGATTTTCTACGATCTTGTCGGTATCTTTCCAGATATCGATCACCATGCGGTCCTCGGTCATGCAGCGGACAAGGTATTCAGCGAAGCGGTAGATATTGTGGGTTCCGAAAATCAGGTTGACGAAATGATAGCTTTTTTTGAGCTTTTCTACAACGAGCGGCTCCTGCATCATGCATCCGCAGAGGGAGATGATCATGCCCGGATTTTTCTTTTTGTATTTGCCAAGCTGTCCGAGACGGCCGTAGACGCGAAGATTGGCGTTTTCACGGACGGTACAGGTATTGTAAACGACAAAGTCAGCATCCTCGGTCTCCACAATGTGGTAACCGACGGTTTCCAGGATTCCCTCGAGCTTTTCAGAATCGCGGGCGTTCATCTGGCATCCGAATGTTGTGATACAGGCAGTCAGGAATTCTTTGCCGTCCTTTTTCGCGCGTTCCGGGACGAGCTGCTGTTTTAAGAACGCCATAAAGTAATACTGGCGCTGCGGTTCTGCTTCCGGAGCCGGGAGTGTGATATCAACGTCCATCAGGTCGGTGCCGGAAACCTCTGCATCCGGAATCGTTCTAAGATCTATTTTCATAGTTGCTGTTCCTCTTTTCTGGGTAGTAAAAATCGTGGCAGAATGCCGAGAAAAAAGACCCGTCGCATCGGATCTTATCTATCTGTTATTTTATCGTATCTGTGGGAAAATAGCAAGGAAAAAAGGTGCTGCAATCGAAACAGAACAGCAAACCGAAAATTTTACGGTTTTTCAAAATTATAACAAAATTTCAGAACCAATTCTTGACAAATGACAAAAATCGCGCTAAAATTACAGCCGTCGTGTAAGATAAATTCTGGGAACCGCGTATGCTTGTGCGTGTATTCGTACTTGTTTCAAAGGAGAGACAAGGGTGGTTTGCGGAAAAAATATGGTCCGTCCCTGGTTATCGTGGGGCGGCTTTTTTTATGCAGAAACACCGGTAATACAGCCTGGCAAGAAACAAATCCTGCTGCAAAACACGCGCAGACAGGAAAAGGGAGGAAACATATGAAAGTGTACAAAAAAATCATGAACGGCGTGGCATTTGTCGAGAAATTGATTCTTGTGCTGTCCACGATCCTGATTGTTGTGCTTACGGTCGGAAATGTCCTGTCCCGTAAGATTCTGCATCAATCCTGGTCATTTACCGAGGAACTCGTTGTTGCGGTATTTGTCCTGATTACACTTCTCGCTGCAGCGCTCGCTGCCCGTGACGGAGAGCTGGTCAATCTTTCTTTACTGCCGGACCGTCTTTCTGCGAAGGCGAGAAGAATCCTGCTGGTTGTCAACACAGTATTTAGTGTTGCCTTTACCGTAGTTCTGTTTAAATACGGCATGGACAAGGTACTGACCCAGCTTGCCAACGGAAAGAGAACGTTCGTTTTAAACTGGCCGGAATGGATTTTCTGGTCTTTCGTACCGATCGGCGCAGCCTGCATGACGCTGCACATGATCGAATATTTGATTGATACATTCGTAAAAGCAAAAGAGGAGGGACAGAAAAAATGATCAGTGCAATTCTTTTTCTTTCATTCTTTGTTTTTCTGATCCTTGGTATCCCGATTGGCATCTGCCTTGGTCTGTCTTCGATCTGCGCGATCCTGTACTCCGGTACATCCCTGACCATCGTAGCAACCAATATGTATTCCGGTATCAGTAAATTTTTGCTCCTTGCCATTCCGTTCTTTGTACTGTCCGGAAACATTATGGCAAAAGCGGGCATTTCCAAACGACTGATTCGTTTCGTCGACACCTGCGTCGGCCATAAAAAGGGCGGTATCGCGATCGTATGCGTTATCGTAGCCTGCTTCTTTGGCGCGATTTCCGGTTCCGGTCCGGCAACCGTAGCAGCACTTGGCATGGTTCTGATCCCTGCCATGATTGAGCGCGGCGGATTTTCTGCTCCGTTTTCCACGGCCCTGATGGCGACGTCGAGTTCGATTGCGATCGTCATACCGCCGAGTATTGCATTCGTTGTTTATGCATCCATCACAGGCGTATCCATTGCCGATATGTTCACAGCAGGTATCGTTCCTGGTATTCTGATGGGTGTGGCCCTTGTCATCGTTGTTCTTCTGGAGGCAAAGAAACACAACATTCAGCCGACCCAGAAAAAAGCAACAGCCAAAGAAAGATGGGATGCTTTTAAAGATGCTTTCTGGGGATTCTTAATGCCGGTCATCATCCTTGGCGGTATCTATGGAAGTGTTTTCACCCCGACCGAGGCAGCTGCCGTTTCCGTTGTATACGGTCTGTTTGTCGGAATCTTTATTTATAAAGAGATCAAACTGAAAGACCTGTGGGATCTGATGGTAGATTCTGCCAAAACAACCGGTGGAATTATGCTGATCGTCGCAAGTGCTTCTCTGTTCTCCTTTGTCTGCACAAAGTTTGGTATTGCGCAGGCAGCATCGGATCTTCTTGGAAGCGTTGCTCATAACCAGTTTGTATTCCTTCTGATTGTCAATATCATTTTCCTGATTGCAGGATGCTTTATCGATGCAAACTCTGCCATGTATATTTTTATCCCGATTATGCTTCCGGTCTGCAAAGCCCTTGGCTATGACCTGGTAGCATTCGGTATCGTGGCAACCGTCAACCTGGCCATCGGACAGGTAACTCCACCGGTTGGTGTCAACCTGTTTGTTGCCATTTCCGTAAAACTGAAAAAAGGAATGGAAGTTACCATTCAGCAGATTTCCAAAGCCGTTATGCCAATGATCGCAGCATCGGTAGCAGTTCTGCTTCTGATTACGTATGTTCCGCAGATTTCCACGTTCCTTCCAAAAGCACTGGCAAAAGTCGGAGCTTATACCGGAGCGGTAGCTGCAGCAACGAATTCCGATACTTCCAGTGGCGATGGTGCGGATGGCAGCACAGCAGGAAATTCCTCCGGCAATGAGGATTACAATGATATCGCTGATTACAGTGACCTTGGATGGGAAGAGCAGACCTGGAACTTTACCTGCTCCACCACTGAGACCAGTACCTGGGCAGAAGGCGGACGTAAGTTCGGCGAGCTCATGGAAAAAGCAACCGGCGGCAAAATTAAAGTCAACGTATATGCCGCAGACCAGCTGACCAACGGAAACCAGTCCGAAGGTATCCAGGCGTTGATGAACGGAGACCCGGTACAGATTTCGATGCACAGCAACCTGATTTACTCTGCATTTGACCCGAGATTTAACGTCGTATCTCTTCCGTTCCTGTTTGATTCCGTAGAAGATGCGGATGCAAAACTGGACGGCGAGGCAGGCGAAAAATTAAAAGAGATCC
>PPYE01158129.1_pt1 | contig 14497 bp, 16 predicted proteins | sample 1559881 | NCBI WGS metagenome assembly PPYE01 (sample SAMN08240022, study PRJNA423297) | Human gut metagenome, whole genome shotgun sequencing project.
CCTGAACGTGTTTGAAAATGTGGCGTTCGGCATGCGCGTACACAAAAAGCCGGAAGCGCAGATTCGCGAAACGGTTGGCCGCATGCTCGAAATGGTAAACCTCGGCGGGTTCGCCCGCCGCAGCGTCAATTCGCTTTCGGGCGGGCAGCAGCAGCGCGTGGCCATCGCGCGGGCGCTGGCCAACGAGCCCAAGGTGCTTTTGCTGGACGAGCCGCTCGGCGCGCTCGATTTAAAGCTGCGCAAGGACATGCAGACAGAGCTCAAAAAAATTCAGCAGCAGCTGGGTATCACGTTTGTGTTTGTCACGCACGATCAGGAGGAGGCCCTCTCCATGTCCGACACCGTCGTCGTCATGGACAAAGGGCGCATCCAGCAGATCGGCACGCCGCAGGATATTTACAACGAGCCGCAGAACGCCTTTATCGCCGACTTTATCGGCGAAAGCAATATTCTCGACGGCGTGATGCACCGCGACTTCCTCGTGGAGTTCGCGGGCCGTAAATTCGACTGCCTCGATAAGGGCTTTCGCCCCATGGAGCCGGTGGACGTCGTCATTCGCCCCGAGGACATCGAGGTTGTCCCCCCTGTGGAGGGCCATATCTCCGGCGTGGTAACGTCCGTCAACTTCAAGGGCGTGCATTACGAGATCATTGTGGATGTGCAGGACTTTAAATGGATGATCCAGTCCACGGAGTACCAGGAGGTCGGCGACGAGATCGGCCTGATTTTGCAGCCCGACGACATCCATATCATGAAAAAATCAGAGTATTCCGGCATGTTTGGCGATTACAGTACCTTCAGCGACGAGATGGAGGAGGATTCTCAGCCCGCGGAAGAGGGAGAGGAGGCTGAGAGCTGAATGATCAAATCGAAAACGGCGTCCGCGCCTTACCTTGTCTGGATGGGAATTTTCATTATCGTTCCGATGATTCTGGTGGGCTACTTTGCGTTTACCGACCAGCACGGCGCTTTCACACTGAAAAACCTGGCGGAGGTGGGGCAGTATTCCAATGTGTTTCTGCGCTCCATCTGGCTGGGCCTGATCGCCACGGTGATCTCGCTCCTGCTGGGGTACCCTCTGGCGTACCTGATTTCGCGCACCGGTTCGCACCGGCAGGGAATGCTGATCATGCTGATCATGCTCCCCATGTGGATGAATTTTCTGCTGCGCACCTATGCGTGGATGACCCTGCTCGAAGACAGCGGGATCATCAACACCTTCCTTGCCGGCCTCGGGCTTGGGCGGCTGCACCTGATCAACACGGCAGGCGCGGTGGTGCTCGGCATGGTGTACAATTATATTCCGTATATGATTCTGCCGATTTACTCGGTGCTCACCAAAATCGATGAGAGCGTGATCGAAGCGGCGCAGGATCTTGGCGCCGGACGGCGTAAGGTGTTCCTCAAGGTGACGCTGCCCATGAGCATGCCGGGGGTCATTTCGGGCGTGACGATGGTGTTTGTACCATCGGTGAGCACGTTCATAATCTCCAAGATGCTGGGCGGCGGCGGGAACCTTTTGATCGGCGACCTGATCGACATGCAGTTCCTCGGCAGCGCCTACAACCCGAACCTTGGCTCTGCGATATCGCTGGTGCTGATGGTGCTGATCCTGATCTGCATGGGCATCATGAACCAGTTCGACGAGGGCGGCAGTGAAGACGGGGAGGGGATGCTGATATGACGAAAACCGTATCCCGCCTGTATATGGCGCTCGTGTACCTGTTTTTGTACGCCCCGATTTTTATTTTGATCATCTTTTCGTTCAACGATTCCTCCACCATGAGCCGTTCGGTGTGGTCGGGCTTTTCGCTGCGCTGGTATCGCCAGCTCTTTCAGGACCGCCTGATTATGGAGGCGCTGCAGAACACGCTGATTATCGCGCTGATTTCCTCGCTGGGGGCGACGGCGATCGGTACGGCGGCGGCCATCGGCATCAACGGCATGAAGCGCTTTACGCGCAAGGCCGTGATGAACATCACGAATTTCCCGATGGTGAACCCCGAAATCGTCACCGGCGTATCGCTGATGCTGCTGTTTGTCTTCTTTGCCCGCGCGCTTCGCGGGGTTTCGCTCGGCATGGTGTCGCTCATTCTGGCGCACGTCACGTTCTCTCTGCCGTATGTGATTTTGTCTGTGCTGCCGAAGCTCCGGCAGATGGATCCGCATTTGTACGAAGCAGCGCAGGATTTGGGCTGCCCGCCGGTCAAATCCTTTTTGAAGGTGGTTCTGCCCGAAATCATCCCCGGCGTTGTCACCGGCATGATCATGGCGTTTACGCTGTCGATCGATGATTTTGTCATCAGCTACTTTACCAGCGGAACAACCCAAACGCTGCCGATATATATTTATTCCATGACCAGAAAACGGATCAGCCCCGAAATCAACGCGCTGAGTACGCTGCTGTTCGGTACGATTCTGGTGCTGCTGCTGATCGTCAATGTCCGCCGCTCGAAGGACAAACAGCAGGAGGCGGAGAGGGAGGAGGCATAGGCTCTTGAAAAAAAGATTGGCGGCTTTCGCGCTTTCCCTTTTCTTTTTATGGCCCGCGGCGCTCCCCGTTTCGGCCCGGGCCGACGGGGAAGCGACGCCCAAAACAGGCGTGACCATCAATGTGTATAACTGGGGAGAATATATCTCCAACGGCGTCGATGACAGTATCGACGTGAACAAGGAATTTACCCGCAGAACGGGGATTCAGGTGAATTACACCACCTTTGAAAGCAACGAGAATCTGTACGCAAAGCTGGTCAGCGGCGGCGCAAATTACGATGTGATCATTCCGTCGGACTACATGATCTCGAAGCTGATCAAGGAAAATCTGGTGCAGAAGCTGGATGATCAGAATATTCCGAACAGCAAATATATCGACCGGGAGTTTTTAAAGCCTGTTTACGACCCGACCAACGAATATTCCGTGCCCTATACCTGGGGCGTCGTCGGCATCTTTTATAACAAAAAGTATGTAAAAGAAACGGTGGACAGCTGGGATATTCTGTGGGACGAGAAATACGCGGGGAAAATCCTGATGTTCGATAACCCGCGTGATGCGTTCGGCATCGCTCAAAAGCGCCTGGGCTTTTCCTTCAACAGCACCGACCCGAATGAGTGGGAGGAAGCGGCCATGCTGCTGAAAAAGCAGAAGCCGCTGGTGCAGGCCTACGTGATGGATCAGATTTTCGACAAAATGTCCAGCGGCGAGGCGTGGCTCGCGCCCTATTACGCCGGCGACGCGGCCACTCTGGTGGACTCCAACTCCGACATCGGCTTTGCGATTCCAACCAAGCAGGGCACGAACTTCTTTGTGGACGCCATGTGCATTCCCACCAGCGCGCAGCATAAGGCGGCGGCGGAAGCGTACATCAACTTCTTGTGCGATCCTGAAATCGCTGCGGCCAACGTGGATTATATCGGCTATTCCACACCGGAGAGTGCCGCCAAGGCCCTGCTGCCGGAGGAGGTTCAGAATAACCCGATCTATTACCCGCCCAAAGAGATTCTGGAGAAGGCCGAAACCTTTGCCACGCTGCCGGACGATACCAACCTGCTGCTCGACACCCTGTGGGCGGAGGTGAAGATGGGCGGCCCGGGGCAGACGGCGACGCTGATCGCCATTCTCGCCGGATTTTTGCTGCTGTATATCGCAGTAGTGCTGTATAAGCGCCATAAGCGAAGATGGGATTTCAAGTAAAGCGAAAACTGTGTGATTTTACGTTCCCTATGAAAAATGAAGCGCGCCTCAAAGACCTGCGAAAGGGTTCTTTGAGGCGCGCTTTTGTAAGGCCGTCAGTTTTTGAGCGCACAGACCAATTTTTATGGATCGGCCTGAAAAGATGCCGGATTCTGCAAGCGGAGGGTCTGTTATTTTCCCGATTCCAGAGTGGGTGTTTTAGAAACGTTCCGGTTCATTCGGCAGAAGATGGCCCGAAAATTGAATCCCCTTCCCATTGTGTGACAAGCCGCATAGAATAGGAAAAAAAAGGAGGAGTTTAAAATGCCGATGCCCTTCTGGTGGCTTTTCCCGCCCTGCGGGCAGTGCTCCGGGCCGCCATGGAGGCCGCCGTCCCGGCGGCCAAGGCCCCCGCATCCGACAGGACCGCCCAGACCTCCGCATCCGCCCGGGCCACCGCGCTCGCCAAGATAATCCGTCTAAAAGCGGGGCTTACCGCCTCGCTTTTGCATTGTAGCTTAGAATACCATAAACCGGAGCAGGCGTCGACAGAGCTGGGGCCGAACGGCCCGAAAGCAGTAGAGGTAATGCGGCTTTGGGGTTGAGCATATTGGCGATTTCTCTCAAAACCACGTTTTTCATCGTTCTTTTATGTGGATGACATCATTTTACCCAATAATCCACAAACTTCTTAAAAAAATTTTTTCACAACAGAGATTTCATTTTATGCTACAATAAAAGTATCAACTAAGTGGAACGGGGAGCAACTATGACATATAACAGAAATAGAACGCGGACGCTGCTGCTGAAATCGGTGATGATCCTCCTGGGTGCGACGCTTTCTTCCATCGGACTCGAAATCTTTTTGATTCCAAATAATATCATCGACGGCGGTATTGTGGGCATTTCCATCATGAGCAGTTATCTTACGCATTTCCCGCTGGGGATCTTCACCTTCTGTTTGAATGTCCCGTTCCTGATCATGGGCTACCGGCAGATTGGCAAAACCTTTGTCCTTTCCACTTTGTTTGCGATTATCTGTCTTTCGGTCGGGGTTTCGCTGCTTCACCCCATTTCGGGGCTGACGCACGATGTATTTCTCGCGGCGATTTTCGGCGGGATCATCAACGGCGCCGGCGTCGGCCTGATTATTCGCGCCGGCGGTTCGCTGGACGGAACGGAGATGATCGCGATCATCTTCGATAAGAAGATCAGCTTTTCCATCGGCGAAATCGTTATGTTTTTCAATGTGTTTATTCTTGGTGCCGCCGGCTTTTTATATGGATGGGATCGCGCAATGTATTCGCTTGTCACCTATTTTATTGCGTTCAAGGTGATCGATATTGTGGTGGAGGGCTTCGACAGCTCCAAGGGAGTCATGATTGTTTCGGACTGCTATTCGGACATTGCCGCCGCGCTGACCGACCGTCTTGGGCGGGGCGTTACGCTGCTTGAGGGGCAGGGCGGCTATTCCAGGCTTGAAACAACGGTGATTTATGTTGTGGTATCGCGTCTGGAGATTACGAAGCTCAAATCCATCGTGCTCGGGTTTGACAGCGACGCGCTGATTACCATCGGAACTGTCGAGGTGGCGGGGAAAAAGTACCGCAAGAAAGCGATCCACTGAGTTTGAAACGCACCAAAAAGAACCCCCTGCTTCGGTTTTTGCGGAGCATGGGGGTTTTAGCGCTTTCCGGCAGATTTCGGAACGAACGGTGAAGGCGCTGTGTTTGCGCGCTCAACAGATCTGCTCTGCCATTCGCAGCCATCCGTTCAAATTTTTTTCATTTCAAATTTAAGATATCCTAACTAAATTGCAACACTCTGTACACATCGGCAGGGTATAGTAATATCAATGAAACAAAACACTGCATCACAGTCCGGCGGAGTGGACGGAATACCGTGCCGCCGGGCAGCAGACCAACAACAAGAGCCTGTGCAACAGGACTCATTACCATAAATCCTTTTTCGTTTTCCTTCCTTGCAAGCCGCCCGTTAGCCGGGCGGTTTTCTTTTTTTTGCATATGATATTCCGAGGTGATGAGAATGTGTAGCTCGGGGGATGATTTTGTGCTGGCCGCCGCGGCCATTGCCATTTCCATTTCGCAGGGAAAAAGCGCCGCCGAGGTGAACATTCTGGGGGAGCTTTTCAGTGCGATCGGCGATAATCTGGGACTTATCGCGGCAAAAAAAGAAATCTGCGAAAGCGCTTCAAACGGATTCTGACCGATAAGTCTCCGCGCGAATCGCGGTGGGTGCCCATGGAGCCGGGTGCTTTCAGCTGCAGCGGGCAAAAAAATTCCGCCGCCGAAAACAGCCGGAAGCGGAAAGCAATAAATATTGATTTAGCATTTAAAACAGGTTACACAGCTTTGTGGCGCGGGTTTTGGGTAACCACCTGCGCCGCCTGATAGAGCGCATTTAACAGGTCTGTTTCATATTGAAGAGAAAGTGTTTCAAGCTTTGAGTACACTTCCCCCTCATAGGTGGCCACATATTTGGCAGGAAGGCGGTTTAAGGCATAAGAAGCAATGTCCATTCTGCATTTGTCACACTGGCAGCAGCCCAGCTTGTCGATGGTTTCATCCAGTTTTAGAAGAACCATCTGTTCCATCATATTTTTCAGAATCACTTCCATGGCAAATCACCCGCCCTCTTCCTCAATACATCCAATAATTTTCTGTAAATATATAGTAGCACAACTACTTTTTGAAGTAAATTAGAGCTATTGTACAAATTACAGGCACAGCCTTTGGGGCAAAGACCTTGGGTTTGCCATGGATTCCGCTGTGCAGAATCACCTTTTTCGCTCCCTTTGGGCCGCCCGAACCAAAATCTGCGTGTTCATACCTGAGACATACTTTTCTAGTATTATGTTAACAAATAGATTGATGGAGGTCTGGATATGAGCCAAAATGAGAAAGCGGTCCTGCAAAGCAAGCTAACAGTGTATTCGGTCTGCTACCAGGAGGCCAAAAAAGCGAAGGACCTTAAGCGCATGGCGCGCCTCGGAATGATCATTCATGATTTGAAAAATGAATTGTCCATACTGGTAGATTAGGCGGCAGCTCTTGCGTGACAGCAGGAGCTGCTTTTGTTTGCGTTCGGGTGCCTTCTGTTTCGGGAGTGCGAACGAACCATATCCACTTTCTATGATAAGGACGGTCATCCGATAAGGTAGAATAAGTCGCGCAAATTTCTAAATGGATAAAAAAGACATAGTATGCAGTCTTTGATAGAATGAAGTTACGACACACATACTGAAAGGAGACAGCAAACCATGACTGAGAAAATTGTACAGTTAAATGAGGGAGGCGCTCAAAGCCGCGGCCGACGGCGCCGGGAATCAACTCATTCCCGGTGAGGGAGAAAAAACTGACACTACCGGTACAAAATAACCGTGACGCGTCTAGCGCACCGCCTAAAACCGAATAGGTATGAAAAATCCCGTCCTGTGTAAACTGCAGGATGGGATTTTTGATTTTAATTCAATTTATATTGACGTTTATCGATTTGATACATATAATATTCATATCGAAGTTTATGAATGTGAGGAACCGATATGGAAAACTATTCGGATTATATAAAGGTGTTTAAAGCGCTGGGCGAAACCAAAAGAGCAATGATTATAGATATGCTCTCCTGCGGGGAGCTTTGTGCTTGCATGATTTTAGAGAAGTTTGAGATGTCCCAATCCACACTGTCCCATCACATGAAACTTCTGTGCGAGTGTGGACTTGTCAAAAGCAGAGAGGAAGGCAAATGGACGTACTATTCGCTGAATGCGGATACCATCAGTAAAACAAAGCAATTTTTCTGTCATATCACATCTGATAAGGAAAATTGCATTTGCAAAGAAAACATCGATTGCTGCAAAGGCTGTGGTGAAAACGAGCAAAAGACCTCTTAATCTCCGATGCAGAGCCTGAAAACTGAATCTAGAATGGAGTTGTCTGTTATGAAAAAAATGAAAATATTTGAACCGGCCATGTGCTGCCCTACTGGACTTTGCGGAGTGGGCGTCGATCCTGAACTGCTGCGTATTTCCACTGTGCTGGACACACTGAAAAAACGCGGGGTAAATGTAGAACGCTTTAATCTTAGCAGTGCACCGAGGGAGTTTATCACCGACCAAACGATTAACGCTTATATCCATACCAAGGGGCCGGAAGGCTTGCCCGTCGTTGTGGTAGATAGCAAAATTGTGATTACAGGCCGATACCCCACCAATGAAGAATTTACGAAGCTGCTCGATCTTCCTGAAGGAATGCTGACAAAACAGAGCGAGGCTGCAAAAGTAAAAATCACCAGGAAAAAGTCTGGCGGCTGCGATTGTAAGGGAGGTTGCTGCTGATGGAGCTTTTTCATCCCTTGACGGTCTCTTTGACTAAGTACCTCTTTTTTACTGGAAAAGGCGGTGTTGGTAAAACCAGCATCGCCTGTGCTACTGCCGTATCTCTTGCAGACAACGGAAAACGGGTATTGCTGATTAGTACCGACCCTGCCTCCAACTTACAGGATGTATTTTCGATGAAATTGACGAACAAGGGAACGCCCATCCACGACATACCAAATCTGGTCGTGGCGAACCTTGATCCCATACAGGCCGCGGCCGAGTACCGGGAAAGCGTGATAGCACCCTATCGCGGCAAACTGCCCGAGTCGGTCATCGCCAATATGGAAGAGCAGCTTTCCGGCTCCTGTACAGTGGAAATAGCAGCTTTTAACGAGTTTTCCAGCTTTATTACAGACGGTAAAGCACAACAGGAATATGACTATATTATTTTCGACACGGCCCCTACGGGCCACACGCTGCGGATGCTCCAGCTTCCGTCTGCGTGGAGTAATTTCATCAGCGAAAGCACACATGGCGCGTCCTGCTTGGGCCAGCTTTCCGGCTTAGAAAGCAAGAAAGCGATTTACAAGCGGGCTGTGGAAACACTGGCAAATAGAAACCTGACCACGCTGATTCTCGTCACCCGCCCCGAAACTGCACCGTTCAAGGAGGCAGAACGGGCTTCCGGTGAGCTTTCTGCGTTGGGCGTTCACAATCAAATATTGGTTGTCAACGGCGTACTGACGGAACACAGTGACGCCTTATCTTCCAGCTTATATGAAAAGCAGCAGATGGCTCTCACTGCATTGCCTGAAAGCCTACAAGCGCTTTCGCTCTATATGGTGCCGTTGCGGGCATATAATGTCACGGGACTTTCTAATGTGCGCGCCCTGCTGAATACCGACCATGTTACCATGCACACGGAAACGTTGAACGCTGCCGGTATCCCTTCGTTGAACGATGTGATAGATGAACTGGCGGCAGACGGAAAGCGTGTTATTTTCACAATGGGTAAGGGCGGCGTAGGTAAAACTACTGTTGCCGCTGCTGTTGCGCTGGGACTTGCAAAGCGTGGAAAGAGAGTCCACCTCACCACCACTGATCCCGCCGCACATCTTAAATTTGTGCTGGATGAAACGAGCGGCGTTTCCATGAGTCATATTGACGAGGCCGAAGAACTGAAAAAGTATCAATCTGAGGTGCTTTTTAAGGCGCGCGCTTCGGGCATGGGCGATGAAGATATTTCCTATGTGGAGGAGGATCTGCGTTCTCCCTGCACACAGGAAATCGCCGTATTCCGTGCCTTTGCGGAGGTGGTGGATAAAGCCAACGATCAAGTAGTAGTAATCGACACAGCGCCCACAGGTCACACCCTTCTTTTACTGGAATCTACGCAGAGCTACAACCACGAAATCGAACGTACCAAGGGTGAAATTCCTGAATCGGTAATGCGGTTGTTGCCCCGGTTGAAATCCAATGAGACCGAGGTTGTCATTGTGACTTTGCCCGAAGCAACCCCTTTCTATGAGGCGTTACGTTTGGAAGACGATTTGAAGCGGGCGGGGATTGCTGCAAGATGGTGGGTAATCAATCAATCCCTTTATGGTGCGAACACCACCAACCCCATACTGGCGGCAAAAGCAGCAAACGAAGTAGAATGGCTCAACCGTATTGATGAACATGCACATGGTCAATTTGCGCTGATTGCGTGGAGTTCCGATGAGATCAAAGGCGATCGCCTGTTAACTCTTTAAGGGGATAAATATGGTTAAAGTCGCATTTATCTGTGTCCACAACTCTTGCCGCAGCCAGATTGCAGAGGCGTTGGGCAAACATCTTGCCGGCGATGTATTTGAAAGCTATTCGGCAGGAACAGAAACAAAATCGCAAATCAATCAGGATGCAGTTCGCTTGATGAAACAGCTTTACGGGATTGACATGGAAAAGACACAGCGTTCAAAGCTGCTTTCAGAACTTCCACCAATTGATATGGTTGTTACAATGGGTTGTAATGTCGATTGCCCCTATCTCCCCTGTAAGCACAAGATCGATTGGGGGTTGGATGACCCGACGGGAAAAAGCGACGAGGAGTTTGTTAGAACCATTGGAGCAATAGAAGAAAACATCAAAGAGCTTGCATTAAAATTGATTTCGTCCAAAGAAACATAAATGCCTGGATGATCGTTTGGAGCAGAGCATAAAAAGTAGCGCCCTCATCTCCCAACCATGGATGAGGTTGAAAATATTAGTTTTTCCAGTCCACACTTAGTCCACATAAAAGTGATAATTCGAGTTGGTTTAAGTTTAAACGAAAACAAAGAGAAACCGCATGAACACTGACTTTTTCAGCATTCATGCGGTTTTAAAGCTGGTCCGAGTGGCGAGACTTGAACTCACGGCCTCTTGACCCCCAGTCAAGCGCGCTACCAACTGCGCCACACCCGGAATTGCAACGTGGATTATTCTATCATACTTGTAGGCAAAACGCAATCCTTTTTTTGAGAAATTTTGAATTTTTTGCGGTTTTCGGGCCGGTAAAACCGGCAGAATAGATAAGACGCTTGATTTTCCGCACTTTGCAGACTAAGATAAAGGAAAGAGACGGACGATGGGAGGATTCTGAATGACAAAGATGGAGCAGTTCCAGCAGATGATAGACGAAAGCAGCCGAATTGTGTTTTTCGGCGGGGCAGGGGTATCTACGGAGAGCGGAATTCCCGATTTTCGCAGTGTGGACGGCCTGTATCACCAGTCGTTCTGCTACCCGCCGGAGGAAATGCTGAGCCACAGCTTTTATGTGCGGCACACGGCGGAGTTTTTTGATTTTTACCGCAAAAAAATGCTGTGTCTGGACGCGCAGCCCAATGCAGCCCACCGCAAGCTGGCGGAGCTGGAGCGGGCGGGCAAGCTGTTGGCGGTCGTGACCCAGAATATCGACGGCCTGCATCAAAAGGCGGGCAGCAGGCGGGTATACGAGCTACATGGCTCGGTTCACCGCAACTATTGCCAGAAATGCCATAAAGAATACAACGCCGAATTTATTCTGCACAGCGAAGGGATCCCCACCTGCACCTGCGGCGGCACCGTCAAGCCCGATGTGGTGCTGTATGAGGAGGGGCTTGATCAGGACGTGATCAACGGTGCGGTCAGCGCGATCCGCAAGGCGGATATGCTGATCATCGGCGGAACCTCGCTGGCCGTGTACCCGGCCGCCGGGTTGATCAAGATGGAACTAACGCAAGGAAGGAGACCTCAGCAAAGATGAAACAACCGAAAAGTGCGAAATCAAAATCGACAAAACGTAAAATTGTATCCGCAGCAGCTGTTCTGCTGGCTGCCGTGCAGATGTCCGCCACGGCTTCCGCGGCGGTGCCGGTGTTCGGCCAGCTCAGCCTGACCAATCTGGTCGCGACCTCTCTGATGAGCGATTACAGCAGAACGGTGGCGCCCGGTCTAGTGGAAACAAGATTCACGTATACCAATTTAAATTGTAAAATTAATGAGTGCTTTATGCTGGAATACGATCCCTCTGCGGGGCAGATCGGCATTACGGTCGGCACACCGGGAGACACTACATATGCGGGCGGTTACCATGCCGCCACGGTGCGCGCGCAGGCCGCCGCGGCCATGGCCAGGGGGAAACCGGTCGTCGCGGCGATTAACGGCGACATGTTTAATATGACCACCAATCAGCCGTGGGGTGTCGTCGTCAAGGACGGCGTTGAATTGCAGGGCGCCGTGTCCTCCCGCGCCTACCGCTGGAACTTTTTCGGCATAAAAAAGGACGGCACTCCCGTGATCGCTTCCAATGCCGATTACCCGCAGATGAAATCCGAGCTGCAGAACGCGATCGGCCTGTATGATACCCTCCTTGTTAAGGACGGCAACGTCGTCGCGCAAAAGGATGCGGATCAAAGAACCTTTTCGCCGCGGCTTGGCGTCGGCCTTCGTGCCGACGGAACCGTGTTTTTCATCATGGTAGACGGTCGGCAGTCGCAGTATTCCACGGGGGCGACGCTCAAGGAATTCGCACAGCTGATGAAGGATATGGGAGCGGTGCAGGCCGGCAATCTGGATGCGGGCGGTTCCGCCACGCTGCTCAGCCGCAATTACGGCAGCAGTACGCTGCTGCTGCGCAACAAGCCCTCCGACGGCAGGGAGCGCCCGGTTCCCAATTCCCTGCTCTTTGTTACCAAAAGCAGGTCGATGTAGTCTGGACCATTTTTGATTTTGCAAATCATTGAAAAATCGCAAAAAATCTCCTTTCCCTGAAAAGCGGATCCTCATCCGGCTGATTGGGGAAAGGAGTTTTTTTCTTCAGCTGGCGGACTTCATCTCCAGCCGCAGCTTATCGCTGATCATGGCGATAAACTCACTGTTTGTGGGCTTTCCGCGGGTGTTGTGAATCGTGTACCCAAAATAGGAATTCAGGATGTCGATGTCGCCTCTGTCCCAGGCAACCTCAATGGCGTGTCGAATCGCACGCTCCACACGCGAGGGAGTTGTCTCATACCGCTTGGCCACACTGGGATACAGCTGTTTGGTTACGGCGTTGATAATGTCTGGTGTCTGCACGGCCATAATAATGGAATCCCTCAGATAATGATACCCCTTAATATGAGCCGGGACACCGATCTGATGAAGGATTTCTGTGACCTGAATTTCAAGGGAAGGTTTGCCTTTTGGTGCCGGTACCGAAGCCTGTTCCGATTTTGGGGCGATACTGCCGCATATTTTTAAGATCCTCTGGGCCAGCTCTTTTGCGTCGAACGGTATGATTACAAAATATGCAGCTCCGGAAAGCATTACCTCACGCTCCAGCGTGGGGCTGCTGAATGTAGACATGACAATGAAGGAAGGCGCCTTGGAGGCGTACTTTTTTCTAATCCCATGAATGACTCCGATCGCATCCAGTCGGGGCATGAACAGGTCCAGAAGAACGACGTCGGGTTGTTCGAGATCAATATGGTCTAAGACCCTCAGTCCATCCTTTGGAGAATAGACGACATCAATACCCGCAACTTCAAAATCATGAGAATAGCTTCGAGCAAATTCGTCAGTGTCATTAGAAATCAGCAGTTTTAAATGTTTTTCCATGAACATATCCCCCTGTTTTTTAATTTACAGGCTTATAATACCATATATTGGCATTTATGGCAATACATTACACAATATTTTTTACGCGAATTTGGTAATTATATTTCAAAATATAAAAATATTTCGTGTTAAGATGCCTTTTCCGTGCTCTCCAGACTCGTTTTTTCAGAGATTTCCAACATGTTTTCTGCCAGAATTCCGTAGCCGCGCGTCGGATCATTGACAAATACATGGGTTACAGCGCCCACTAATTTCCCGTTTTGCACAATTGGGCTGCCGCTCATTCCCTGAACAATTCCTCCCGTTTTGCCGAGCAGATCAGGATCAGTCACTTTAACGACCAGATTCTTCGTTTTGGTGCCGTCCTGATAGTTGATCGATTCGATTTCAATGCCATAGGGCCTGGGTGCCGTTCCGTCCACCGTGGTGTAAATCTGTGCGGCGCCTGTTTTTACTTCCTGCTTTGCGGCAAGGGGGATCGCCTGCGCAGGAACAGGAGAGGCATTCAGTGTGCCGTATACGCCGGCTTCAGAATTGGCCTGCAGCTGGCCGACAGGGAAATCGTTGTTGAAATAGCCGCGCAGTTCGCCGGCGCGGCCCTTCTGGCCCTTGACAATTCCGCTGATGGTCACGGAGATAACGTCGCCGCTGCGAAGCGGCATCAGCTCGTTTGTGTCCACGTCGCAGATGCCGTGCCCAAGGCCGCCGAACGCTCCGTTCGACGGGTCATAAAAGGTTACGGTGCCAATACCGGCAGTACTGTCGCGCACCCAAAGGCCGCCCTTATAACTTCCGTCCACATCGGACAGAATAGGGGTAAGGGTTGCTGTGAGTGCTTCTTCGTTCCGTTTAATGGAAAGCTTGACCGGTTCGCCGGCGCTGCTTTCGATGAGCTTTGCCACCTGGCTGTTTTGGGTAACGGCCTTCCCGTTCACCGCGGTAATGATGTCGCCCACCTTCACGCCCGCCACAGCGGCGGGATTAATCATTTTTCCGGCGCTCTCAATGTCGGCCACGCCGACCACCATCACGCCGTTTGTAAACATTTTGATGCCGAAAGGAGTACCGCAGGGCACCAAAAGCTTTTCCTGCACCACCTTCACGCTGACCGTTTTGATAGGGATTACGTCAAACAGCATCAGCTGAGCATGGTAATTTTGGTTTGCGGATTTTAAAGCCGACGCGGTAATTTCTTCTTTGTTGACCGTGTCGATAATGCTCAGGCCGGTCTGGTTCAGCCGCAGCTTGGTTCCCGCCGTCACGCGGAACTGGTCGGGCAGGGTGTAGTGGTAGTATCCCACTGCCGACCCTGCCAGCAGAGTAAGTGCGGTGAGCCAGCCGGTCAATCGTTGAAAAAATTTTTTTCTTTTTTTCAAACATTCACCTCCTTTCGC
>PPYE01413827.1_pt1 | contig 14492 bp, 8 predicted proteins | sample 1559881 | NCBI WGS metagenome assembly PPYE01 (sample SAMN08240022, study PRJNA423297) | Human gut metagenome, whole genome shotgun sequencing project.
ACAAAGCCATACAGTACCTTGACAATATTGGTTATTACAGATTGTCTGCTTATATGTATCCTTTGTTGAAGATGCCCAAAACAGCACATTTGTATAAGGAAGGTTCAACATTCGAAAAGGTGATGATGCTTTATCGCTTTGACAAGAAACTAAGGCTACTCATGTTCAATGAGATAGAAAAGATTGAAATTGCTATCAGACGTGCGGTGATGCAAATAACAGCAGATATGACTGGCAATCCCTTTTGGCTTACTGACTCTTCTTATTTCTTGGATAGTTCAAAGTTCAATGAAACAATGCGAGCTATATCCAAGGAATATAGCAAATCTAAGGAGGAGTTCATTCTCCATTTCAAACGAACCTACTCAGAACCTTACCCACCATCGTGGATTTTAGGTGAACTGCTTACTATTGGAAATGTCAATGCCATTTATCGCAACATTAAACAAAATCGCATACGCAAGCGCATTGCCAAACGTTTTGGGTTGCCTATCAATGTGTTTGAGTCATGGCTCACGGTTATTGCTGTTACTCGAAATGCCTGTGGTCATCATTCAAGAGTATGGAACAAGCAGAATGCTATTCAGCCAGCAATTCCCAATAGTCCTGCAGGAGAATGGATAACGCTACCAACAGATTCCATGCGTGCTTACTTTGATCTCTGCATCATCAAGTACTTTCTTAATGTTATATCCCCCAATAATGATATGCAATCCAAACTAACATGGTTGTTCATTCGGTTTCCTGAAATTGACTTAAAAGCTCTCGGCTTTCCGCAGGGATGGGAAACGGAACCATTATGGAGGTAATAACATGTGGAATGGCTACTGATCATTCACTCCCTTACATGGTTTTCTTTGTTTCCTTTTTATCATATTATGGGGTCGGTTCAAACGACCCCATCCAATCCATATCTATGTAATTTTGATGTGTAACTACTCAGTACCCATATGGAGAACTGATAGTTATAAATGCTATACTTGTGTTATCCACCATTAAACCCAAAGAAACTATCGCTTAATACTGGAGAAATTTTACTCCTATACTATATAAATGTTTTTTAGCCTACAGGGCGGACGCATCAAAATGCGTTCGCCCTGCTTGTGGTTTACGATTTTGGTTACTGTGTATTCATGCGCAGGCTTCCTGCTGAAAGATTTCCGCTCTTTACCTTCAGCTCCACCTTGCCTGCTTGACGACGAGCACGCAAATAGATGCAAGCAGAACCCTTATAGAGGCTGCGCGAGGCATGGGCTGCCAACTGTTTGTCACCTACTGGCAACTCTGACGAAGCCATATCGCCATTGCCTACTGCCACGATGTCGGCTTCGCCCTTCACCTCTATATGTAATAAGTCATGAGCACTCAGCACGCGACGCCCCTTGCGGTCAACAGCTGTCACTCTCACCATCATCAAGTCTTTGCCGTCTGCATGCCAGTCGGTAGTTTCGGGCTTCAACTTCAGCGCCACAGCCTCTCCGGTAGTGGTAAGCTGATGACGCGCCACTACCTTTCCTGCCTTCCTTGCCACAGCCACCAATGTGCCAGGCTCATAAGGCACTGCATCCCAGCGTATGCGGTTGCGCAGCTTGGGATCAGCGTCATTCTTTTTTACTCCCAGGCTCCTGCCATTGAGCAGCAGTTCCACCTCATCGACATTCGTATAGGTATAGAGTGAGAGCTGCTCGCCCTGGTTTCGGTTCCAGTTTTCAGACAACCGTTGGGTAGCCACATTGATGCCGTTCCACTGCGTATCGGTGCCAGCCTTCTCAATGATGGCGATATGTACGAGGGGCTCTTCAGAGAACATACTCTTCACGAAGTAGGCATCGGGCTTGGGAAGCATGGTCATATCGAACACTCCCTTGTTCCATCCCTTCAGCGGCCAGCCCAAACTCTCGCCCAAGTAGTCGACAACCCCCCAGTAGGCCAGTCCCATCACCTTGTCGAGATTCATCTCAAAGAAGTTGGGTCCCATGGCTTCTGTGCTCGCCTCGCTCTGATAGAATATCTTTTCGGGATAACGCTTCATGTCGCCGGGGAAGTACATATAACGGTAATTATACGAGTTGACTTCTGTGGCAACAGCCAGATCGGCAGGCAACGAGTCGGTATCGATATTGCGATAACGTGGATGCATCGCCACCGTGGTGAGACGGGTATGGTCATAGCGATGCAGCAGTTGGCGCATCAGTCTGTAGAGGGTTACTCCCCAGTCGTTGAAGGGCATGTCGGCATGATGCTGCAGCTCGTTGCCCAAGCTCCATAGGACGACGCAGGGATGATTGCGGTCGCGCTTCACCCACTCGGGTATGTTCTTCTGCCAAAGGCTCAGGAAGTCTCCCCTGCCTCCAGTGAATTGGGAGTTCCATTTATCATACAGTTCGTCGACCACCAAGATGCCATACTGGTCGCACAGGCGCAACAGGTCCTCGCTGTAAGGATTATGGGATGTACGAATATGGTTGAAGCCAAAGCGCTTCATAGTGAGCAACTGTTGCTCGATGGCACGAGGATAGGCTGCAGCACCAAGGGCTCCCAAGGTGTGATGATTGGCGTAACCCTTGAGCAACACTTTCTTTCCGTTGAGCAGGAGTCCGTGCTGGGGAGACAGTTCTATGGTACGCATGCCGAAGTGCTCACGTGTTTTGTCAGCCACTCTTCCTTCCTTGTCGTAGAGCGTCACCTCGGCAGTATAGAGATAAGGATGGTCGCACGACCATAGCTGGGCGCCCTCCAGCGTGATGGTTGGCAGTTCATATTCGCGGTCGCGCCACTTGGCATTAAAAGGCATGTCGGTTTTCTGCTGCGCCACTACTCTGCCTGTCATGTCGAGGATTTTCACCTCTACAGGCATTGAGCCATGATTCTCACCTTTCTGTTTCTTCAGGCGGTTCACTATCTCTGCCCTAATGTTCACCTCGCGGTTGTTGCGAGTGGTGATATAGAGTGGATGGCGAGGGAAATAGAGTTGGTCGTTGGTGATGATAAGGCGAACATCACGGAAGAGTCCGCCACCCGTATACCATCGCGAATTATTGGCAGCACGCGTATCTGTCCTCACGGCTATCTCGTTCTTCTCGCCGTAACGGAGCAACTGGCTCACGTCGATATCGAATCCCAAATAGCCATAGTCGGTTGCCGCCACATGCTGTCCGTTCACATAGACATCGCCCACAAGCATCATGCCTCCGAAGTCGAGCATCACCCGTCTTCCTTTCCATTCTTCCTGGGGTGTCAGTTCGTATCGATACCAGCCTATGCCCATCTCCTTGAATCCTCTTGCGCTGAGTCGGCTTTTCACATTATTGGCAGCATCCTTGCTGTTGGCACGTTCGTCTGCCCCCGGTGCCACCCAGGGCTGATAGAGTTGGAAGTCATGAGGCAGGTTGACGACCTCGCATCCCTGCATAACTTCATCCAAGAGATGGGTGTTCTGTATGTTGTCAGATGGCAGGCTGATACCTTTTACATCACCGCGATGGAACTGCCATCCCCAGTTGATATCTATCGTATCTCGCACGGAAGCCTGTGCTGCCGTACTGCTCATCATAACCCAGCCTGCCATGAGCAGCATGAGCCAAAAGTTCTTGTTGATTTTCATCCTTGTAGTTGATTAGTTTTTTAATAATAGCACACAAATATACTAAATTACTATCATATAATGCAACTTTCGCATACGGGGAGTGAAGAGATGTTGGGGAAATTAAGAAAAGTTGGGGGAAATTAAGAGAAGTTATGGGACAAATCCTACATCTTATACAAGAAGATGCAATAGGCTTCAACTGCTTACAAAGCCGCTTTCATTGCTCTACGAAATAGGCTTCATTGACCATCGAAGCCGCTTTCATATTTCGAGGCTTTTCTATTGGTTGTGGTTTAACGATTTTAGTTGACCACTTTAAGTTTTATTGATAATACGAGTTGACTCAGTTATTACTTATTTATAATTCACGTTGACTTATTTGTCCAAAAGCTGGGTTACAGAACGAACCAAAACTCTTTGGAAAGTGAGCCAAAATTGGTACAACGAACAGGACGCCCTAATAAATAACCCCTGTCAAGGCAAGACATAAGCTTGCGTTGACAGGGGTTAAGTGAGGAAATTTATTATTTGTTGTTCGTAATATTCTGATCACTCCATAAGATGGTTTTTGCTGTAAGGATAGGACGAGTAAGTATTAATTGGTTTTTAGTTGTCTGATAACCAAATCCTCCACCACAAAAATAATTATCTTGTTCAAGAATCTGTAAATCAACGCCATATCCACCTTTCTCTGTAGCAGTCCATAATCTATATGTATTCAATCCAGCAACAATCTTATTATATAGACTTATTGAGTTTTTATCATATCCTGGTTGAAAACCAGTAATTTTGACTATATTTTCCTCCAGTTTAGTATTTGTGATGAGTTCCAGAGTAGGATATCCTGTTATTGATACTTTTCGTTCAGTTGGTTCACTTTGAACTTTTAACAATAACTCGTGCATTATTTTGAGGTCCTCTTCTGATGGTAAATACCAATTGCTGCCCCATGCGAAGTCGTCACCTTTTTTTGTTGCATCATACCATGTCATCGGTTCAGCAACATTCTTCACTGCAAATCTTGGACCTCCGATCCACAACTGCACCCAGTCTACGGTCTCAGTTGTACCATCCTTCAAAGTAGCTGTTTCTGTACCAGTTGTTGGACCAGTAGTAAGCGTATAGTATTTGCCTGCTTTGAGGCCTGTATCTTTTGTGGTCTTGAAACATCTATCATCATTCCAAACAGAAATCTTCACTCCAGCAGGAACAATAACATAATATATTCCCGCATTGCCGTTGCTTGCTTTATTGAATACCGAAACCTTAGTTTCGCTTGTCTCGACTTCGTAGCCAGCATCATTCTTCTTAGCCTTCAGCCCCGACACATACTTGCCGTCAGCAGTCTTCAGATAGATGTCGCACGGACCGTAGTTGTCCACCTTAACGATGCGCAGCACAGCCACCTTGGACTTCAGAGTGATCGAAAGACCTTTTTCGCCCGTTGTAGCCGCAGCTGTTTTTCCAGCTACAGCAAAGTAGTTTGCCACGTTAGCAAAATCACCAGTTTGGTTTGTCAGGTTCACTTCATTACCTGGGAAGTAAGCATACCAGTCGGCATTCTCTGTGGTTGCCTCAGCTTGAGCACTGGTAAACTGGCTGCCATTGTTAGTGAAAGTATAGTAATTTGATATTTTGCTGTTGCTTACACTCACCTGGTCGTTCACGGCAAATGCAAACTTCCATGTGCCGCTTTCATCTGTCATAGTGGCACGCGAGCTTAGATTTTCAACAGAAGCATTGAGGGTCATTCCTCTCTTTGGCTGTATATCGCCATTGTCGTCGTTGCTACAGGCTGCGAGAACTACAGCAGCCAACATAAATACTGAATACAAAAACTTTTTCATGTTCTAATCCGTTTTCAATTTGTGTTCCTGTGGTTAATTTCTAATTGTTCTCATGCCTATTCCCAAACGTCTTCGTCATCTCCGCTTGTTACGCCTCCTTCGACTTGAAAACCAGGGGATGGTACAGATGGGGGGGTACTGGGTTGGCCTGGACTGCCAGCAAAAATGGTCAATGCCTCTATAGCATATAAGCTAACAAGAGGCTTCATGTAAGTTTTTTTCTGCATAATGTCTCTTCAAATGTTAATTAGTAAATACTCATCTTTATTAAGCGGCTGCAAAGGTACTATAAAAAATGTAATTTATACAAATCTATGTGTTACATTTTTGTTACAATCACAAAAATAAAGAAATTTTAAGTTTTTATCTAACTACTGAAGTTTCGCATGTGGTTCAAGTACGGGCTGAAGGCCCAAAAGCTCCTATAAGCAGCACGCCTGAAAGGGCAGAAGCTCTTAGCCCAGGGCAGCGCCCTGGGTATAATGGCAATCAGCAAGGCGCCCTGTAAGGGCAAAAGCTTTGAAAATTGCCTGAGTTTTAAAGCTTTTGCCCTTACAGGGCGACAGGTTTGCGAACGTAATAACCCAGGGCGCTGCCCTGGGCTAAGAGCTTCTGCCCTTTCAGGGCGTGCTGCTTATAGGAGCTACTGCCCCTTCAGGGGCGTGTGGGATAAAACTTGCGAAACTTGAATAACTATCATACAACATTGTTGCCTTTAAAAGTGACAATAAAAAAAATTATAGCTCTTTTTTTCATTTTTTCCATTATTCCTTTTTGAGGTTTATACAAAATTGCGTATTTTTGCAAATGAATTTAGAACTTAATTCAAACAAATAACTATGAAGTATTTCAACTTTTTAGGAATCATCCTTATAGTAGAAAGAAATATTTATGGTGGAACAATTATTCATGTTACCTACAAAGGGTTACAAATATCCAAAACCATAAAAGGAGCTGTGACTGTCTTTTGTGGAAAATCTGAAATTTCAGAACTTAAATGGAATAATAACAAACAACAATGATAGACATCAAAGGAATAACAAAGAGCTTCGGCTCGCTGCAGGTGCTTAAAGGTATCGACCTGCATATCAATAAAGGTGAGGTGGTAAGTATCGTAGGCCCCAGTGGCGCAGGCAAGACCACCCTGCTACAGATCATTGGCACACTCGACCGCCCTGATGAGGGAAGCGTAGTGGTAGACGGTATTGACGTGAGCAAACTGTCACAGCGGAAGTTGAGCGACTTCCGTAACCAGCACATCGGTTTCGTATTCCAGTTTCATCAGTTACTGCCTGAGTTTACCGCTCTCGAAAACATCATGATCCCTGCTTTCATTGCAGGCAAGAGCCGCAAGGAAGCCAAGGCAAGAGCTGAAGAACTGCTCGACTTTATGGGGCTGAGCGAAAGAGCTCATCACAAACCAGCAGAACTGTCGGGAGGTGAGAAGCAACGCGTGGCTGTGGCAAGAGCTTTGGTAAATAATCCTGCTGTAATCCTTGCCGATGAGCCTTCGGGCAGCCTCGACTCACACAACAAGGCTGAACTGCATCAGCTCTTCTTCGATCTGCGCGACAAGTTCGGACAAACCTTTGTCATTGTCACACACGACGAGGGACTTGCCTCGATTACCGACCGAACCATACACCAGAAAGACGGTATGGTAGAAAAGAACGAAGACGTGAAGAGTGAAGACGTGAAGAGTGAAGAATAAAAACAACCTACAGATAAAACAAAGAACACATATATGAGCAACAAGATAAAATTAGGCGATTTCAACAGCCTGAGAGTGGTGAAAAGAGTAGACTTCGGCATTTACCTTGACGGAGGTGAAGAAGGAGAAATCCTTCTTCCTACCCGTTACGTACCCGAAGAGGTGAGCATTGGCGACGAGCTTGAGGTGTTTATCTACCTCGACCAAGACGAGCGACTCATCGCTACCACTGAGAAGCCACTTGCCAAGGTGGGCGACTTCGCCTACCTCGAAGTGAAATGGGTGAACGAATATGGCGCCTTCTTGGGATGGGGACTGATGAAAGACCTCTTCTGTCCCTTCCGTGAGCAAAAGAAGCGCATGGTTTTGGGCCAGTCATACATCGTTCACGTACATATTGACGAGGAGAGCTATCGCATCGTGGCATCTGCCAAGGTGGAGCGATACCTGTCGGAGGAACATCCTCACTATCGTCATGGCGACGAGGTGGACTTGCTGATCTGGCAGAAGACAGACCTCGGCTTCAAGGTCATCATCGACAACCAGTACCCTGGTCTGCTCTATCAAGACCAGATATTCCAGTACATTCATACTGGCGACAGAATGAAAGGCTATATCGGAAGAGTGCGCCCTGACGGAAAGATTGATGTGAGTCTGCAGAAAACAGGACAACAGCAAACTGCCGACTTTGCCGAAACACTCTACCAGTATCTGCTCGATAACGATGGTGCCTGCGACTTAGGCGACAAGAGCGAGGCTGACGATATCTACGAACGCTTCCATGTCAGCAAAAAGGTATTCAAGCGTGCCATTGGCGACCTCTACAAGAAACGACTCATCACCGTGAGTCCTATGAGTATCAGACTTTTAAAGGTAAAAGGGTAAAAGGGTAAAAAAGTAAAAAGGTAAAAGAGTAAAAGAGTAAAAGGGTAAAAGGGTAAAAAGGTAAAAGGGTAAAAACGCCCTAAAAATAACAACCCACTTGTTTTGGATTTCCAAGACAGGTGGGTTGATATTTTTATAACAAGCGGAACTATTTCACTTTCTTCAATGCTCTCATGGCATTGAGGACAGCAAGAACCGTTACGCCGACATCGGCGAAGACAGCCATCCACATGGTACCTAAACCCACGGTGGCAAGCAACAGGACTGCCACTTTGACTCCTATGGCAAAGGCCACATTCTGATGGGCAATGCGGATGGTGCGACGGGCAATGTGAACAGCAAGAGGAACCTTTCGAGGCTCATCGTCCATCAACACCACATCAGCAGCCTCGATGGCAGCATCACATCCCAAGGCACCCATGGCTATTCCTACATCTGCCCTCTTCAATACGGGCGCATCGTTGATGCCATCACCTACATAAGCCAAAGTCCTGCCTGCAGGCTTCTGTTTCAGCAGTTGTTCTACATGAACCAACTTATCGGCAGGCATCAGTTCGGCTTTATATTCATCGAGACCCAACTGACGGGCTATGCGATCGCCCACTTCCTGACGGTCGCCTGTAAGCATCACTGTCTTGACGACACCCTCACGGCGCAACTGGGCTATAGCCTCGGCACTGCTTTCTTTTACACGGTCGCCTACCACAACAGGTGCACCCTCATCGGCTTGTACCAACACCTCGCCATGGGTCAGCGTGCCAGTCTTATCGAACACCACTACGCCCACCTTGGCAAGGGCATCCATATAACTGCTTCCCTTGATGAGAATACCTGCGCGGGAGGCTCCGCCAATGCCGCCGAAGAAAGTAAGCGGCACACTGATAACCAAGGCACAAGGACAGGATACCACAAGGAAGATAAGCGCACGGTTGAGCCATAGAGGTAACAGTTGCATAAAACTGCCCTCGCCAAAGAGCTGCACACCCAAGCCCAAAGTACCCAAGAGAGGCGGAACAATAGCTAAAACCAAGGCTGCCAGCACAACTACAGGGGTATAAATGCGGGCAAAGCGGGTGATGAAAGACTCACTGCGCGACTTGCTTGCATCGGCACCCTCTACCAGGGCTATGATACGAGAGGCTGTACTCTCGCCAAAGGTCTTGGTGGTCTGCAAACGCAGTTCTCCCTTCACATTGATGCAACCCGAATAAACCTCATCGCCCTCTTTTACCTCACGCGGTACACTCTCGCCCGTAAGAACAGAAGTGTCAAGAAGCGCAGAACCACTGACGACCTTACCGTCAAGAGGCACTTTCTCTCCTCGTTTTATCAAAACAGTCTCACCGATTTGTACCGTCTCGGGGGCTACAGTCTCTACCACTTCTCCATGACAGACGTGAGCCACATCAGGACGGATGGTCATCAGATGTGAGATACTGTCGTGACTCTTTCCCTCAGCATAGCCTTCGAAGAGTTCACCCACCTGGAAGAAAAGCATAACGAAGACAGCCTCAGCAAACTCAGTCTCCTCGCCCGGAAAGAAACCGATGCACAAGGCGCCTACGGTGGCAATGGTCATCAGGAAATGCTCATTGAACACATCGCCATGAGCAATACCCTCGGCAGCCTCGCCCAAGGTGTCATGACCTATCAGCAGATAGGGAACAAGATAAACCAGGAGCAACTGCCAGGTGGAAAGCGCGCATGTCTTCTCGACGAAGTAAGCTCCTATAAGCAATAATACAGTGACCGAGATGAGCAGAAGGCGCTTGCCAAGGCTTCCATGCTCGTCATGATGCTCGTGATGATGCTCACAGCCACAACCGTGAGAACCTTGAGCACAACCACATTCGTGATGATGATAATTTGATTCCATATTGATAAGATACTTTAGTTATATTACACTTCTTTTCGTTTTCGGATGCAAAAATACAAAAAGGCTTCTGCAACCTGGTTGCAAAAGCCTATTCTATATTATTATTTTAACTTGCGTATGTTGAGGAGTTAAAGGAGTTAAGGAGTTAAGACGTATGTCTTGCAACTTAAAACCACGCCAAAAAGGCTATTGTCTTAACTCCTCAGCGACCGTAGGGAGCGATAACTTCTTTAACTCCTTTAACTCCTCAACATACGTATGTGGAAAGACGTTCACCATCTACCCCATCCTGCATTAATACCACTGCACGGCATTGGAATAACCGCTTCGCTTATCGTACTTCAAAGCATCTGTAAGCGTAGAAGCGTTGCAACGGAACGTGAAGTTATAGCTGGTATAAGGAGCCAGCACCACCGAACAACTCATATTGAAACAATGGAGGTCGCGCTGCAGAGAAGCAGTTGTCATACTCATGGCCTTATTCTCGAAGTCGTAGCCAGATGAGAAGCTGATGTTCCAGCCATCACTGATGCGCACGTTACCACTGAAGTTGAGAGTCTGGGTAAACTTGTAAGGATAGCGCATGGTGCTCTCGTTGAACTTTTCGCGGCGAGTATCCTCACTCATGGTGATACCGTAACCCACAGAAAGCGACCAAGGCATATTGAAAGCCATGTAACCGTCGTCATCGGTCTTGGCCTTTCCGCCCTTCTTCTTGGCTCCATGCTTTCCAGCCTCCATGTCATCGTCGATATTGGTTTCGATATTGGTATCTACACCCTCATCGTCATCCTTGTTGCGGGAGTTATCGCTGTCGCTGTCATCGCCTCCTCCGAATAGTTTCTTCAACTTTTCAGGCGTAAGCGTGAAAGAGAAGTTCTGCGACATACCCTGGAAACGTCCGAAACGTCCCTTGCCCCACTCAGTATGGGTTCCCACATAAGGATTTCCCTGTTCGTCGAGTTCATAGGCATAGGTGGCAAAGACAGCATGCATGCTGTAAGTATAGTTTTTCCACCATTTCAGGCGCAAGTCGATACCGAGGTCGCTCCATGGCCGCACCTTGGCTGCCGTATTGTAGCTCATGTTGATATCGAAAGCATCGATAAGACTTATCTTTTTAAATCCGGTGGAGTCCTTATCGCTCTTGACCTTCATCTCAAGGTTGTTGCCCAACGTGAAGGAAATGCTTCCCTGCTTACCCTTGCCCGGCACTCCAAAGAGCGAGTTTTGATAAGGCGAGTAGCTGACGAGCGATACATTTCCATTGGCATCAGTCTTCTGATAAGTATCCCAGTATCCATAGCGAGAAGCACCAAAGTCTGGCGCATAGCTGAAGCTTACAGTTGGCGAGAGCACGTGGCGTATGGCCTGTATCTTGTCACCGAAGAGCTTGCGGTTGGGCACCCAGAAACCATAAAGCTTGGTAGAGGCACTGATGCTCATGTTCCAGTTGTACACATTATGGAAACCATAGGTCGTATCAGCCACCTCGACCTGCTTCTGCTCGTCCCACGACTTAGTGACCTTATTAGTGTACATACGGTCGGTAAAGTTGAAGTTAGGACTGATGTTGATGTACTTGAAGAGCGTGAAGTTGGCACTTACCGGAATGCGATGTTCCCATCCGTTGCGCCAGTCTTTAATAAGATTGCTCTTGAAAAGCAGGTCTTCCTTAGTGGAGATGGAGTTGCTCACATGTCCTGTATAGCTCAGGGCTATCTTCTCATACCACCGCTCGTCACCCACCATCTTCTTGCGACGGAATGGATAGAAACGCGCAATGTTGATATTGAGGTCGGGCAGAGTGACTGCCAACGAAGAGTCGCGCATGTTCTGCGAGAGGTTGGTAGTTGCCGTCAGCGACATACCTATGCTCGAAAAGTTGGTGCTCCAGTTGACAGACGAGGTTCTGGTACTCTGCGTCATCGACTGTGGATTATAGAGCGAGTTGAGATTGTTGCGCTCATAACTGGTTGAAGCAAAGTTGACGCTGGCAGAAAGCGAACTGTAAGGATTGGCCTTGGAGTCTTGTCGATGGCTCCACTGCAACTTGAAGCTCTCCTGCTCGGCAAAGTCGGGCATTCCCTTATCACCTGTCTTGGTATCCTGATAGCTGAAATAGAAGCTTCCCGAATACTTGTAGCGCTTGCGATAGTTGCTGGCAGCCGAGAGACCCCAAGAGCCCTTGGTGTAGATTTCGCCCAAGAGTTTCAAGTCCCATTTGTCGTTGATGGCAAAATAATATCCACCATCACGCAAATAGAATCCTCGGTCGCTCTCATCGCCATAAGTAGGCATGATAAAACCGCTGCTATAGCTCTTGGTAAAGGGGAAGAAACCATAAGGAATGGCGAAAGGCATAGGCACATCACACACCACGAGGTAAGCCGGACCAAAGACTACATCCTTGCCAGGACGCACCTTGGCACGCGAGAGCGAGATATAGAAATCAGGATGTGGGTCATCGCAGGTGGTGTAACGTCCATGCTGCAGATAGATCACTCCTGAAGAGTCGCGCTTGGAGCGCATACCCGACAGGAAACCGTCCTGCTGTTCGGTATATACATTATTAATAAGGGCTTTCTTGCTCTTGAAGTTGAACTTGATGGTATCGGTATCATACTCGTCGCTACCCATCTTGAATACAGGCTTTCCCTTTACACCACCTTCGGCAGTAGAGTCGGCCGTACCCATAGCCTTCACGTTACTCTTATCGATGTCCATCGAAATACGGTCGCTGGCAAGATCCATATTCTCATACTTCACCTGCGCAGAGCCATAAAGATGCGCCACCTTGTTCTTGGCGTCATAGACAAGCGAGTCGGAAGCCGAATAAGTGACAGGAGCATCTACTCCACCCGACTTCTTGCGGGCAATACTGTCGAGACGAATACTGTCGTCCACCACTTGGTTGTGCTTCCAGATAGCCTTTTGCAGAGAGTCCATGCGGGCAGTATCAGCCACCACATTGCCTGCTGAGTCGCGCAAGACAGAATCGACCACAGCCGTAGAGTCGGCGGCAGCCTTCTTCTTTTTCTTCTTGAAGAACGGCATGTTGGGACTTGCCATCATACAGATGAAGGCAAACAACAAAAGTGCTATGAAAGGATATTTTCTCATTTAGTTTGCAAAGTTAAGCATTTCTGCTTAGATTACACATCATGCTGATGTCTTTTTAGCTCATTCGAACATTTTTTCCCACTCCTTGAAGCGCAGGACGCCCTCCTCGCCAAACTTGGCCAAGCTTTTCTCAGCCTGCTGGATGGTTTTCTCACGATCGAGATGAGTCTTGCTGAAGAACTTGTCAGCATAGCAGATCACCTTTTCCTCCATGGTTTCCGGAAGGAAATCCTGATGGGGCAAAGGCAGATTCTGACTCTCTATCTGCTGGCATGTGATGCCTGCTCCCGTATGGCGCTCGCACACTCGTGCATGGCGCTCGAAGCCTTCACGACGCATCAGTTCGGCACCCAGACGACCATGACAGATGTAGGGTTGACTGCCAAAACACATGATGCCAGGAGCATCGGTAAGATAGATTCCGATGTCGTGAAGCATGGCTGCCTCTTCCACAAACTGAGCATCAAGATGCAGTTCGGGATGAGACGAAACAATCTGTAGCGCTCTTCGCGCTACAGATTGACTATGGGTAATGAGGATATGACGAAGCTCATCATCCTCAGGATAATACTTATCAATAATAGCTTGATAATTCATCTATTTAATGTTTAGTTTGTAATGTTCAGTGTTTAATTAGGCTCACGCCACGATACTTGCAAAGTAAACATTAAACACTGAACATTCAACATTATTCAGCCTCTCGCTCAATGTAGGCGATCACATCGCCCTTGCGAATCTTGCTGCCCTGCTTGGCATTGATTTCTACAAGCTTTCCGCCAAGAGCTGCGGGAACGGTCTCGAACTCGCCCCATGGAGCCAGGATGTAGCAGAAGGCATCACCTTCCTTATACTCCTTGCCGATGAATGGCTCTACGGCTGGCTGGCACTCGCCCTCGCCCTGGAACTCCCAGAAGATCTGACCGGCAACAGGTGCTACGATGGCATCAGCCTTGGCATGCTTGAACTCAGCCAACTGGGCAGGAGTCAATGTTGAGCCAAGCTTGGCATCCTTAGCCTTCTGCAGGTCTGTCAAGAAGTTCTTCTTAGCCTGACCGCTCTTGTAATTGCGATACTGCTCTGGGTGCATGGCAAGTTCGAAGAGTTCCTCGTCGTCCTGACCGTACTCCCAACCATTCTCGTCCATCTCCTTCTTGAAGTCGTCGAGAGCATTGGTAAGCAATGTGTGGGCATCAACATCAGTAAACTCACGACCCTGCTTCTTGGCAAGCTCTACGAGTTCGGGATCTATCTTGCCTGGAATCTTACCACTCTTACCGAGGATCATACCCCACATAGAGTCGTCCATCATCACGAAGCGGCCCTTGCCCTGCTCCATGGTGAGGAGGTTCATCAGGGAGATGTTCTTCACGTACTGGCTGAATGGTGTTACCAATGGAGGATAACCTACGCGTGGCCATACATACTCTACCTCGTCGAAGAGCTTGATCAGGAGGTCGTCCATAG
>PPYE01483498.1_pt1 | contig 14490 bp, 18 predicted proteins | sample 1559881 | NCBI WGS metagenome assembly PPYE01 (sample SAMN08240022, study PRJNA423297) | Human gut metagenome, whole genome shotgun sequencing project.
CTCATATTCGGCTACCTGTAGCAAGCAGATACACCCTTTCCCATTTATACTATAATATGTAAATATTGTAATATAAATCACGGTAGAGCGTTCAGCATTGATGTATCAGTTTTCGCTGGATTGCCAATATGTTGACGATATAATACTGAATTTTGAAAAAAGTTTTTTCAGGCGCGGTGTTTCAGATAAGCAGCAGGTCGGGAAAGTGCAAAATATGGTCGATATGCGCAATCGCCCCGGCTAATGTATCAAAGCGCCCCTCGCACGGATCGGGCACCTCAGTTAAAGCGGTGGGGTCTGCTGTAAGACCGTTTTCATCCAGCCACGCATCAAACGCCCTGCGCATCGCTGCGGCGTTGGCGCACTTTTCCTCGTTGGTGACACGCTCATCAAGGTAGATAATGGCATCATATTTGTGGGCTGCGGTGTTATGGGTAATTTCAGCAAAGGTGAACCTGTCTATATAGGTATGGAAGAAGAGTTCCACCCCCAACTTGTGCAGCTCGCCTTCCGCGCGCTGGCGTTCGGAAATTTGCGTTTTTTCGCCCAACGCAGTACGCAACTGGCAAAACAGCTCGTCCCCGTCCGCAGGGTACAACGCAGTGCCCTTGGTGTCCTCGATTTCCTCAAAGCAGTACGCCTGCTGCGAGGGCGACAGCATCCCCTGTTCAGCCAGCTGTATGGCATCGAGAAGATCCTGCCGATAGGATTGCGATAACGACATTACGAATTCCTTATTCATAAAAGATCACTCCTTGTTTATAATTGATGAATCTAGTATGAATTATAGTTCTTATTCGTGTCGAAATCGCTCGAAGTAAAAGTACACTGGAAACGAAAAAATCCATATCGAAATTTATCAAAAACAAACAAAAATAGCGTAAAAAAGAAAAAAATAAGAAATTGTCTTTTGCAATGTTTGCATTTAGTGCACTATAAGCACATGGAACAAATTCAAAAAGAAGTGGCGAAATGTGCAGAAAATGTGCAAAAATGTGCAGAAAGCTTTCAAACTACGAATGAAATATCCATCGGACACGATTGGGGAGTTTGTGAATAACCAAAGTTTGATGAGCTGATTCATGGCGAAAGCAATATCAATCATTTTGCTTGTTAAGCGGCTGTTACTTATTGTAGCGGCCGTTTTTTATTTACCAAATGATCAGTGGGGGAAGTGTACCATTTTGGGAAAATGCGTCGGCGACATTTTCCCCCCACACCCCCCTACTAGCTAAAAAAAATGACTGGCTGAAAAGGAGATTTTTTCTATGAGAGAAAGAGTTACAACGGATCAGATTAAGTTGGCAAGAACCGTAGATTTAATCAGCTATATGCAGCGATACGAACCGGAAGAATTGATCCGCACAGGTCCGCATGATTACAAAACTGCTACGCACAGCAGCCTTTGCATCAGCGACAACGGTTTATGGCATTGGTATTCCAGAGGCATTGGAGGCCGAGGGGCGCTGAACTATCTCATTCAGGTAAAGGGAATGGATTTTGTCAGTGCCGTGCGCCATCTGTGTGAACTGGAACTCCCTGCCCATGCTCCTTTTCAGCCGGTCAAAAAAAATCCGCAACACGAGTATGAGCGAAAGCCTTTCTTACAGCCGCTTCCCGACAGCAACGCAGAAACGGTCGTGCAATACCTGAAGCGCAGAGGTATCGACGGGAAGATCTTGAAATACTGCATCAATCAGGGCATCCTCTATCAAACTACACGAAGCGGTTATAAAAACTGTGTTTTTATTGGGATGGACAGTGAGGGAAAGCCTCGATCTGCAAGCTTGAGAGGATGCCAGGGAATTTTTCGCGGAGAGTGTGCCGGAAGCGCGAAGCGATACGGATTCTGCATTCCTCCCAAAAACACCGAAACCGACCTCGCAGAGGTTTATGAAGCCCCCATTGATCTGCTTTCCGGGGCAACACTGCATCTGATGAAAGGCCATGACTGGAGGCAAAACCACTATGTTTCCCTTGGCGGCCTGAATTATGTGGCATTGGACAACTATCTTGAGAACCACCCGGAAATCCACAAACTTATCTACAAGCCGTTGATTAAATCCGGCTATAAGATTGCGTGCCCCACACTGACCGATCTTTATAACGACCTAAAGGAGCAACCCCATGAACGTGCTCATGAGATTGCGCTGGCGCTGGAATTGTTCGCAACCGGCAGCATGAATATGTTCGCACATCCCACGAACGTGGATATGAGCAATCGCCTGATCTGCTTCAATATCCAGAGCCTGGGCGACCAGCTCAAGCCGGTGGCCATGCTGTCCATGTTGGAGTACATCAACACCTGTGTGATGAGCAATGAGCGCAACGACCCCAAAGCGGCAACATGGGTGTACTTTGATGAGATTTACCTGCTTTTGCGGGATAAGCTGAGTTCTCAATTCCTCTATACCAGCTGGAAGCGGTTCCGCAAATACAACGCCTATGCAACGGGCATCACCCAGAACGTGCAGGACTGCCTTTCCAACGATACGGCATACGCCATGTTGGCCAACAGCGAATTTGTGTGTATGCTGCGCCAGACCAAGGACATCGACAGTGTGGTGGAACTGTATGGTTTGTCCGATCCGCAGAAGAACTATCTGAAGCTGGCGAAACCCGGTCAGGGCATTCTGAAGATGGGCAACAACCTGATCCCCTTTGTAAACGACCATCCCACGAATACCAAAATCTATCGCCTGCTGACCACCAAACCCGGCGAAATGGAAAACTGATCTACCTACAGCAAGCGGCCCTGCATTGGCAGGGCCGCATCTTTTTGGAGGAACTATGCCAAAAACAATTTGCTCTTGCAGTATGGGCAAAGACAGTCTGGCCACCGTGATTCTTGCCTTGATGCACCACGAACCGCTGGACGAGATCGTCTATTGTGAGGTGATGTTTGATAAAGAAATCTCCGGCGAGGTTCCCGAACACCGTACCTTTATTTATGAAACAGCAATTCCGTGGCTTCGACGGGCTGGTTTGAATGTAAAAATTCTACGGGCAAACACTACTTACAAGGAGTGCTTTACCAAAACCATCCAGCGAGGCAAAGGAAAAGGAAAGCTGAAAGGCTTTCCCCTATGTGGACGATGCAATATCCAACGGGATTGTAAAGTGCGGCCCATTCAAAAGTATATGAAAAGTCTGCCCCAAGATACGCAGCAGTATGTTGGCCTCGCCACCGATGAGCAGGATCGGCTTATGCGCCTGCAAGAAAAACAAATTTCTCTGTTGGAACAGTATGCGTGCAGTGAATCAGAGGCATGGGAACTGTGCCATCGGTATGGGCTGCTTTCCCCGGTCTACGACTTTACGGACCGCAACGGCTGTTGGTTTTGTCCCAATGCGAAGCTGCCCGAACTGCGTCATCTTTACGACCATCACCCGGATTTGTGGCGTGAAATGCTTGCTCTGCAAGCCCTACCCAATAAAGCTACGGAAAAGTTCAATCGTGAGCTTAGATTCTCAGATTATGATATACTATTCCATAATGAGGATGCTCAGCTTTGTTGGTTCACACAATAAGGAAGGAGATAATCTAATGAAATCAGAAATTCGTTTTAAGGATCGGGAACATCTGGCATTTTATAATATGGTGCTCAAGCAGACGAGAAAGGATGATCCCTACCACAAAGCCTTTTTCTATGTCGTGGGTATCAGCAGCGATACCCGGAACAACATCCAAAAAATCTTTGACTTTGAAGAGGATTGTATCCGCCCAGATTGTATCAATGACGGCTGGCAGACCAGTGGAACGGAACGGATCACCCGGCTGGCTTTCAACCTCTGGAATGGGTGGAATACTGACGGATACGCAACGCCGTATGATCTTTTTGACTGCGAGTTTGCACCCTATTTCATGGAAGGTATCCGGCTCCGATATCCCGAGTATTGCCGTGAACTGGAATCTCAGCCGCCGAAATGGGAACGATAATCTATATGCTGTCGGCCAAATTGACAATCTAAGTTGCTGGGACTGGGCATACCGCACAGTATAGGCCGTGCCTCCATGATCAGATGTCAGGTAGCAGATGCAGACGCTGCTGTTGTCAACCAGATGGCGGTTCCGCTTAAACATACAGCCCCGGTAATAGTGTTCCGCTGTGTACACCACTTTATCTGCCTGATGCAGGATTTCAATATATGTGTCTACATCGGCGGCAAGCCAACCTCTGGTCTGCTCTTTGCAGGGCAGAACGAGAATCAAACGAATCTGTGGATACTCTGTCCGCAACTGTAACACTGCTTGCGCAGCAAGTGTATCAAAACCCAAAGCACCGCCTGCACCGAAATAGCGATACCCAGCTTCAAGCAGCGACGTTATCACATCTGTCAGATGAGCAAAAAGTGAGGCTCTTTTTTCAGACGGTATTATCCGGTGTCCTGTAAAACAAACGGTTTTTTCACGCATTTTTAATGCCTCCTGTTCCATTTTGTCTATGGTATCGCCTTGTGTTGACAAAAGTCAACAGTACACGATTATTTATTTTGCGCATTGTGGATATAATTTAACAAAGCGCGAGGGAGGACACAAACTTGGCACAGGAAAAAGAACTTTGCATACAAGAAATGGCCCGACGGATTTGCGAACGGAGAAAACAGCTTCGACTCACGCAGGAAGAGCTGGCAGAAATGTCCGATATGACAACACAAGCCGTTTCCTATGCGGAATCAGGCAAGCGTGCAATGCGTCCCGATTCATTGCGTAAACTGGCAGCTGCGCTGTGTGTCAGTGCCGACTATCTTCTCACAGGTGATATTGTGGATAAGGATTTGCTGATTTTGGCTGATAAACTGCGCCAGCTCACACCTTCACAGATCCACACAATCGAATCCATTATCGATGAGTGCATCCAGCTTTATTCAGAGCAATAACTTTTAAGACACATTAAAAACAAAGGCGAAACTCAATTTCCACGAAGGAAATGGGTTTCGCCTTTTCTTTATTTTGGAATAAGGAGCAAGAACGCTATGGAAAATGACATGATGACGGTTCTTCTTGTTCAGCCCGGAAAACATCCCGTGGAAATAACCATCCCACATACTTTGAAGGAGCTGCAAAAGCAGGTCGGTGGCACAATTGAAATCGTCTACCCGTGGCCGGACCGTTCGGTGGGGCTAGTTTGTCACGATGAAGGCAAGCTGTTGGGTTTGCCCTTGAATCGTGCTTTGCCGGAGATTGGGGATGCCATTGCAGGTGACTTCCTTCTTTGCGGTTTGTGCGATACAGAAGATGGCGGCAGTCTGTGCAGTTTGCCGCCTGAACAAATGTCGTATATGAAACAGCATTTCCGAGAGCCGCACTTCTTTATTGAGTCGGCTGAAGGTAACGACTATTTTCGCGTGACGCCCAAAGTCTACGACAACCTAATGGGCAAACCGAAGAAAAAGCCATCACGTGAGCAAGGAGAACGATAACGGTGCGAAAAGAGAAGAAACTGAACCCAGTGAAAAAACTGGCAAAGAAAACGGCGCTGCGCACAGCTTATCAGGCACAGGCCCACGCCAAACAAGCCGGTCAAGAAATAAGGGGCGGTGCGAGTGGGGAAGGACCTTCCGATAACTATGCACAGCAAAAGGTCGAAGATAAAGCAAAAGAGGCAGCCGAAGATGCGGCGGGCTTTGCTTTCCGATCCACGAAAATTCCGTACAAAATGTACCGAAGGCTTTTGCTTAAAAGGCAGGCCGCTAAAGCATCCGCCGGCGAAACATCTTCGTCGACGCCGCTCCAAAACACCACTGTTCCAACGGAAACACAGGTTACACGTAAAACGCGGTTTCGCCGTAAAGCAATTCAACAGCAAGCCATCAAGGCAAAAGCACCGCAAAGGGTACAGAATCTGATGCCAAAGGAGAACCAACCCTTGCCAGACCGAAAGCAGGTTCTGCGCAAACGGGTGATTCTGATCAAGGCAGTACGAAAAAAACTGGCTGAAAGAGAAGCACGCCGTGCAGCGACCCACTCAATGCCCACACCCAAGCTGCCCCGCACTTCCAGCAAACCGGTGAGAGAACAGCTTCAACGATTGGCCAATTACCTACTCGGGAAGCTGAAACAACTGCTTGCCCATGCAGCCAGCGCCGTTGTGAATGCCTTGATATATCTGGTTGGAGCCGGTGGCGTTGTTTTGATACTCGCACTGGTGATCGGTGCAGCTGCCGCTATTTTGGGCAGTCCGATGGGCATCCTTTTTGCCGATGAAAGCGGCGATCCCAACAGCATTCCCATCGGAGAGATTGTGCTGGAAGCCAACACCGAATTTGGTGAAACCATCAGTGATCTGGTGACGAACCATCCGGAATGCAGCAATGTGGAATTTCACTATGAGTATGAGGACGGCCACACCTGGTCCAGCTATTGGCCGGAGGTGCTGGCCGTCTTTGCAGTCAACCAGAACCTGAACGGCGACGATGATGTCATTGTGATCGACAGAGAAAAGGCTGACCTGCTTATCGATACATTCTGGATGATGCACCGCATTGAAAGTGAGGTCGAGGAAGTGGTACTTCCTGCAGACAGTGGGGATGGATCTGAGGAAAGTGAAGATACCGAAACTCAGACAGAGTATATTTTGCATATTACTGTTACTAGTGTGCCGGTGGATGATTTGGCCCATGACTTGTCTTTTACAGATGATCAGATGGATATTCTGCATCAGCTGCTTTCCGACGAAATGCGGCCCATGCTGGTACAGATGTGCGGTACAGGGACCAGTACAGGAACTGTACCACCCGTAGTAGATGGCTCGATGATCTGGCCGTTGCCAGGGCATACCAGTCTAACAACTCACTTTGGGGAGGCGGACGCTTTTGGCAATCCCGGACACCGAGGCATTGACATTCCCGCCCCAGAAGGGACCCCGATTTTGGCCGCCCACAGCGGCACTGTTCTGATTTGCGGCTGGAACGACAGTTTTGGCAATCAGGTACTGATTGATGATGGAGCTGGTTTGTCCACACGGTATGCGCACATGACGGCCACAGCCGTTTCTCCTGGCGCAGTTGTTACAGCTGGTCAAGTGATTGGCTATGTAGGCAGCACCGGTGATTCTACCGGTAACCACCTGCATTTTGAAGTCAGTGTTGGGGGCACCCTTGCTGACCCGCTGGAGTATGTGTTGCCGCAGTAAAGACAAAATTGTTGCAAATCAACAAATGGTGTTCTGAAAATCAAGATAATCTAATTGTTAATTTACTGACCCTAGAGTTCAAATCTGTTGCTATCGTTTATGCGTTACTATATCTACATAGCTAATCAATGGTAGTAACACCAAAAATCCGCCGTTCCATGCCGATAACCGGCTTGAAACGGCGGATTTTTTAATTTGTTAGGGAACCAAAACTTTTTTGGATCCGGGTTGAGACTTTTATCGACATGCAGTGAATTAGATTTGCAACATTATTTTGATTGCTGTTCGTTTCTACTGAGCTTGTTCAGAGGATTATTCACCTTGCTTATCTATCCTTTTACAAGGCTTTCACAATCAGTCAGGATAAAAATAAACAACTGCCGTTTCGTAGAATTGGCCCCAATAAGTAAATGTAAAATACACAGCGATTCTATCTCCAGAAAACTCAGAGTGAGATTCATCAATACTCCAATACGTAGTCACGTTAGGTTTAAGGTAGCATTTATCATATAAAAACTGCGGCCTTCCTCCCTGAATTTCAGTTTGATATTGTAAAGTGATCGTTCCGACTTTAGAACCACTTTCATTCGTAATGATATCCTTTGTTTGTTCTTTCACAGGAGAGATTCTGAAAGGAGCAACGTTTTGGGAATTCGGAACCTCATTCCCAATAATAGGACTTTCACCATGAGAGTATTTATTGTTGTACTCTTGTAAGGAAAGAAAGCCATCGGTTTGTGCAGAATATTTTTCATTGTATTGAGGAATAGTCAAATACCCCGACGATGAACCGTCTTGAGCAAATACGTTCAGAGAGAACGAACAGATCAACACAAACGAAATCAACATGCTAAGGAACCTTTTCATAATACTACCTCCTTGTTCTTAGATATAGATTGCCCCTATACATAAACTATTTCATTACTTCCCCCCCCATTGATAAAATGTTTGTTTCAGGATTAACCATTAAATATAAGCAAGTTTAAACTTATATATTTAGGAATAAACCTTCTTTATACAAGGGTTTTAATACACTTTTATTCTATCACTTCTATTAAGTGAAATCTTTAATAATGTACCAAACAGGTATATTTTTGTATCGATTAAGGGGAGCGCGATTTATCATCTGGTATTCATCTGCTGCCGTCTGAACCTAAGCCAGCTTTTTTGGCCCACCGATAGTTCAGCACAACCCTCCCACACTGTTAATCGCGCAGAGAAATGTAATACCACCATAAAGGTGAATGGGAGCTGCCTCGCTAAAAAACAGCTCCCACGGGTTTTCTATGCGTAATGTCCAAATAACAGATGGTAATACCATCTTACCCTATGTACAAAATAAAGAATTCAAACTAATATAGAGAAAGCAATTATTTCTTTACTTAAGTCTCGATTTCTGGACCATGTTTGCATATAGGATTAAGAAAACATCTCCCTTTAATTGATGAAATTTCCATTTGGCGGTATAATTCTTATATACCATGTTATTAAATGTTGATCTGCAAAACGCTTGGAAGCGTAGGATCAAGTAACCTTAACAGTGAATATCCAATACCAGCTAGGCCTGTCATAAATCCCGGAATATTGAATCCATACAAATAAGGGCGGCTGCATTCAAAAGTCCCAGAATTCACACTGCCCACTAACCGGCTGTAAAAATGTTTTGCGGTGGAACTAGCGATTTGGTCCTGAAACTGTTGGCCATAAGTCAACAGTATCTCTGCGTTTCCCGCTATTCCATGGCATACGCAGGGATTTTGCAAGTACTTATGACTCTGCATTGTCTTTACTGCATTGCGTATATCTTCCTTTACAATTTCGTCAGTTTCATTATCAATGTTGCCAAGTAAGCTGATACGCGATAGCAGTATACCTCCTGCACCGTGGCACCATGCGCATAAGTTCTTCCCATTTGTCGAGCCTTTTCTTATGTCCTTCCAATTGCCATCGGCTTCACAGAAAAGTTCATCTTCATACTGTAACCCATTAACAATACATTGCTTTATATGTTTATCAGGATAAAGCTTATAGAGTTTATTAAGTGCATAAACTAACCCATAATACCTAAACAGCATGGTCATGCACGCAATACTACAATCCATATTTCCAAGCTGAGCTACATATGGAACCTTTTTTTGCATGTTAACAACCCTTTTCACATAAATTGTCGAACGTGATTTTATCGTGTAATACTACAATGCCAAGGTGATCAAGAGTATTATTATAAATCACTCCATTTTTTTGCTATACTCCTTAATCAAAAAGGCGGAAAACAAAAGGCAGGCGATCATCGATAATAAGCTCAGTAATTTTTCGATATAATTCGATTCATAGTAACCAGAAAGCGTCAATGCCGCAATTATGGGATACAATTTGGAAACCGTTCCAAGATTTCCAACAAAAATAGTAATAAACGAATAAATTTCTGCTATTAACAGCCCCATCCAGTAATCTTGACCTGTTTTTATAACTATGCAAATAACTGGGAGAGTCGCAATAAAAACACTTAGTCCCTCAACACAGTACATTGTGAGGTATCTTCCAAATAATCCCACAGACAGAACTTGTACATGAAGAATTGCTTCTACGATAAAAGCAGATAAAAACAGGATCAAATACAACGCCGCGCTAAATATCAAAACCAATAAGATTTTTGATAATAGCATTGCTGGAATATCAATCGGTATAATCTGCAGCGATTTTAGCGTATCCTCTTGCATTTCACGACAAAACACGTAACAACCAAAAAGCGCAATGATTCCCGGTATAGCATACATAGTGCCTAATGACTGTACTCCTGTCAGAAACCACTCTGGCTCCATCCCATAAACAGTATCTCCTCCCGCATAAAAACCTTGAGCTGCAACGATAACTAAAATCATAACTATTCCAAATAGTGCCACAAACAATATTTTGGAACGACGCAGTTTGTTGAATTCGCAAAGGATAGATGTTCTCATACAGATTCACTCCCTCTCCATACCCCTAAGTGCAATTATTATGGACAAAAACGTCCAGATGATAAAGCACATAATAATTGAGAATGGTTCATACTCCTTTGGCAAAACTACATTAGGCAAATCGTGTTCAATATAAAAAATAGCGCTGGCTGACGGAATAAAATATGGGTTTGCAGATGCGAATATAAAGCCCAAAAATGCATAAACAATAGCTGCACAACAAGGTAACAAATAACCTTTACTCGAGAAGGCCGTTGCTAAAATCGGGATGTTGGAAACCGAAAGAACAGCGGCAGCTTCTATTACCTTTAAAAGCACAAAAACAATCAGGTGAATATCAAGAGACACCAAATTTAGACATAGCCCCACACTAATTGTAAAAAGCGTTGAAATTATCATAAACGCCTCGGAAAACACTAGTGTTACAGCCCATTTTGCAAGCATCAGTTGCTCTTTTTTGAGTGGAATAATCAATAATTGTTTGAAAACATCGTCAGCCTGTTCTCTATATACGATAGTAGCTGATAAAATTCCCAACAATGCTGGTAAAATCAGAAAAATATTAAATGATAAAATGGCCTGTTTATACAGACCTATGTCTGTCAGCATATCTCGATGTGTGTAAAAATAAAATAATGAAACCGCTGGCATAATGAATGCAGCTAAAAGCATAAAGAGGACTTCCCGCCGTCTGCGGAGCTTTTTAAATTCTACACAGATGAGCTTAAGCAATGCCTTCACCCCCTGTTATTTTCTTGAAGTAGTCTTCTAATGTATCATCTTTCTCAGTAAAGCTGGAGACACCAACTTCCTTATGAACCAATTCACTGATAATACGCGCATTATCCATCTTGGTTTTGAAAATTTTGATTTGGTTTTCGCCTTGTATCAAGTAATCGCTTTTACTAAGAGAAAATATTGTTTCCAGAATATGTGCAGCTTTTCCTACATCGGAGACCTCGATAAGTGTACATTTTTGATTTTTTTTCTTTAATTCCTCCATGGTTTCTTCTTCTAAAAGAACACCGTGGTCCAGAATCCCAATGTCGTCTGCAATCATCGACACTTCCGATAGAATATGACTTGAAATAAGGATGGTCTTTCCTTCTTTTACACTTAATTTTCGGATAAACTCACGTACTTCTGCTATCCCTATGGGATCTAATCCATTGATGGGCTCATCTAAAATGAGCAAATCCGGATCGTGCATAATAGCATTAGCAATACCCAACCTTTGTTTCATTCCCAAGGAATATTCGCCAAAAAGTTTTTTATCTCTATAAGGAAGTCCTACAAGCTCTAAAGCGTGCTCTACAGCGTGAGGTTTCGTGACTCCTCGAAGTTTGGCGAAGATTTCCAAGTTTTCTGTTCCTGTTAAGTTGGAGTAAAACCCAGGAGTTTCAATGATTGCTCCGATCCTTTTGAAAAGACGACGTTCCCGGTTTATAACAGGTTGACCAAAAATGTAGACCTCACCACTTGTTGCCGAGATCAGACGCAACAACAATTTCATGATACTTGTTTTTCCTGCCCCGTTTCGGCCAAGTAATCCGTAAATATGGCCTTTAGGTATATGTAGGCTTACATTATTCACAGCAACCTGTTCACCGTAAATTTTTTTGAGCATCTTTGTTTCAATCGCATACTCATACGCCATAAAGGTTCCTTCTTTCCGTTTGCAAAGTATTATAAGGCATTTTCATCTTATCACTTTGATTCCAACAGGTTGGATGACATCGTGACTGAAACGGTCAAATGTGACGAGCATGAACCAGAAAACGAGGTCGAACGCCTGATTCGCCAGATACAGGCAATTCAAAAAGAATTGCCTGCGCACAACGATCCTTTTTTAGAGGATGAACAGGCGTATGACGAGGCCGCTTACGAACATTACGCCTTGACAGGCTACCCCCAAGTATCATATCAAAACACAAGGAGGAAAGCAGACATATGGACACTTTGATGTCACTTCAAATGTCAGACCCCATTGCGCAGCACCTTGGCAGTTGGTCACAGGAAATTAACGTGCTTTCCATCTGCCTGAGAATCGCCCTTGCCGTTTTCCTGACCTCCGTTATAGGCTGTGAACGATCCAGCAAGCGACATTCTGCCGGACTTGGAACCTTTGTGCTGATTTCGTTTTCATCTACCATCTGCATGATACTTGACATATACCTGATGCAGACTCAGGCAATCAGCATACCGATTTTGTCTGCGGCCACCATGATTTCAGCGGCTTCCATCAGCGGAAAATCAATTCTTTTTAGCTCACGCGGTCAAATCAAAGGGCTTACTACCTCTGCGGCTCTGTGGTCTTGCGCCGCCTTGGGCTTTACAATAGGTGCAGGGCTTTACACGGTAACACTGATTGTGTTTGCGTTCCTTCTGTGTATCCTGTCGGCGTTTCCCACCATTGAGGTGTATCTGAAGAACCGTTCCAACCACTTTGAAATCCATTTAGAGCTTAAAAACATCGAGTATCTGCGCGACTTTGTTACAGTCAGCCGCCGCTTAGGGCTGCGAATTGATGATATTGAATCGAACCCCGCCTATGTGGGCTCCGGACTAAGCGTATATACGATTACCGTTACAATTTGCAGCAGCGAACTGAAGAAGTATAAAACGCACCATGAGATTATAGAAGCACTGAAATCGCTGGATTACATTTATCATCTGGAAGAACTGCGATAGCAGGCTGATGGCTGGCAGCATGATTTTCTTAATGTGTTTTTTCGTTGATCACCTTCGCCGCCACAAACCATCGTCCATCTTCAAACCATAACTCGCGCTCTTTGCCTTGAATCATACAGGTATAGCGGTCCCCAACACCGCCCACATCGGCAGCACGGCGGCAGATGTCCTTGATCTTATCGATTTTGTAGACCTGCCCCTTATCAAAAATAATCTGCAAGGGTCGCAATCGCCCCTCGGTGCTGAAGCGCACATCGACTTCCACATAGCGCTTTTCTCGTTGGATCATTTATGATGCCTCCTATGCCGTATGAAAATACCCGACCGGGTGGATGTTGTGGTCGTCGTAGGCGTTAATGCCGCCTAAAATGGGGTCCGTGTACACGACCGCCCGCTGTACACTGCGGTAACCGTAACGCTGGCGCAGGGTGTCCACGGCTTTGTCGATGTGCTCCAGTTTCTCGCGCTTTTCCTCATTGGAGAAAAAGCCTAATTGCACTGCGCAGTCTGCGGGGCACAGGTCGGCACCGCGCACACCGATGCCGCGCAGGGGCTTCGGCCACGAGTAATTGCGCTTGAATAAATCAAAGGCAATGCGGGCAATTTCTATGCTTACATTGGTGGGATCGTCCAGCTTTCGGCGGCGTGTAAAACCAGACAGTTCATTATCCCGCAAATAAACCTCCACTACATTGCACTTGCTACCGAGGTCGCGCATACGCATGGCAACGCTTTCGGAGAGCAGCACCAACATCAGCCATACATCTTCGTCCGTAGTCAGGTCGCGCGGCGTGGTGGCGCTGTTGCCCACACTCTTAATGGCGGAATGTGCATCCTGCTTGGCGACCGGCGTCTGGTCCAATCCGCGCGCAAATGCCGAGAGTGTATAGCCCATCACGCCAAACCAGCCCTTGAGGACTTCAGGGTTCGTTTCCGCAAGCTGACCGATGGTGCGGATGCCGTAACTGCCGAGCTTGCGCTGTGTGGCGTTGCCCACATACAAAAGGTCACCCACCGGCAGCGGGTAGACAATCTGTTTATAAGTATCAGGCTCGATGACCGTTATGGCATCGGGCTTTTTATAATCGCTGCCGAGTTTCGCGGTGATTTTGTTGAAAGAAACACCAATGGAAACGGTGATACCCAATTCACGCTTTATACGCACACTGATTTCCTTTGCGATCTCCAAAGCTGGCGGGTACAATAATTAAGTCACGGCAGTGCTGCTTGGCTTCCCATATTGGCATCCCTGTTTTCACGCCCATCCGCTTGGCGGGGTAACTGGCGGTAAGTACAATGCCGTGCCGTGCCTCCGGGTCGCCGCATACGGCAATGCTTTTCCCGCGCAGTTCCGGGTGTTCCTGCATTTCAACGCTTGCGTAAAAGCAGTTGCAATCGCAATGCAGTATATGCCGCTGTCCCATATTGTTCCCACCTCCTATACGCCTATTGTAACACCACAATGTTTCACTTTCAAGTGCATTTTACATGACTATAAACGAAAATCCGTGTAATTGTACACTTGACTTTACATACCAAAAGCGGTACAATATAGTTGAGGTGATATACCGTGAGCAACTGGAATATGCGTATTCGTGCTGCGCGCGAGGCACAGAAGATGACTCGCAAGATGGTCGTACAGAAAATGCAGCAGTTCCTGCCGGAATCCGAGAAGGCCGTGACCACACGTTCCTTGATGTCGT
>PPYE01130889.1_pt1 | contig 14486 bp, 13 predicted proteins | sample 1559881 | NCBI WGS metagenome assembly PPYE01 (sample SAMN08240022, study PRJNA423297) | Human gut metagenome, whole genome shotgun sequencing project.
GTTGATGCATATAAAAAATACGTAGAGATTCTGATGAACAATTATAGAAGTATTTTGAAAAAAGATCAGGCTATCTATAAGGCACTGAAAAATACTGAGATTTCTCAAAATATGATTAAAGGACTTGTAATGGAGTTGGACAATATTTTACAAGGAAAAAATGAAGTTGATTTAGATGAGAAAAGAGAAAAACTCTACACTGAAATCTACAGATTCTGTAGTATGCTTTTGTTTATGGGAGCAGATTTGGATTGCAGTAATGAAAAACAGATTATTTGTGATTTTGCAAGTGACATTTCTTTTTTTGCAGAGAAAAATGCTCTTAAGATTCGAAAATATATATTTGATAAATATGAAGAGTTATGCGAGATTATAGCTAAAAAATGGAATGGAGAAATTGAGCAAAAAGAAAAAACAGAGAAAGAAGGAAAAAGACTATATACGGAATTCCTTTTGCATTGTTATAAAATGTGCAGAAGGGATATTGTGAAGAAACAGATTATAGGGGAGATAGTAGAATGATTAATAATTATAATGCATATAGTTTTGCGGATCTTATTAATATTATTTCGGCTATTGGAGATAGTGCACGTAAAGAAGAAAGAGTTCCTCCTGTTCTGTGGTTTCGCGGTCATAGGATGTATGATTGGGATTTACGTCCGACGCTTTTTCGAAAAATTCAGACTACTGATTTGAAATTAGAAGAAAATGCCAGAATTGAAAATTTTATAGCGAAAAATAATCAGTTTTTTATGCAAACTCCGGCATCAGAAGCTGAATGGCTTGAAGTTATGCAGCACCATGATGTCAGTACAAGATTGTTGGACTGGTCAGAATCGGCGGCACATTCTCTGATTTTTACTTTGGAATATTTTTTTAAACCTGATGCGCATTTTAATATTGATCGAATCAACGCTATGCCGTGTATGTGGGTGTTTGAACCGCAGAAATGGAATAAATATGTCATAGAGCAAGTGATAAAAAGTAATGCGAAATATGCAATATATGATATGTGTTTAAATACTCAGGAAAGAAATATAGTTGATCAGAAATTGTGGAATTTATCAAAGAATCTTAATAAATTAGTGATTAAATCAGCGGAACATTTATCCTGGCTGTTTAATTTACAAAGGATAGAACGTTGGGCAGAAGAATTTAGAAATAGCGGAAGATCGGGATTTGGAAAAGAACCAGATTCCTATTATTTGTATCTGTTGCTGTATGTGATTTATTTGCTAAAAGAGGAAGTATCAGTGGGGGAAATTCCACCGTTGGCTGTAACGTTGCCATATAATAGTGAACGAATACGAGCACAGAAGGGAGTTTTTACGGTTTTTCCACAGTATCAAAATGACACTAAGTTGCAAAATGCTGCAAAAATGGGGGTGCATTTGGATGCGATGCAGAATATGACGCCTATTAATCATTGTTTGCATAGAATTAAACTTTTTAATGTAGACAGGATTGCATATGAGATGATGAATCAGGGAATGAATATCAGCTGGATATATCCTGAAATGCCAGTTGTTGCAAATGAAATTGAATCAAGACGAATTACGGTATAGCATTAGCAGAGTGTCACATAGCTAATATGAAGAAAAAAGTAATGTTAGGTGTAATCGCAGCAATGGTAGTAAGCATGTCAGCAACAGTATTTGCTGGTCCGAGTATTGGACAGATTATTCCGGAAGAACCGCAGATTGTTTCTACAAATGTTCCTGAGGGAGCAAAACTCGTAGTTAGCACTATTGATGTAACAGACGAGAAGTCTTTAGACAACCATACATCAAATGAGAATGTAAAGACTCTTCTGAAAACAGTTAATGATGAAGAGACAAAACCGACCATCGAAGCAGTTAAAGAAGTACTGAAAGAGATGAATGTAGAAGATGTTACTAATGTAGAGACAAAATCTGGCGAAAAGGTTGACCTGACAGAGTACAAGTTTACTACACCGTTTATTGATCTTGCAGAGCAGATCGGTGATGAAATTACCTATAAGACTAATGGAGATCTTGAAGTAAAAGTTAAGATTGATGCTGCAAAAGAAAAGAAAGCAGAAGATCTGCTTCTGATGCTGGTTGATCCGGAAACAGGAAAAGTTGTATTTATCACAATTGATGAGATTGATCCTGTAACAGGTGAACTTAAAGTTACACTTCCATTCCTTGGAGCAATCACACTTCTTGATAAAAGTGCTGTAGATGAAAATGAAATTGAAACACAGACTACAGATGCAGGAGCTGCAGATACTGAAACAGCTGCAGAATAATGTGAAGGGATACTTGTATGTCACAGCATAAACACAGACATAGAAAGAGCTTTTTGTCTTCTGCAGGATATTATATTCTGGTTGTCATTCTGATTGTATGCCTGGTAATGATGGCGAAGGTAAACAGAGCTAAAAGAGCTGAGCGTGATGATTATAAGGCAACTCTTTCACAGCAGGAGACAGTAGAAGATCTTGGAAACATTACAATTACAAAGCCAACCGATGCACCGGAGGATGCGGTAGTCAGAAATACAGAAGACAACGCTGGTGAAGACGGTTCAGAAGAAGGTAGTGATCAGACCCCGGCAGAGGATAAAACAGAATAGCTGTTGGTGAATGATTATTTATGATAAGAGAAAGTCGAGAGGCTTTCTCTTTTTTTCAGGCTTTCCGCTTTTTATCTTTCATCCACATCTGGATATATTCCATCTGTTCCTGGTCGGATATTTCCTGTGATCCGGGGTCATTTCCGGCGGCGAGGCAGCAGAAGAGCACAAATGCCTGCAGGCAGAAAAACACAATAAGTGCTACAATGATCAAATTCCGCACCCCCTTTCACTGAGACTGGAATATATTAATATAGAAACCTTTATCTGGAGTATATGCATGAACGAGTCATTTTATACAGGAAAGGGAATCGGAGTGGCAATTCTTGACACGGGAATCTATCCGCATATAGATTTTGACAGCAGAATCTGTGCTTTTGCGGATTTTATAGCGCATAAAAAATCTCCATATGATGACAATGGACATGGAACCTGTGTAGCCGGAATTCTGGCCGGGAGTGGCAGGGCCTCCATGGGAAAATATAAAGGGATGGCACCAGGCAGCAGGATATCAGCACTCAAAGTACTCGACCGGTTTGGGAATGGAAATAAAGAAGATGTTCTGCAGGCTTTTCGTTGGATTTTACAGAACAGGGAACGATACAGGATTCGAATTGTTAATATTTCTGTGGGAACGACTTATCGCACACGAAACGATCAGGATGTACTGGTGCAGGGGGTGGAGAGATTATGGGATGAAGGGCTGGTTGTGGTCGCGGCGGCAGGAAATCAGGGACCAAAGCCGGGGAGCGTGACGGCACCTGGATGCAGCAAAAAGATCATTACGGTGGGATCCAGTGATATGCTCTCGGGAAAGCAGGCGGTATCCGGACGGGGACCGACGTTTGAATGTGTATGCAAGCCGGATCTGGTGGCACCGGGACGGCAGATCATGGCGTGTACCCCGGGAGCTGGAAACCTGTACAGCATGAAAAGCGGAACGTCCATGTCAACACCGCTGGTGTCCGGTGCGATTGCGCTGGCACTGGAAAAAGATTCTCTGCTTTCCAATGTAGAGATTAAAATGATGCTGCGAGACAGCTGCGATGATATGGGACTGCCGAGAAACCAGCAAGGCTGGGGAAAGTTCAATTGCAAAAAGTTTTTGGCATTATAGGAAATGCACATGATTGTATAAACAAAAATGCACGATTTTACCATAGTAAAGGCTGAAAGTATTGACGGAAATCCTTTTTTCGGATAGAATAGTAGGAAATTGGCAATTGTTCGGAGATAACAGTTGCAAAAAATCAGATATCAAGCAAGGGAGACGTATTATGGAAAAAATTCAAATGACGACACCGTTGGTAGAGATGGATGGAGATGAGATGACCAGAATTCTCTGGAAAATGATCAAAGATGAACTTCTTCTTCCGTTTATTGATCTGAATACAGAGTATTATGATCTTGGATTGACTTATCGTAATGAAACAGATGATCAGGTTACGATTGATGCCGCCGAAGCAACTAAGAAATATGGTGTTGCAGTAAAATGTGCGACGATCACTCCAAATCATGCACGTATGGACGAATATGATCTCAAGAAGATGTACAAGAGCCCGAATGGTACGATCCGTGCAATCCTTGATGGAACAGTATTCCGTGCACCGATCGTTGTAAAGGGAATTGAGCCATGTGTACGCAACTGGAAGAAACCGATTACACTTGCGCGTCATGCATATGGAGATATTTACAAGAATACAGAGATGTACATTGACAAACCAGGTAAGGTTGAGCTTGTTTATACTTCTGAAGACGGCGAAGAGAAACGCTCCCTTGTACAGGAATTTAAGGCACCTGGTGTTGCGATGGGTATGCATAATATGACAGCATCCATCGAAAGCTTTGCGAGAAGCTGTTTCAACTATGCACTGGATACAAAACAGGATGTATGGTTTGGCGCGAAAGATACAATTTCAAAGACATACGATGCGAAATTCAAAGAAGTATTCCAGACGGTATTTGACACAGAGTTTAAGGACAGATTCGAAGAAGCAGGACTTACTTATTTCTACAGTCTGATCGATGATATCGTAGCGCGTGTTATGAAGGCAGAAGGCGGATTTATCTGGGCATGCAAGAACTATGACGGAGATGTTATGAGTGATATGGTTTCTTCTGCATTCGGTTCTCTTGCAATGATGACATCAGTACTTGTTTCTCCTCAAGGATATTACGAATATGAAGCAGCTCATGGAACAGTACAGAGACATTATTATCGTCATCTGGAAGGAAAAGAGACATCTACAAACTCTGTAGCAACAATCTTTGCATGGACAGGAGCTCTTCGTAAACGTGGAGAACTGGATGGCAATCAGAAACTGGAAGAGTTTGCAGATAAACTGGAAAAAGCTACCCTTTCCACGATTGAAAGTGGCAAGATGACCAAAGACCTTGCACTGATCACAACAATTGAGAATCCGACTGTACTGAATAGCCGTGATTTCATCCTTGCAATCAGAGAATCTCTGGAAAAAATGATTTAATATACGCACAAAAGAGCCATTGTATCAACTGCGATACAGTGGCTCTTGCAATGTGGGAGAGAAAATTGCAGTTATGCAAGTTCCTCCCATTTTTCATATAATTCTTCAAGTTCTGCCTGAATCTTGTCTTTTTCGCGGCTCAGTTCCGCACAGCGTCCTACATTCGTACAGACATCCGGAAGAACGAGTGTATCATCGATTTCTTTATCACGTGTTTCAAGTTCCTCGATGCGTTTTTCGACTTTTTTAAGTTCGTTTTCCTGTTTACGCTTGCGAGCCTGTTCTTCTTTTTGCTGCTGCCAGGTAAGTTTTCCCTCAGAAGGTGTTTCTTCTTTTGTTTCTTCGGTGGCTTCCTGTGCAGTCGGAGCATATTTCTCAGTCAGTTCTTCTTTTTTCTCCAGATAGTAGTCGTAATCACCGATATAGTTGACAACTGACTGATTTGTCAGATCAAGAATACGGGTTGCAGTCTGGTTGATGAAATAACGGTCATGAGAAACATACAACACAGTTCCGGTATAGCTGTTCAGTGCTTCTTCTAGGATTTCCTTGGATGCGATATCCAGATGGTTGGTAGGCTCATCAAGGATCAGAAAATTGGCTTCGGAAAGCATCAGTTTGGCAAGAGAAACACGGCCTCGTTCACCACCGGAAAGAGAGGAGATCACTTTGAATACATCGTCTCCGGTAAAGAGAAATGCTGCCAGCATATTACGGATCTGTGTCTCGGTCAGTGTCGGATATGTGTCTGAAATTTCCTCAAAAATTGTTTTTTCTGCATGAAGTACATGATGCTCCTGATCATAGTAACCAATCTGCACTTTGGCGCCCAGAGAGAAGCTTCCGGCGTCTGCATCCAGAAGTCCGTTGAGAATCTTGAGCATTGTAGTTTTGCCGGTTCCGTTGTTTCCGATCAGTGCTACGCGCTCGCCTCGTTTGATCTGGAAAGAAATATTGGAAAAAAGTTTCTGCTGCGGGAAACTTTTGGCGAGATCTTCTACGGTAAGGACATCGTTTCCACTGACCACGCGTGGCTCAAGAGAAAGACGCATCTGGCTCTGGACTTCAATCGGTTTGTCGATCCGCTGAATCCTATTCAGCATCTTTTCACGGCTCTCTGCACGTTTGATGGATTTTTCTCTGTTGAAAGATTTCAGCTTGACGATAACGGCTTCCTGATGTTTGATCTCGCGCTGCTGGTTGAGATATGCCTTGTACTGGGCATCACGAAGCTGTGCTTTTTTCTCTGCATAAGCGGAGTAATTACCGGCATACATACGAACCTGTCCGGCATCGATCTCGATGACTTTTGTGACAACTTTGTCCAGAAAATAGCGGTCATGAGATACAATGAAAACAGCACCAGGATAATTGAGAAGATAAGTTTCCAGCCAGGCAATGCTTTCCATATCCAGGTGGTTGGTAGGCTCATCGAGCAGAAGGATATCTGGTTTGGAAATCAGCAGTTTACCGAGGGCAACACGTGTTTTCTGACCGCCGGAAAGTGTCGCCACCTGTTTGGTAAAATCCTCTTCTGTAAATCCGAGACCATTCAGAACACCCATAAGTTCGCTTTTGTAGGCATAGCCATTCTCCAGTTCAAATTCATGAGTCAGGCGGGTGTAGGAGTTCATCAGGCGGTCAAGTTCTTCGCCGGACGCATTTTTCATCTGGACTTCCATGGCACGAAGGCGTTCTTCCATATCGATGATATACTGTTTGGTGCTTAAGAGTTCTTCATATACAGAAAGGTGTCCCTGTACATCCTGATACTGGGCGAGGTAACCGATGCGTTTGTCCTTGGCAAGAACTACCTGTCCGGCATCTGCATGGATCTCTTCCATTATAATGCGAAGAAGTGTGGTCTTGCCGGCACCGTTATTACCGATCAGAGCAGCTTTTTCGCGTTCTTCTATATGAAAAGAGGCATCTTCCAGAATCACTTTTTCACCGAAGGATTTGGAGATACCTTGACATGATAAAATCATAGTTATTCCTCCGAAGTAAATATACGGTATGATTATAAAAGCAAAAATGGCCTTTGTAAAGGAAAATCAATGAAAATTGTACATATTTGACAACATTGATTGACAACAAAATGTCAATTCGTTATAATTAACGAGAAAGTGTAAGGAGGGACAACGGTGGAAGCGAAACAGATTTCAAAAGCTGTGATTAAGAGACTGCCACGTTACTATAGATACCTTGGTGAACTTCTGGAAGACAATGTAGAGAGAATCTCTTCCAATGATCTTAGTAAAAAAATGCGTGTTACAGCGTCTCAGATACGTCAGGATCTGAATAATTTCGGGGGATTTGGACAGCAGGGATACGGTTATAATGTAAAATATCTTTATACAGAGATCGGTAAGATCCTGGGGCTGGATATCGTGCATCCGATGATCATTGTAGGAGCTGGTAATCTGGGGCAGGCACTTGCCAATTATGTTGAGTTTGAGAAGAGAGGATTCAAGCTGGTCGGTATTTTTGATGTAAATCCGGTACTTGAGGGAATTGCGGTTCGTGGGATTGAGATTCAGATGATCAGTGATCTTCCTTTCTTTATGAAAGAAAACAATATTGAGATCGCAATTCTGACATTGCCGAAGAATAAGGCACGTGATATGGCGGAGATTCTGATCGAGAACGGAATCAAAGCTATCTGGAATTTTGCACATATCGATCTGGATACTCCGGATGATGTGATCGTGGAGAATGTTCATCTTTCAGAGAGTCTTATGACATTATCCTATAATCTCAGTCAGTATCGTCAGGAACATATAGACGATGAGAAATAAGCAGCACTTATAAAGTGATGGCAGGACGGACAGACAGGCTGTTACCCGGCTCCTTATGGCAAGGAGGCTGCGTAATGGCCTTTTATGCTAATTATGGCAGGTGAGGAAAAAGAATGAAACAGATTGTGACCTGTAAAGAAATGAAAGCTCTTGATGGAAATATGATTGAGGGAATCGGGATTCCGTCCTGTGTCCTGATGGAACGGGCAGCTCTGAAAGTCGCAGAAGAACTGGAACGGACGCTGGCAGACAAAAAACAGGAAGAACGGATTCTCTGTGTCTGCGGAAGCGGGAACAACGGAGGAGATGGCGTGGCTGTTGCCCGTATTCTGAAACTGCATGGTTATCGTACAAGTCTGTATCTGGTGGGGAATCCGGACCACAGGACTGTGGAAATGCAGCGTCAGCTGGATATTGCAGCTGCCTGTCAGGTGCCGGTTGTGAATAACCTGGAAACAGAGGAATATACTACTATAGTAGATGCCATTTTCGGCGTTGGGCTGAGTCGTCCGGTCGAGGGCAGTTACAGAGATGTGATCATGGCACTAAATCAGTTGAATGCCTGGAAAGTGGCTGTTGATATTCCGTCCGGAGTAAATGGCGATACAGGAGCAGAACTTGGAATTGCTTTTCATGCAGATCTGACAGTGACATTTGCATTTCGGAAAGCAGGCCTTTGCCTGTATCCGGGCAGGAAATTTGCCGGTAAAGTAATCGTTGCGGATGTTGGCATCTACGCAAGTGATAAGGTGAAACCATATTTATGGCAGACAGAAAAAACAGATATTCATTTTCTGCCGGATAAAATTGTTGATGGAAACAAAGGAACTTTTGGAAAGATTCTGGTCGTTGCCGGAAGTCCGGGCATGTGTGGGGCGGCTTACCTCAGTGCGTCGGGAGCTTTTGCAGTGGGCATCGGAATGGTGAAAATCGTTACGGCAGAAGAGAATCGGATTCCACTGCAGACAATGCTGCCGGAAGCAATGCTTGATTGTGGCGATGATTTTGCAAAAGATCTTGACTGGTGCGATATTGTGGTGATCGGCCCGGGAATTGGAACTACGTACCAGGCTGCCGAAAAAGTACAGTGGTTTCTGGAGGCAGCATCAGGAGCTGCTAAACCAGTCATACTGGATGCAGATGGGCTGAATCTGCTGGCACAGCATCCGGAATGGAAACAGTATCTTACGAGCCGCGTGGTCATGACACCACATATGGGTGAGATGGGACGGCTGACAGGAAAAACTGTGAAGGAGCTTCAGACAGACCGTATTGCGGCTGCCCGCGAGCTGGCGGCAGAGACTGGTGCGGTTTGTGTGCTGAAAGATGCATGTACCGTGACGGCAGCACCGGATGGAAATACCTGGATCAGTCTGGCGGGAAATCCTGGAATGGCGACTGCGGGAAGTGGAGATGTTCTGACCGGAATTCTTGCAGGTGTTCTGGCAATGTTCCTGAATAAAAGGACGGAACTGCCGGATACAGGCAGACAGGCTGCGTTGGGAGTACTGCTTCATGGTATGGCAGGAGATCTGGCAGCGAAAGAAAAAGGAACAGCAGGTATGAAGGCCGGAGATATTGTACGAGGAGCTTCAGAAGTTTTGAAAAATAAATAGAATACCGAAATATCTGAGCAGATCAGGCAGGAAGAGGAGGGTATTATGAAAAAATTTGAGAGAGTTAAAGCAGTAGTATCACTGGATGCCATTGCTCATAACTTTGAGGAAATGAAGAAAAACATTGCAGATGGTACTAGGATCGTAGCTGTTATCAAGGCCGATGGTTATGGACATGGTGCAGAAGCGATTTCGCGTCTTATAGAAGACTATGAGTACATCTGGGGCTTTGCGACCGCGACAGCAGAGGAAGCGATTCAGTTGAAAGATGCCGGGATTGAGAAACCGGTATTGATTCTCGGACTTGTTTTTGAAGAGTATTTCCAGGAACTGATCAGAAAAGATGTGCGCCTGACGGTCTGTGAGTATGATGTGGCAAAAATCCTTTCTGATGAGGCTGTCCGCCAGGGCAGACAGGTGCATATCCATATTGCACTGGATACCGGAATGAGCCGTATTGGATTTGCAGATAAGCCGGAAAGCGTTGAGGAGATCAAAAAGATCGCCGCACTTCCAAATGTTGAGATTGAAGGTATGTTTACACACTTCGCGCGGGCAGATGAGACGGACAAAGCTCCGGCAGTAGAACAGCTGAAACGTTATCTTGCGTTTGCTGACCTTCTGGAAAAGGCGGGAGTACAGATTCCGCTGAAGCATTGCTCGAACAGTGCGGGAATCATTCGTATGCCAGAGGCAAACCTGAACCTGGTCCGTGCGGGAATTACGATCTATGGTATTTATCCGTCCGATGAAGTGGAGAGGGACATTGTGAAACTGAAGCCGGCGATGGAGCTGAAGAGTCATGTGGCTTATGTGAAGGATCTTCCGGCAGGAACGGCGATCAGTTATGGCGGAACATTTGCTTCCGAAAACGATCTTCGTGTTGCAACGATTCCGGTTGGCTATGCGGATGGGTATCCGAGAACTCTGTCTAATAAAGGATGGGTTCTGATACATGGACAGAAAGCACCGATTCTTGGCAGAGTCTGTATGGACCAGTTCATGGTGGATGTTACACATATTCCGGATGTGAAACATGGAGATGAGGTAACATTGATCGGCAGGGACGGAGACGAATTTATCAGCATTGAGACTTTTGGCGATATGTCCGGCAGATTTTCTTATGAATTTGCCTGCGATATCAGTAAACGTGTCCCGAGAGTCTATATAAAAGACGGCAAAGAATGGGGAGATCTGACCTTCTTCGAATAAACTGCAGTACCACGCATGTATACACAGAAGAAAAATGGAAATACTAATTCCAGAGAAAAAAGAATCGGAGTGTGATTGTGTGGTAATTAAAAGAGGGGATATTTTTTATGCAGATTTAAGGCCGGTAGTTGGGAGTGAACAGGGTGGTGTCCGCCCGGTTCTGATCATTCAGAATGATGTGGGCAACCGACACAGTCCCACGGTCATCTGTGCTGCGATTACTTCTAAGATGAATAAGGCAAAGCTGCCGACGCATATTGAGATCGATGCTTCTTCTTATGGAATTGAGAAGGACTCGGTGATCTTGTTGGAACAGCTGCGTACGATCGATAAAAAAAGGCTGAAGGATAAGGTATGCCATCTTGACCAGACAATGCTGGATCGAGTGAATCATGCCCTTGAAATCAGCCTTGAACTTACTTTTTAGGCTGTTATCCTTGACGAACAGAAGCTAAAGTGCTATATTTTAGCAGTAATTGTGCTGATTTTAAACAAATTACGGAAGGAATAGATACAAAATGGACGATGGCAGTCGATTGCCCCGCAGGGGGCCGGCGAAGGTTATAGACTGGATCCAAGGTCTTTTTTCCGGAGTTTTTCATTTCTTTAAAGGGGAACAGGAAGATTCTGTTACGGAAAAAGAAATCATCTCTATGGTGGATGAGGCACATGAGAAAGGTGTCCTCCAGAAAGATGAAGCAGAGATGATCCAGAATATTTTTGCTTTTGAAGATAAAGAAGTGGGTGTGGTTATGACTCACAGAAGCAGTGTGGCTGCTTTTGCGATGGATGATCTGCTCAAGGATGTTGTGAATCATATGATGGAAGAGGAAAATTCCCGATATCCGGTCTGCGGGGAAGATATGGATGATATCCGGGGACTGATCCATTACAAAGATGCACTGAAATTCTTTACACAGAATCCATGGGCGAAGTTCAAACCACTGAAAGAGCTTCCGGGGCTTATCAGGAAAGCGACTTTTGTTCCTGAGACCAGACATATCGGACAGCTTTTCCGTACCATGCAGGCCAGACAGGTACATATGGCAGTTGTCGTGGATGAGTATGGTCAGACGGCAGGAATCGTAACGATGGAAGACCTCATTGAGGAAATCGTCGGGGATATTTTTGATGAATACGATGAGAGCAGGGATACATTTCGGACACAGGTAGATAACAGTATCATTATTGATGGACTTGCCAGTCTGGATGATGTGGAGCAGGAACTGGATATTGAATTCGGTGATGTAGAAATGGAAACGCTGAACGGTTATCTGACAGAGCTTCTGGGACATATTCCGTCCAGGGAGGATCTGGACAAAGAAATTGTTGCAAACGGCTACAGATTTAAGATTCTTTCACTTGGAAACAGAACCATCGGAAGAGTAAGAGCCGAAAAAATAAATGACAAAGAAACAAAAGGAGAGAGTGAAAAATGTCAGGACATTCAAAATTCGCAAACATAAAGCACAAAAAGGAAAAAAATGACGCAAAAAAAGGTAAAGTATTTACTGTAATCGGCCGTGAGATCGTTATGGCAGTCAAAGCCGGCGGTGCGGACCCGAACAACAACAGCAAACTTCGTGACGTTATCGCAAAAGCAAAAGCAAACAACATGCCGAACGATACAATTGAGCGTGGTATCAAAAAAGCAGCAGGTGCTGATTCTGCAGACAGTTATGAGCGTGCTACATATGAAGGATATGGCCCGAACGGTGTTGCAATCATCGTTGAGACTCTGACTGACAACAAGAACCGTACAGCAAGTAATGTAAGAAATGCATTTACAAAAGGTTATGGAAGCATCGGAACTCAGGGATGTGTATCCTTTATGTTTGATCAGAAAGGTCAGATCATCATTGATAAAGAAGAACTGGAAGATGAATGCGGCGAGATGGATGCAGATGAACTGATGATGACAGCTCTTGATGCCGGTGCAGAAGACTTTAACGAAGAAGAAGACAGCTTCGAAGTTCTGACAGCTCCGGATGATTTCAGTGCTGTTCGTGAAGCTCTTGAAAAAGCAGGAATCCCGATGGTAGAAGCTCAGGTTGCCATGGTTCCGCAGACATATGTGGATCTGACAGATGAAAAGGATGTCAAGAACCTGCAGAGAACACTGGATCTTCTCGATGAGGACGATGATGTTACAGATGTTTGGACAAACTGGAACGAATGATTTTCAAATATATGATCTGATGTATAACAATTAAAGATCTGACACAAAATACCTTCATGAATCTTCATGGAGGTATTTTTTATGTCTGAAAAAGAAATCGAGAATGACAAACAGCAGGCTTTGGATAAAGAAGAAAAAGAAAATGAGCAGATCAGGGAAATGGGTGAGTTGACACTTGACCAGAATGTGAAGAGACACCGGATCGAACTTCTGACGATCATTGGTGAAGTAGAAGGCCATGATGCTGCACCGTCGCAGAGTAAAACAACAAAATATGAACATGTTCTGCCAAAACTTGCAATGATCGAAGACGATGAAAACGTGGAAGGACTTCTGATTCTTTTGAATACGGTTGGCGGTGATGTGGAGGCAGGACTTGCCATTGCAGAGATGATTGCATCTTTAAGTATTCCGACGGTATCGTTGGTACTTGGTGGCGGGCATTCGATCGGAGTACCGATGGCAGTGTCGGCAGATTATTCTTTTGCTGTGCCAAGTGCCACGATGGTAATTCATCCGGTGCGTTCGAGTGGGATGTTTATCGGTGTTGCTCAGACTTATCGGAATATGGAAAAAATTCAGGACCGTATCACAGGCTTTATTGCGGCACATTCCAGAGCTTCGCAGGAACGACTGGAAGAACTGATGCTGGATACCAGTCAGCTGGTCAAAGATGTCGGAACGCTTCTGGAAGGTGAGGAGGCAGTAAAAGAAGGGCTGATTGATGAGATTGGAGGAATCCGTGAGGCACTTGCAAAACTGCATGAGATGATTGGTGCGAAAAATAATAAAATATAAAAAATTGTGAAAAAAAAGACATTTTTATGCATCTTTATAAATGTTTTCCTTGTCATATAGCAGATTTTAGCGTATTATTATTAGAGGATTGAGTGAAAATATGCTAGGAGGGAAACAATGTATAAGATTTTAAAAGCTGAGACACTGGCAGCTAAGATCCATCTTATGGTTGTACATGCACCGCGTGTTGCAAGCCACTGTCAGCCAGGACAATTTATCATCGTAAAAATGGATGAAAAGGGCGAGAGAATCCCGCTTACAATTTGCGACTATGATCGCGAAGAAGGAACGATTACAATCGTATTCCAGGAAGTTGGAGCATCTACTATTAAGATGTCCGAATTAAAAGCTGGAGATTCTTTCCGTGACTTTGTAGGACCTCTGGGATGTCCTTCTGAATTTGTTCATGAAGACATCGAAGAACTTAAGAAAAAGAAAATGGTATTCGTAGCCGGAGGTGTTGGTACAGCACCTGTTTATCCGCAGGTAAAATGGCTTCACGAGCATGGTATTACTGCAGACGTAATCCTTGGTTCCAAAACAAAGGATATGGTTATTCTTGAAAAAGAACTTGCAGCTGTTTCCAACCTTTATGTTACAACAGATGACGGATCTTATGGACGTTCCGGTATGGTAACAAAGACTCTGGAAGATCTCGTTACTAACGAAGGAAAGAGCTATGACGTCTGTGTTGCAATCGGACCGATGATCATGATGAAATTTGTCTGTCTTCTTACTAAGAAGCTTGGTATCCACACAATCGTCAGCATGAACCCGATTATGGTTGACGGAACTGGTA
>PPYE01234747.1_pt1 | contig 14485 bp, 13 predicted proteins | sample 1559881 | NCBI WGS metagenome assembly PPYE01 (sample SAMN08240022, study PRJNA423297) | Human gut metagenome, whole genome shotgun sequencing project.
TAAGACGGGGGCTTTTGAAATGTAGAAATCACGATAGCGGCTGGAATGATCTATGTTCAGTCTTTTGCCTTAGTACTCGATGCGCAGCATCGATCCGCCTTGGGTAAGGCGGGGAATTGAAACCAGAAAATATCCACTGAAGTGCCAGCAAAAAGCCGAAAAACATGGTTCACAGGGTAAATGGATTCGGCCCCCTTCAAAGAAGGGACGGTTTGGAGCCAGCGTTGTGTTTTATCCCCTCGCCTTTTCCAATCTTTTTCGGATTGCCTCCAATCGGTCTTCCCCCACACCCAGGACCTTTTGGAAGGGCTCATCAATGGGGATAACGGCAAGGTTGTCGGGATGGAGCTCCTTTACGACGCGTTCCAAAAAAGCCACGCTTTTTTCATCGTCATTATAGCCTTTTACGATGGTCACTTCAAAGATGAAGCGGCCGTGATACTGCGCCCGGAAGGCTTTCATATTGGCAGTATATTGCTCCAAGGTATAACCGGAAAGGGGCCGCTGACTTTTTTGGAAACCGGCATCCGCAGCATTCTTGAGTTCGCCGATAACGGCCTCACAACGATTGGCAACGGCCTGGTACTCGGGCCGATGCAAGAGGTAGCCATTTGAAAGAAGCCGCACGGCAGCTCCTTTTTGATGAATGAAGTCAATGATACGGGGCAAGGCCTGATGAAGCAAGCTCTCCCCATGACCATTCAGGAAGACTTCCTCGATCCGGTCTTCCTCCATGCGGCGCCCCAAATCATCAAGCGCTTTTGTTACGTCCCCCAAATCCTGGATTTCATCCGTCTGATGCCGATCTTCTTTCCGGTCAATGGGACAATAAATGCAATTAAAGCTGCAGTACGTTTCAGGCAGGATATTGACTTCAAGGATCCGCTTGCCCTCTTCTTCATAAGGGGCTTTATAAATGAATTCGTCCATCAGGAATTCCTCCTTACCTAACAAAAAATAGACATGCATCGAATCAGCGTAATTGATGCGTCAAATAAAATGAGGAAAAGGGTACGCCCCCCTATCCCTTCAAGGCCTACTGGAACAGGGCGACGTACCCGGCGGTACAATATTGTGCTTGACGCCCTTACTATACCTAGCATTTTCCATCGTGTCAATGACAAACCGCGCCATTACCCGTTTCCCGTGCTATAATAGGGGCGAAATCATTTACAAGGGAGACGATATGCATGCTTGACAAGAAAACTGCAAAACTCATCAATGAACAGGTAACCCTGGAATTTTACTCCGCCTACCTCTACCTTGACTTTGCCAATTTCTACACGGATCAGGGTCTTGATGGCTTTGCCCACTGGTTTGAAATCCAGGCCCAGGAAGAGCGCGATCATGCCATGCTCATGAGAACGTACCTGCAAAACAACAATGTCCATGTCGAATTTGGCACCATCAATAAACCGGAAGGAAAATATAAGGATCTCATGAGTCCGCTCACAGCCGCTCTTGAGCACGAACAATTTATCACAAAATCCATCAATAAGATTTATGGGGCCGCCCATGAAGAAGATGATTACCGGACCATGCAGTTCTTCAACTGGTTCGTCAAAGAACAAGGAGAAGAAGAAAAGAACGTCGATGACATCATTAAAAAGATGAAGCTCTTCGGCAGCGACCCCAAGAGCCTCTACGCCCTGAACCAGGATCTTTTGGCCCGTGTCTACGCCGCTCCAACGTTGGTCCTCTAAAAAAAAGAAAAACTGGCCTGTCTAGGAGAAAAATCCTGGATGGGTCAGTTTTTTTTTGGAGAAGCCCTTACTTGTCCTCCCCCTTTTCCCGCTTGATATAGCGGTACACTGTCGGTTCGGACAAATGAAGCTGACGGGCAATCTCGACGACAGCGCCCTTCATCTGGTGGATACCGGCGTTCATGAGATTGCGGATGACCGTTCCTTTTTCCTCCCGCGTCATCCGTTCCGGCGGCACCCCTACGGCCCTCATTTCACTTGCTACCATGCGGGGCAGGATATCCCCGACGGGCGTATCCATGGATTCATCCGTATCATCGAGGGCTCCCTCAAGATTATAGGCCTTCTTTAATTTTTGCAGGACAAGGTCAAGCTCTGTCATAGCGTCCATATTGCGGTTGATGCACAAAAGCCCAATGACCTTTCCTTCATGCTTGATAAAAAACGTGGACGAAACAAAATTCTTGTTCTTGCTGCGTCCGTTATAGTTTGCCATATAGTCCCGCTTCACATAGGCCTTTTCCTCCATGATCTTGATGGCAAGGTCCGTAAAAGGACTGCCTACCTTGCGGCCAGTGTGAAATCCGTTTGCAATGGCAATCACGGAGTGTTTGGGCTGGGAAATATCGTGGAGCAGGATTTCACAGCTTTCGCCCAAGAGTTCTGCCAAAAAGGGCACCAATGCCTTATATGGTTCAAGAAGCGGATTATATTTCATGATTCCATCTCCCTAGAGATTGAAAGTACCGAACTGCATTGGAAATGGAATGACTAGCACTTTCCTTGGTTTTCTATACGTATTATTGTATCTTCCATGATGTCATAAGTCAATTCGTGATTCTTTGCCTCAAAAGAAAAATATTTTTTGTCTTTTTGCGAAAAGGATGACAAAAGAGGTCCTTTGGCACAAACGCCTAAAAGGACCTCCTTACGTCTTACCTTCCCTTCTGTGAGGGGAGGCGTCAAGTTAGGCTTCACCCTCAGTTTCAAAAGAGACTTCTTTTAAAGGAACCAGCTTATTGCCGGCAATCTTATTGACCAGGATGGCAATGGCACCGTCACCCGTTACGTTGCAGGCGGTTCCAAAGCTATCCTGTGCCAGGTATAGGGCAATCATGAGGGCCTGCTGATCAGCCGTAAAGCCCATCATGCTCTGCAGGATGCCCAGAGCAGCCATGACAGCACCGCCAGGAACGCCCGGGGCGGCAACCATGGTGACACCCAGCATAAGGATGAACCCAAACATGTTGCTGAATTCAATGGGTCTGCCGTTAAGCAGCATAACGGCCATGGTGCAGCTCGTCAATGTAATGGTACTGCCCGACAGATGGATCGTGGCGCAAAGGGGAATCACGAAATCCGCAATCCCCGCGGCGACCCCGTTCTTTTTCGTAGAGGCCAAGGTAACAGGAATCGTAGCGGCTGAGGACTGGGTCCCAATTGCCGTCATGTAAGCTGGAAGCATGCCTTTGAGCAGTTTGATGGGATTGCCGCCTGCTGCCGAACCGGCAAGGGTGTACTGAACCACAAGGATGACAATGTGCAGGCAGATGATGACAAGGAAAACTTTGGCAAAGACGCTCATGATGGCGGCCACCTGCCCAGCGTGGGTCATATTCGCAAAGATCCCGCAGATGTGAAGCGGCAAAAGCGGAATGATGATGCTGGCAATGAGTTTTTCAATGATGCGCTGGAATTCGTGGGACCCCTTTCGCAGCAAGTCATCCTGGCAGACAGCAATGCCAATACCAAGGATAAACGCAATGAGAAGGGCACTCATGACCCCCATCAGGGGCGGCATATCAATGGTAAAAAACGGATGGAGCAGCCCCTTTTCGGGGTTAGCCAGATCGCGGGCCATATCAGGGGAAATGATATGGGAAAGAAGGGCATGATTCGTGAAAAAGGCCAGGCAGCCAGCAATAACGGTGGAGCAATAGGCAATGAGGGTGGTCACGCCAAGGAGCTTACCGGCTGACTTACCCAAATCGGCAATCCCGGGGATAATGAAACCAACGATGATCAGGGGAATCGTAAAGCCTAAAAAATTACCAAAGATAGAGTTGAATGTTGCCAAAATTCTGACTATACTAGGTAAATTAAGATTTCCGATCACAATACCTAAAATAATTCCGAGAATCAGGCGTGGCAGTAAGCCGAGTTTCTTCATGTGAGATGCCTCCCTTGTGTTGTTGGACGTTGTCCGCTTTTTACTCTCGTATAAGAATAGTACCATATCGCCTAAAGAAGCGCAAGCTTATTTCTCTTTTTGAAAAGAATTATTGCATAATGAAAAGAAAATTCGTGATATTTTATAAATATTGGCAACATGGCCAATTCAAAAGAGCAAAAAATAAAAGGCGAAAGAAAAAAGGGAAAAACTTTTCCCTAATTAAGAGAAAGACAGTAGGAGATGGGAAGGCTAATCTTTACAGCAAAACAGGGAAAAGGACTGCATGGTGGATTGAAAGGCGTTCCTATCAGCAGCCCTTTCCCTTTCTGGTGCGGGATTCCTGATCTCTTTTTTTCATGGGCCTTCAGGACATAAGGCGCCTTTCCTAGGACAGCGAAGGACCCCATCACAATATCCTCGCCCCTTTTCTTTCATTTTCATCTCTCTTATAATAGATACGGAAAGAAGGTGCCTTCATGAAGTCCATGACTTTACTTTGTATACTCACGGTTGTGGGAATTTCCCTCACAGCGACCCCCGTACAGGCAAAAAAGCCGGCCGCTGAGGTTCAGCAGGCCACAAAACATCAGCAGCAACCGCCCCTTTTGATGGACCACGCGCAGATTCATGCCCTAAATACCGCCATATCCCAAAAGATGGGCGGCCCCATCACAGACGAAACCGCTCCCATGACGGCAGAAAAGCTTAAAAGCGAGCTCAGCCGCTATCAGATGAAGCGCGCCTTATACCATGATGGACGTCTCATGACGGAGAAAGAAAAGAAGGAACTTATCAGCTGCGCCTACGGACGCATTCCTTCTGTCATCCCCTTACGTTACGGGGTCACTGTGAAACGGACGGATCTTAAGAGTTTCCCGACGGGGATGCGTGCCTATTCGGCGCCTACGGACCGTGACTTTGACGTTTTCCAGGAAACAGCTGTGGATCCAGCCGTACCGGTCCTGATTTATCACGAGGATGCGACAGGGCGGTTTCTTTTTGTCCGTGCCTATTTTTACCGCGGCTGGGTGCCAAAAGAAAGTGTGGCCGAAACAGACCGCGCCACATGGCTGACGTATGCCGCGCCCAAGGAAGAAGCCGTCGTCACAAATAGGGTCCTTACATTGGGAAAGGGAAAAGACACAGCCCTTTACCAAATGGGAAGCTCCCTTCCCCTTGAAAAGGGCCATCTTCTCCTTCCCATGCGAGATCAGGCAGGCCGCCTTGTCATCCAAAAAGAAAAAGCGCGTTTTGATGACTCCCTGCACAAGGGGCCCCTCCCCTACACGGAAGAAAACCTGCTTATTCTTGCCCGGCGTCATCTCGGTGCGCCCTATGGCTGGGGCGGCAGAAAAGAAAGCGTCGATTGCTCGGCCCTCACGCAGGACGTCTATCGGTCCATGGGAATCGAGCTGCCGCGAAACAGCGGAGAACAGGCCCGCACGACACCGGGCGTTTCCTTTCAAGGGCTATCGCGAAAAGCGCGCCTATCGCTGTTAAAGACATTGCCTGTTGGAAGTCTCCTCTATATGCCCGGGCATATCATGATTTACAGCGGGGAAAAAAACGGGATCCCCATGGTGATCCACGCCTTGGGATCCAAGGGTGTCAGGGAAAAGGGCGCCGTTCGGAAAGTACCTGTCATGAAAGTCGTCGAAACACCGGTGGAAATCCTGGGAAGCAGCGGCGTGACGCTGCTCATGAGGGTTACGAAGGGGATAGTGATAAGGTAGAAGGCTGTCAAGCTGTCACGAGCCTACGGCTCTCGCCGTCTTGCGGCCAAGGCCGCGGCTGTCAAGCAAAAGCTGGGAAAGATGCTCTGATGCTAAAAGACCAAAGGGGAAAAGACCGCACGGCGGCGCCAAACCGTGTCCTTCACCTTACTGCCGAAACAAGCAGCCAGCGAGGACTGGCAGCCCGCACGGTCTTTTGCCGCTGAGCTCGATGTCTCCGAAATCGAGCCGCCTTTGCCAAGGCGGAACGGCTTTCGCCGTCTCTAAGGCGAAAACACGAAGGCAAAAGACCCGACGCAAACAGTACGATGCAGCCTGCATCGTACCTAAGAAATAAAATAACTCAAGACAAAGAGCCCAGCAATGCAGCCTGCATTGCTGGGCTCTTTCTTTTCCCCAATATGCCGCAGTTCCTGCGGCGAGGAATAAAAAAGGACAGTGCCGAAGCACTGTCCTTTTATCCGCTCTAAAGGGATTAGAACGTAACAACGAGCTGAGACCAGAGGGTCCGAGCATGCTGATCGGATTCTTTACCTTTGAGATCGTAGTATTCAACGGTAGCAACCATATTCTTAGCAAGGGTGACGTTACCGCCAACGTTGTAGCCCTTGAAGCCTTCACCGTCAAATTTGTCCCAAGCACCATTCATGGTGTGGTCAATGACAGTCGGAGCTCCCTGATCATAGTATTTAGCATAAAGGCCCCAAGAACCAGGATCAGAAGCCTTTGCGCCAGCCCAGCCCATGGATACAACGTATCCATCGTCATCGGCATCTTTGTATTCACTATAATCTTTCAGGGTGTCGTCGTCGCCTTTGAGGTACATAGCGCCAAGGCTGAACTTACCCACATTGTATTTAGCGCTGACATCCCAAATCTTGTCAGTACCATTGATAATGCCAACGTTGCCGTTTACATCATCGGCATGGAGGCCAGCGGAGAGGTTCACAACACCGATGTTACCAGTAAGGTATGCTCTCTGGAAGTCCGTGTCATCATTACCGGATTCATTCTGGCCCTGGAAGTACTGGTTATTTTCGAGCATGGCTACATAATGCCAGTTGTCGTTCACTTCGCCCGTGAAGAACAGACGGGTACGGAGTCTGGACTGGGATTTATCGTCGTCCCCGTCAAACTTACCGCCGTTATTTTGCTTGTAGCTCAGACGAACGTTCCCAGTAATCTTGACGTTGTCAGCGTTCTTTTCGAGTTTCGCTACGCGAACACCGAGGTTATCGAGTTCGTCAGCAAATTCGCCAACCAGTCTGTCATCAGCACCGATAGCACCTTTAGCAAGGGCTTTGGCCACAATCTGAGCCATTTCATAACGGGTCATGGTGCGGTCACCTTTATAGGTGCCATCAGGATAACCATCAACAATCCCAGCTGCAGCCAGTTTAGCAACGGCTGCATAAGCCCAGTGGCCAGCAGGAACGTCGGAGAAGGGGTTCGCAGCAAAAGCGGTAGCGCTTACGCCGAGAGCCATGGCCATAGCAAAAACCAAACTCTTTTTCATTTTGTTCATCCTCCTTAAGGATCTTGGTGTTTCCCTAAGGAGTTTCCATCTTGCCAATTTCTTTATCGTGCGAGTGACCTTGTTTCCTCTACGAACCGAAACTGTCTCGATTTCCACTCCCTCAGGAACAAATGGGCAGGCCTTTTGCCTACACGCTGAGTATAGCACCTAGGGGATTGAACTTTCAAATGTGTCACATTTATTTCAAACTTTTCATGGAAATTTTTACCCCTCAATCATGATGAGAATTAGGTTTTATGCTTTATTTCTTTATATTAAAGCTAAGCGATTTTTTGACTCACAAGTCAGTATGTATCATCACGATGATTAGGTACACGGTTTATTCATTTTTCTACATAAAAAAAGAGGACAGTACTTTGCACTGTCCTCTTTTGAGTTCCTTTAAGAAGGAATTAGAAGCTGATAGCCAGTTCGGACCAGAGGGTACGAGCATGCTTATCGCCCTGATCATAGTATTTACCATAGAGGCCCCAGCTGCCAGCTTCGCTCTTCTTCGCACCGGCCCAGCCCATGCTGACAACGAAACCATCATCATCATAGTTTTTAGCGTCGCCAGTCAGGAGGTCATCATCACCTTTGAGGTACATCGCACCGAGGGAGAATTTGCCGCTGTTATAAGTAGCAGCTGCCGTCCAGATCTTGTTGTCGCCTTCAAGGCCCATAGCATTTTCGTTGTCTACATCAATGTAGTTAGCAGCAAGATCGAAGTTACCCCAAGTGCCACCCAGTTCAGTCATCCAATAGGTATCACCGGTTGCCTTCTTATCGGCTTCTTTGGTCCAGCCATAAGTGGTCTTATCAGCCATCTTACCATATTCAGCTCTGAGGTAAGCAGCACCGAAAGGAACAACGGCCTTGATGCCATCGACACGGTTATCGTAGATGTTACCATCAGCGATGAAGTCATTGTAACGGCCAGCCGTGATGTCGACTACACCGATGTTACCAGTAAGATAAGCTCTCTGGAAGTCCGTATCATCATTACCGGATTCATTTTCGCCAGTGAAGTATTGCTGGTTACGGAGCATAGCCACATAATGCCAGTTGTCGTTCACTTCGCCCGTAAAGAAGATATCCGTACGGAGGTAGTTGGTATCACCATCAGCACCATTCTCAAATTTGCCACCGTCATTAGCCACGTTACGGAGTTTTACAGAACCCGTGATCTTGACGTTGTCAGCGTTCTTTTCGAGACGAGCCACGCGAACACCGAGGTTATCCAGTTCGTCAGCAAATTCGCCAAGGATAGCCATCAACGATACCAGCAGCAGCCAGTTTAGCGACAGCTGCATAGGCCCAGTGGCCAGCAGGAACATCAGAGAAGGGGTTAGCAGCAAAAGCGGTAGCGGTTACGCCGAGGGCCATTGCCATTGCAAAAACCAAGCTCTTTTTCATGTGTGTTTCCTCCTTAGGAAATAGACTTGCCTTTCCTAGGAAAACGATCCACCTCTTGATGGGGGTCCTATACGTGCGAGTGACCTTGTTTCCTCTACGCTGGATCCATATCGCCAGGTTTTCTTTTTTCCTTGGTCCGGCTGAATTGATTGCAGACGAGTTTCTGCTCCTATAGGGTACCATAGATTAAAGGTATTGTAAATCTTTATTTTGGCAATTTTGTGATTTTGTATCATTTTCACTCAATTGATTCATCTATGATTGACAAAATCAGCGATTTTCCACATATCTATGAACTATGGTTCTATGCGCCTTACGTCCATTTTTATTGAGGATTATCAGAAAAATTATTCATTTGATTTTTCTTTAATAATTATATATTTTCTATCAGAATATTAAATATCATAATCGCGATTTTATCACTTTTTATCCATTAACATCGCGATTTCTTTTATATTATTTTACAAGGTTATTTTCCTTCAGTTCACTCTATGATCTTTTTACTTATCATGTCCTAACTTTTACACTTTTATCTTCCTATTACCGCATTTATTTGTCTTTTATTCATATACAATCACGATATCTGTCCATTCTCCTCATTTCAATCGGTAGTATACTGCCGATAGCCTGTTATCCCCTACTTACATACCTTTTAGGTATGAAAGTAGGGGATAACTTATTCATGACCAAAAGGTCCTCCCCCAGCAGGCTTTTTTAGGACGTTGGCACCCCCTGCCCCGTTCGTCACGGCGCCCTTTTCCTAAAGCCGTCCCAGGTTCCCTCCCTGATTTAGTGTTTTACGCCCTTTTCTTTTCTCCTCACATCATAAGATAAACAAAAATGGGACCATGAAGAAATGATCCTTTCATTTCTTCATGGTCCCATTAGGATTCCTATGGTCTTTATTCTTCAGCAAGATCGAGATCGACGTCCTCGTCTTCATCATATTCAGCGTCTTCGTCGTTATGAGAATTGGCTTTCTTGTCGGCGGCTTTCACGTCGGCGTCTTTCTTTTCGTCAGCGGCGAGGGTCTTTTCCGTTTCGGCGTCTGCTTTATCATCGCTCTCTTTTTCTACAGCTTTCTTATCATCAGCCTTGTCCGTCTTCTTTTCACTTACGGCCGGCTTATCCACTGTATCAAGCTTATCCTCCCGTTCCTCTTCACTGGCAGGAACTGCCTGGACGCCTGCAGTCGATGCGCCTTGGAGCACGATTCCTTGAACGGTCGTATCTTCAAGGACCTGGACATAGGTGTTGCTGCCGGCCGGAATGGTCACTTGGGCTCCTTTGACAAAGGCGCCGCCAACAAGCCCCACCGGTCCAAAAAGAACCATGCCGCCAATGGAAGCACCGGCTGCACCAGCAACGGTCTTGGCCTGCTGTTTCGCTAGCTCCCCAACTGTCACAGGAATCTTTTCCCCGTTTACGGCAGTCACAGAGGAAAAGTCGATGTCAATGCGGGCATCGCGGCCAAAGATGCGGGGCTGTACCACTTTTTTGATTGTTGCATTGCCTCGGGCGCCTTTTGGCAGGACGAGGGCTTCCCCAACGTACACATTGTCATCGGCAATAAAATCGACTTTATCACCGGCCTGGGCCGTTTTACTGTTGATGTCTTCCATGAATTTGATCCTTCATCACTCATACGGTCAGCAAACTGCCACTCAATGGCGTTCATCTGGGCAGCAATGGAAAGCTGCGTGCCGCTTGGCGTACCTTCAAGGCGATTATAGACGCGGTCCACACGGCTCATGACACTGCCGCTTGAAGTTTGCCCATAAAGGTCCTTTTCCATCTTATCCACACGGCTAACAAGCGACCCACTCTGTTCGGTCCCATAAAGGAACTGTTCGGATACACCCAGTTTATCGGACACAGTGCCAGAAGCAAGGGATTCAGCCGCAAAAGCCGGTGTAAGACAAGTGAGGCTTACGAGGGCGGCCATCATCATACTTAGGATTTGTTTTTTCAAGAGATACACCTCCGTCAGATTTTTCACACTGAAATTCTCCCCTCATTGTAGCATAAATGAAAAGCTTGCGGTAGTAAAACTAAATTTTTCACAGTTTGCTGACAACCGGTTAACGAGCCTGCCACGGCGCAAGGGCGGCTTTTATACTTTCTGCCATCTGATCCATGAGTTCATAGCGGCGGCGGTGGTTGGCCCGTTTGGAAGGCTTCAGTTCCGACAGGTTACGGCGATGCTCCCCCAAGGGGATTTCATAAAAGCGCGGGTCCCGTGTGGGCGTGCCCCCACATTCCGCCCAGAAGTCGCCAAAATTGGTTTTGAGCTTGCGATCCATACGGACATGATTCATGGCATAATACCCTGCATTGGTCACGGCATAGATGATTTCTGCCCCCATGAGGCCGGCTGCCGTGCGAAGACCATAAAAGATCAGGTTCTTGGTGCGGTAGCCAAAAAATTTCTTGGTCATGGCCTTGACAGCCTCGTTTCCTAAGGTCGTTCCCTGAAGGGCCCCCACAAAAAGAGCGGGTTTTCCCGTTTCAGGAGACAGACCAAACCAGAACATCATCTGGTAAAAGTCAAGGGATCCCCAATGGAGAACCAAAGACAGGCAGCCTTCCTTGCGCTGACCCGGATGGAACAACAGGTCCATCGTAAGGGGCTTTTCCTCAAAGGTGTCGGCCCAAAGGGTGATCTTGTCATGGGCCTCGTAGATCTTTAAAAGAAAGTCATCCGTCAGGTGCGTTTCCAGATGGATGATGTGCTGCTTGATAAGGGCAATGCGTTCAGCAAAGGAAGCCCCTTTATAAAAAAATGCCCGTGTAGCCTGTTCCATGAGGCAGGGCATACCGGCCCGGATCCTTGCCCGTATCGGTGTTTCATGAAAAAAAAGCTGGAGTCCTTCCATTTCCCTTTGATGAAAATAGGTGCGCAGCAAAAAGATCCAGTAACGTTTGCGTTCCTTGAGATGTGAGCAGTTATAACAGGCGTGACCGGTTTCCCGGATCTCGTTCCAATCCATTTCTTCCATCCTTTCTTCGATGAGGCGTCCGCTTAAGAAAAAGGGCTGCAACAAGGTGAATTGTTACAGCCCCTTTCAGCATGTTATTTGTTGTTCTTGATGGCCTTGTTCAGTTCCCGTTTGCACAGGTACTGGAAGCGATTATGGGGATAATCGAACTTCGGATGGATGGCACCGGATTCACGTTCATCGCGGAAGCGGTAATGGTCTTCCTTGTAGCTGCCACTCAGCATGTTGATGGTGGCAAACTTTCCTTCAAAACGAAGTTTCGTCACCGGTTCACGGCGGAAATTATCTTCTTCCACGTCGAACTTGTCAACACTCATGGCCACAACGCAGTCGGCACCGCTGGCTTTAGCGATGGCTTCCAGGCCTTCTTTGGTAAAAAGGTTGTCCTGCTGGGCAAGGGCCGCTTTTCTTACGGTATCGGAATCAACAAGGTCGTATTCCGGATACTGGAAGAGTTCCGAAACTTCCGTACTGTAGGCAATGGGCTTGAGACCTGCGTCGTCTTCCACATTTTCACCGATGATGAGCGGCACGACGGCAAGCTTCATCGCAGCGTCGGCGCGGCTCATGCCGGGAAGGACGAGAAAAGCAGCGAAAAGCGCGGCAGCAGCCATTTTAAGGAATTTATTCATTTGTAGGGCCTCCTATTTTCTTTCAAGATGATAGAGCGATTGTACCATAAAATTAGGAAATTGACCATAGAGTCGAGAAATTAGGCTTCTTTGCAGTAGGCAGCAGCGACCCAACCAGTCTCGCCGTTTTCCCTTCTGACGCGCAGCCAGTTCATGCCGCCGCCATCGGCAGCGTCGAGGATGGTGACCGTCTCCCCTTGTTCAAAGTAGCCCAGGACGTCGCCGTTAAGGCTGGCGTCGCCGCGCATGCGGACTTCCGTACCGGTAATGACGCCCTTGCGTCCATTTTGGACGGCACCGCTGGGAACGTTGTATTCATCAGCAACGACACAGTAATCGGCAGCTATCCAGCCGGTAGCTCCATTGGCACGGGTCACTTCATACCACTTCATGCCGCTTGCCACATCGCTTTTAAGGACGCTCAGGGCTTCCCCGTCATCAAAGACACCAATGATATCTTGATCAAGACCCGGTCCTCGTCTCATGCGGACTTCCGTTCCCTGGACATGGCCCGGGTTCCCCTGTACGGCAGGCTGCGCCGGCGCTTGCTCAGTAGGCTGTGCCGGAGCGGGTGTTTCCACGTCCGCAGATGGGGAAGTTTCTTGGGGTTCAGCCGGTGTTTCCGCAGCCGGTTGCTTTGGGGCTGGTGTTTCCGCAACCGAAGCTTCATCCGTCTTGGAAGACGCCGCTTCAGGAGCGGGCGTTTCCTTCTTGGGTGCGGGAGCAGAAACCGTATCAGGCGGGATTTCCGACGCGGACAAGTTGACTTCTACTTCGCCCTCGCTCTTATCGAGAATGGAACCAGCGTGGTAAAGACCGATGATGCTTCCATCGTCATCGACATAATACGTATCAGGAAGGGCCTTTGCTTTTGCCGGATCAACGTCATACAGGTACTGAAGGCCGCTTTGGGTCCGATTTTCCAGATCGGTCCCGCTGTAATAATAGCTCAGGGGCCTCAGCTCGCCGGTCTTGCGGTCAAAAGTCATGCCCTGCGTTTCTTCAACGCCCATTTCCGGCGTCATGACGAGGGTCAGGCTGATGACGTTGTCGTTAGCCCGATGAACGTCATAATGGACCTTACCTCCGCCAAGGGTCGATGCTTCACTTACAAAAGAGGCCACTTTGCTCGAAAGGGCCGAATTGATCTTATCCGTTGCCGCCTTGGTTCCGCCTGTCACTACCGGGCATTCCACGGTCACGGATTGCTCCGTCCGCGTTACGGTCCGAACAGGCGCACTAACAGCGCTGACAGCTGCCCATGCGGGGACACTTGTTCCCAGGAAGGCGCAGCTCATGAGGATGGCCATTGTCTTTTTTAACATTGTGCGCAGTCTCCTTCTTCTTCCTTAATACCCCTATTTTACTGTATCTGTGAAGCAGGGTCAAGAATGGGACGCTTCCAGCGGTTCTTCTGCTTCAAAAAGGCACCGCTCCTCAAGGGTAACCGCGCTGCGCAGACTTTCCGTAAGAAAATGCGTCACGTCCCCCCGATCGGTGCGCTTACAGGTAAGGATAATGGTTGCTTGGGCATCATACTGAACATCTTTGACAGAAAAAAGCGCTTTGCCATAAAGATGGTTCAAGACCCGCCCCACATCATCAATGGGCCAGGTAAAGGCATAGTCCCCCATGGGAACCATGCGGGAAAGCCCTGCTGCCTTGATGGCTTCTGAAACAGCCTTGGCATAGGTACGGGTAAGGCCGCCGGCACCCAATTTGATTCCACCGAAATAACGGGTCACCACAGCAACGACGTTATAGAGCTCTTTTTGGCGCAGCACTTCAAGCATGGGCGCGCCTGCCGTACCCGCCGGCTCCCCATCGTCACTGGAGCGCTCCGCCCGGGGCTTGATGCCGACGATATAGGCCGTGCAATTATGATTGGCATCCCAATATTCTTTTTTGAGGGCCTTGATCTTGGCCTGTGCCTCTATTTCAGTAGAAACGCGGTATAAACTTGTCAGGAACCGGGATTTTTGGACCACAAGTTCCGTCTGGACATTGCGTGTGATGACGTACAAGGATGAAGGCTCCCTTCTGATAGATAGGGATATTATAGCATTTTTGGGGGCCGGCGCCAAACCGACCTACGGGAGGGCGCCGAATTGATTTTTTGGTCACACGGGCCTGCAGCCGGATCGCGTTGGCCGCGTCTTGCGATGAGCGGGGCCCATCAAAAAATATGCCTCGCCAGCCGTTCGTAGGGAGACGTCGGGCTCCCCTTTTATTTTTACTCGGAGCAAAAATCGCTCCGATTCTCTGCACGAGGTGCCTTCATTGCCTTTTCAAGATTTATGAGGTGGCAATGAA
>PPYE01662958.1_pt1 | contig 14485 bp, 6 predicted proteins | sample 1559881 | NCBI WGS metagenome assembly PPYE01 (sample SAMN08240022, study PRJNA423297) | Human gut metagenome, whole genome shotgun sequencing project.
TGGCCTTCGGCAACATGGGCGACGACTGCGGCACCGGCGTGGCCTTCACCCGCAACCCCGCCACCGGCGAGAAGAAGCTGTTCGGTGAGTTCCTGACCAATGCCCAGGGTGAGGACGTGGTGGCCGGCATCCGGACTCCCATGCCCATCAGCGAAATGAGCGAAAAGTTCCCCGAGGCCTTCGCCCAGTTCGAGAAGGTTTGCAAGATCCTGGAGGATCACTATCACGATATGCAGGACATGGAGTTCACCGTGGAGAACGGCAAGCTCTATATGCTGCAGACCCGCAACGGCAAGCGCACCCCTGCTGCTGCGCTCAAGATCGCCTGCGACCTGGTGGACGAGGGGATGATCGACGAAAAGCAGGCCGTGGCCATGATCGATCCCCGCACCCTGGACACCCTGCTGCATCCCCAGTTTGACGGCGAGGTGCTGAAGAAGACCCCCGTGATCGGCAGCGCCCTGGCCGCCTCTCCCGGCGCCGCCTGCGGCAAGGTCGTCTTCTCCGCTGAGGACGCCAAGGCCTGGGCCGAGCGCGGCGAGAAGGTGGTCCTGGTCCGGCTGGAGACCTCTCCTGAGGATATCGAGGGCATGAAAGCTGCTCAGGGCATCCTGACTGTGCGGGGCGGCATGACCTCCCACGCGGCCGTGGTGGCCCGCGGCATGGGCAAGTGCTGCGTCTCCGGCTGCGGCGCCATCAAGATGGACGAGGAGAATAAGCAGTTTGAGCTCTCCGGCAAGACCTTCCACGAAGGCGACTGGCTGTCCATCGACGGTTCCACCGGCAAGATCTACGACGGCGCCATCCCCACGGTGGACGCCTCTATCGGCGGCGAGTTCGGCCGGGTCATGGGCTGGGCCGACCAGTACCGCCGCCTGAAGGTCCGCACCAATGCGGACACCCCCCACGACGCCGCCCAGGCCCGGAAGTTCGGCGCTGAGGGCATCGGCCTGTGCCGGACCGAGCACATGTTCTTTGACGCAGACCGCATTCCCGCCATCCGCCGAATGATCTGCTCCGACACCGTGGAGCAGCGTGAGGCCGCTCTGGCTGTTCTGGAGCCTATGCAGCAGTCCGACTTCGAGGGCATCTATGAGGCCATGGAGGGCCTGCCTGTCACCATCCGTTTCCTGGATCCCCCGCTGCACGAGTTCGTGCCCACTGAGGAGGCCGACATCGAGCTGCTGGCCAAGGACATGGGCAAGAGCGTTGCGGAGATCAAGGCCATCATCGCCGGCCTGCACGAGTTCAACCCCATGATGGGTCACCGGGGCTGCCGTCTGGCGGTCACCTATCCGGAGATCGCCGCCATGCAGACCCGCGCCGTTATCAAGGCTGCGCTGAACGTCCAGGCCAAGCATCCCGAGTGGACCATGGTGCCTGAGATCATGATCCCCCTGGTGGGCGAGGTCAAGGAGCTGGCATACGTGAAGAAGGTCGTGGTGGAGACCGCCGATGCCATCATCAAGGAGGCCGGCTCCAACATGAAGTACCTGGTGGGCACCATGATCGAGATCCCCCGGGCCGCGCTGACCGCCGATGAGATCGCCAAGCAGGCGGACTTCTTCTCCTTCGGCACCAACGACCTGACTCAGATGACCTTCGGCTTCAGCCGTGATGACGCGGGCAAGTTCCTGGACGCCTATTACGACAAGAAGATCTACGAGAACGATCCCTTCGCCAAGCTGGACCAGACCGGCGTGGGCAAGCTGGTGGATATGGCCTGCAAGATGGGCCGCGCCACCAACCCCGAGCTGCATCTGGGCGTGTGCGGCGAGCACGGCGGCGACCCCTCCAGTGTGGAGTTCTTCCACCGGACGGGCCTGGATTATGTGTCCTGCTCTCCCTTCCGGGTGCCCATCGCCCGGCTGGCTGCGGCACAGGCTGCCATCAAGGACGAGAAGTAATCTTCTCTCTCATAAAAAACCGGACCGCCCAAAGAGGGCGGTCCGGTTTCTTTGTATCGATGCATAAGTCACTTCGCTGTGGGCATGAAGGGCCGCAGAACCCCTGCCACCTGAGAGATCGGCATGGTCTGGAGATAGACATGGCCCGGTCCGGTGATAATGGTGTTGAAGATCCCCTCACCGCCGAACACCATGTTCTTGAGCCCCGGGACCGCCTGGATATCCATGGAGCAGGTGGCATCCATAGCCGCCAGATATCCGGTATCCACCACCAGGGACTCACCGGGGTCCAGATCGTACTCCACGATATGCCCGTCGAACTCGGTGAAGGCAATCCCCCGGCCGGAGAGCTTCTGCATGATGAAGCCCTCGCCGCCGAAGAAGCCGGAACCCAGCTTCTTCTGGAAAAAGACGGACAGCTGGACGCCCGCCTCGCTGGCCAGGAAGCCGCTCTTCTGCACCACCAGCTCCCGGCCCGGACCGATGTCAAAGGCCCGGATGCTGCCCGGGAAGCTGGAGGCAAAGGCGATCAGTCCTTGGCCGCCCTGGGCGGTGTAGCGGTTCTGGAAAATGGAGTCGCCGGAGAGCATCCGCCCAAACGCCTTCCCCAGACCGCCGTTGGTGCTGGTCTCCATCTTCATGTTGGGGGTCATCCAGCTCATGCTCCCCCGCTCGGTGAGCATGGTCTCGCCGGCCTCCAGCTGGCAGATCACCACCGGCAGCGGTGCTCCCTCGATCTGATATTCCATGGTGTGCTCCTTTCTCTTCTCGGCCCGGGGCCGGTTTTCTCCATTCTACCGGGGCCGCTGCATCGTGTCAATCCAAACCGGGCGGCTTTCCTGGTCCTTACAGAAATTTTACAGCCCCGGCATCTAAACGGATGCCGGGGCTGTGCTGCGCTCAGTACTCCACTACGCCGGTGTAGACCAGCTTGGCATCGCCGGTGAGGGTGACGGCTTCGTCGGTGTAATGCACCACCAGGTCGCCGCCCTGGACCCGGACCGTGATGTCCCGTCCCTTTTCACAGAGGCCGTTGGCCACCGCCGCCACCACCGCGGCACAGGCGCCGGTGCCGCAGGCCAGCGTCTCACCGCTGCCCCGCTCCCAGACCCGCATCTTGATGGTGCTGGGATTTACCACCCGGATAAACTCCGTGTTGATCCGGTCCGGAAAATAAGGCGCATGTTCAAACTGCGGCCCGATCCGGGCCACATCCACGCCGTCCACCCGGGAACAGAACACCACGCAGTGGGGATTGCCCATGTCCACGCAGGTGATCTCCCAGGGCTGCCCGGCAATCTCCACCGGATAGTTCACCACCTGCCGCTTCGGGATATTCAGCCGGAGGGCCGTGGTGTCCAGGGTCGCGTAGCCCATGTCCACGCAAGCGGAGGTCACCCTGCCGTCGGTGGTGTAGACCCGGACGGTCTTGGTGCCCTTGTCCGTCTCCAGGGTCATTTCCTCCTTGCGGACGATACCGTTGTCATAGAGGTACTTCGCCATACACCGCAGGGCGTTGCCGGCCATGGAGCCCTCAGACCCGTCGGCGTTGAACATCCGCATCTTGGCATCCGCCTTCCGGGATCCCTCCATGAGGATGATGCCGTCGGCACCGATGCCGTAGTGCCGGTCGCAGAGGGTGACGCACAGGGACTCCGGGCAGGTGATCTCCCCGCTGAAATTCTCCAGGAAGATGTAGTCGTTGCCGCAGGTCTGCATTTTGGCGAAGGGCAGCTTCTGCCGCTCCGTCCGCAGATGGCAGATATCGACGAGCTCCGTGTTCTCCTGGTTGTAGCGGCTGGCCAGGATGTCCGTCAGGGCACCGGCCGTATCCAGCGAGGTCAGGCAGGGAATGCCCAGCTGGACGCACCGGTGGTTCAGGTGGATGAAGTCCCGGATATACTCCGGCTCCGTAGAGCCGGTGAGGATCACGTAGTCGATCCTGCCGGACTCCAGCAGCTGGAAGACCCGGTTGTCCCGGCCCAGCTTGCCCACCACCTCCACGTCCGTGCCCAGGCGGGAGATCTCCCGTGCGGTGCCGTCGGTGGCGTAGAGGCGGAAGCCCATTTCATCCAGCTTCCGGGCGATGTTGACAATCTCCGGCTGGTCCCGGCGGTTCACGGAGATCAATACCCCCGCGTGTCCGCTCTTCTCCACCTTGTACCCGGCGGAGACCAGGCCTTTGAACAGCGCCTCCTGCATATTGGCGCCCAGGCCCAGCACCTCGCCGGTAGATTTCATCTCCGGGGACAGGGCGGCGTTGGCGTCGGTAATCTTCTCGAAGGAGAACACCGGCACCTTCACCGCCACGTAGGGCGGACGTTTGTACAGGCCCGTGCCATAGCCCAAGGCCTTCAGGGGCTGGCCCACCATGACCCGGGTGGCCAGGTCCACCATGGGTACGCCGGTGACCTTGGAGATATAGGGTACCGTCCGGCTGGCCCGGGGGTTCACCTCAATGACGTACAGCTCTCCCTGATAGATCAGGTACTGGATGTTGATAAGCCCCCGGGTCTTGAGGGACAGGGCCAGCTTCTCGGAGCAGTCCACGATGGTCTGGAGCATCTTGTCCCCGATGGAAAAGGGCGGGTACACGGCAATGGAGTCGCCGGAGTGGACGCCGGTACGTTCGATGTGCTGCATGACGCCGGGGATCAGCACATCGGTGCCGTCAGAGATGACGTCCACCTCCAGCTCCTTGCCCATCAGGTACTGGTCCACCAGCACCGGGTTCTCAATCTTGCCGGAGAGGATGATCTCCATGTAGCGGCGGACTTCCTCATCGTTGTGGGCGATGACCATGTTTTGGCCGCCGATGACGTAGCTGGGCCGCAGCAGAACAGGATACCCCAATTCATTCGCTGCCTCCAGCGCCTCATTCATACCCAGCACGCCCCGGCCGGCGGCCCGCTTGATGGAAAACCGCTCCAGCAGCGCGTCGAACCGCTCCCGATCCTCCGCCATGTCGATGGACTCGGCGCTGGTGCCCAGGATGGGGATGCCGCGGCTGTCCAGGAATTTCGTCAGCTTGATGGCCGTCTGGCCGCCGAAGGCCACCACCACGCCCACCGGCTTCTCCACGGCGATGATGTGCATGACATCCTCCGGGTACAGCGGCTCAAAATACAGGCGGTCGGCAGTGTCGTAGTCCGTGGAGACAGTCTCCGGGTTGTTATTGACAATCACCACGTCGTAGCCCAGCTCCTTCAGCGTCCAGACACAGTGGACAGAGGAGTAATCAAACTCGATGCCCTGGCCGATGCGGATGGGGCCGGAGCCCAGCACCATGATGACCGGCTTGCCGCTGCGGGGGAAGGCCCGGGACTCGCAGAACCGGTCATAGGTGGAGTAGAAATAGGGCGTCTCCGCGTCAAACTCCGCGCCGCAGGTGTCCACCATCTTGTACACCGCATCCCGGTGCTCCGGCAGTTCTCCGCCGCCGGAAAGCCTGCGGAGAGCCTCATCGGGATAGCCCAGCCGCTTGCCCTCCCGGTACTGCGCCTCCGACAGGCCGTCTGCAATGGAAGCCTCGAACGCCGCCAGCTTCCGCAGCTTGCAGAGGAACCAGGGGTCGATTCTGGTGATGTCGTGGATCTCCTCTACGGTGACGCCGGATTTCAGCGCCTCGAACACCGTGAAGAGCCTGTGATCGTCCACTCGGCGGAGCCGCTCCCGGATGGGGGCGTCGTCCCCGTGGTCCGGTTTCCGGTTCAGGGTGTCCATGCCGATCTCCGCGCCCCGGACAGCCTTGAGCAAGGCCATCTCGAAGCTGGGGGCGATGGCCATCACCTCGCCCGTGGCTTTCATCTGCGTGCCCAGGGCCCGGCTGGCATCGGCGAACTTGTCGAAGGGCCACTTGGGCATCTTCACCACGATATAGTCCAGGGTGGGCTCGAAGCAGGCACAGGTCTTGCCCGTGATGTCGTTTTTAATCTCGTCCAGGGTGTAGCCCAGAGCGATCTTGGTGGTGATCTTGGCGATGGGGTAGCCGGTGGCCTTGGAGGCCAGGGCCGAGGACCGGCTGACCCGGGGATTCACCTCGATGACCGCGTACTCAAAGCTCTCCGGGTTCAATGCCAGCTGCACGTTGCAGCCGCCCACGATCCCCAGGTGGGCGATGATGTCCAGAGACGCCTTGCGGAGCATCTGGAACTCCTTGTCCGCCAGGGTCTGGGTGGGGGCCACCACGATGGAGTCGCCGGTATGGACACCCACCGGGTCCAGGTTCTCCATGGAACAGACGGCGATCACGTTGCCCACGCTGTCCCGCATGGTCTCGAACTCGATCTCCTTCCAGCCGAAGATGGCCTTCTCCACCAAAATCTGCGTGATGGGCGAGGCGTCCAGGCCGGTGCCCGCGATGATCTTCAGCTCGTCGGGGTCCTTGGCCGCGCCGCCGCCCGCGCCGCCCAGGGTAAAGGCGGGCCGCACGATGACGGGGTAGCCGATCTTCTCCGCCACCGCCATGGCCTGGTCCACGGTCTCCGCGATGTCGGAGGCAATCACCGGCTGGCCGATCTCCGCCATGGCCTCCTTGAAGAGCTCCCGGTCCTCCGCCCGGGAGATGGCCGCTGCGTCGGTCCCCAGAAGGCGGACGCCCTGGGCCTGGAGAAAGCCCTCCTTGTCCAGCTGCATGGCCAGGGTCAGGCCGGTCTGGCCGCCCAGGCCCGCCAGGATGGAATCGGGGCGTTCCTTCTTGATGATGCGCTTGACGGTCTCCACGGTCAGGGGCTCCAGGTAGATCTCATCCGCCATGGCCTGATCCGTCATAATGGTGGCGGGGTTGGAGTTGCAGAGGACCACGTTGATGCCGGCATCCTTCAGCACCCGGCAGGCCTGGGCGCCGGCGTAGTCGAACTCCGCCGCCTGGCCGATGACGATGGGGCCGGAGCCGATGACCAGCACTTTCTGAATGCTCTTATCCAGCGGCATTACCGGTCACCCCCTTTCATCAGAGCTACAAATTGGTCGAACAGGAACGATGTGTCCTTGGGCCCGGTGCAGGCCTCTGGATGGAACTGGACCGTGAATGCCCGCAGGTCCGGATAGTCGATGCCCTCGCAGGTGCCGTCGTTGGCGTTGATGAAGCGGACCTTCCCCACCGGCAGGCTGGTACCGTCCACGGCGTAGCCATGATTCTGGCTGGTGATGTAGGTGCGGACGCCGTCCAGGTCCCGGACGGGCTGATTGACCCCCCGGTGGCCGTATTTCAGCTTGTAGGTGCCGCCCCCCACCGCCAGGGCCGTCAGCTGGTGGCCCAGGCAGATACCGAACAGGGGCACCTTGCCCAGGAGCTTTTTGATCTGCTCAATCTGATAGACGTTCTCTGCCGGATCCCCGGGGCCGTTGGAGAGCATGACGCCGTCAGGCTTGGCCGCCAGCACCTCCTCTGCACTGGTCTGCGCAGGCAGGACAGTGACGGTGCAGCCGCGCTTTTGCAGCTCCCGGACGATGTTGCGCTTGGCGCCGTAGTCCAGCAGGCTCACCCGGAACCGCTCCTCTCCCTCCGCCGGGTAGGCGGATGCTGCTTTACAGGTCTCCGCCTCCACCACGCCGGTGACGGCATAGGTCTTCACCGCCGTCAGATCCGCCGGAACCTCATCACAGATCGCGGCGTTCATGACGCCGTGCTCCCGGATGATCCGGGTCAGCTCCCGGGTGTCCACACCCCAGAGCCCCGGCACGCCCCGGTCCATCCGTCAGTGTCTCCAGATAGCCGCACATGCCGGTGGTGAACACCAGCTCGCCCACGGCGTCCGCCGGACCCCCGAACCGGAAGCCCTCAAACACCTGGCCATCCTGTAATACCAGATATCCCTTCTTCATGTCGTCCTCCCTCTCCGGCGCATCGACCGGAAAATCCCTATTAGATGTTATTATGCGTTTTTTTTCTGAAGCAGTCAATCCCCCCGTGCAGTGCGGCACGGTAGACTTTTCCAGGGATGAAGGTATTACTTTTTGTGCATTTTCGCAAAGGTCGATCTATTTCCCGCCGCACTGCCTCTCTTGCAAAGCAGTAACCAATGGGCTATGATGCAGGAAAAGCGGCTCATCTGCACAGGCGGAAGAACTGCTCCGGCAAAGGAGTGCGCCTATGATCTGTTTGCATGCATTCCGGATGCCCGCCCGGGAGGACGAAGAGGCATTCTTCTCCGATCCCCGGAACCAGCGGATCTGCTATACCGCCAAAGAGCCCTTTCATGTATTCCGCTGCTGCCATCTGCCGCAGCACCCACCTCCCCATTCCCCAAGAGGGCCGGATCATCACCAGCGACGATGTCTTCGGCCACCTGCCGGACATCCGCTGCATCAACGGCGGCATCGACGCCGCCCCGGCCCCGCCTCTGGACGGCGCTGGACAATGTGCGGGTCTGCCGGGCGTTCTTTCGGAAGCGGGAGGCAGACTTCCGCTCCACCCGAAAACGCGCCGCAGCCGGGCCGCAAGGTATTTTGGACTGCCGGACAAAGAAATTTCTTCTGGCGCCGTTGTCATGCGGCGGCCCGCCATTTATAATAAAGGCAGCAAAATCAGGGAGGAGGCGCATCCTGTGGCAAAGCATCTGGACAAGTTTACCCAGCCCTTCCGGGACAGCCCCATCCCCTTCGCCCTGGCGGAGATACTGACCAACGGCAGCGGGGAGATGGTGGATCTGGTGTGCCGCTTTTTGAATCCTGCCGCGGCGGCGCTTCTGGGGCTCTCCCCGGAGGAGGTGCAGGGCCGCCGCCTGTCCCAGCTCGGGCCAGAGCGGGCGCTGGAGCAGCTGGCGCCCATGCAGGCCGTAGCTTTTTCCGGCTCCTCCGCCTCCTTCCCCTATGTGACCGCCGGGGGCCAAACCCTCACCGTTACCTGCTATCAGGTGATGTACGGCACGGTGGCCTGCCTGCTGGATCCCCGGTCGGGGGCTGGAGCCCAGAGCGGCGCGTTACCGGAGCTCCTGCTCGGCGCGGATCTGGAGCTGAACCGGGAGGGACTGCGGTGCCTTGCCTGCAGCCGGCAGCTGTGCCAGCTGACCCAGTGGTCCCGGCGGGCGCTGCTGGACCGGGGCGGCCGGGCCTTTTCCGCTCTGGTGGCTCCGGCGGACTGGCCGGCGCTGCTCCAGGAACTGCTGGACGCGGCGCGGGAGAAACGGGGCGTGGATCACGACTTCCGCCTGCTGCGGCGGGACGGTGGGGCAGTCTGGGTGAATCTCCGGGCGGAAATCCTGTCGACCCGCCAGGGGGCCACGGTCTTCCGCGGCGTCTTTCTGGATATCGACCGCCTCCGGCGGGAGGGGCAGGACCTGCAGGCGGCCCTTTCCCGGCGGGAGACGGCTCTGCGGGATGCGGAGACGCTGCTGGGCCTCTCGCCCGCAGCTCTGGCCCGCCGTCTGGCGGAAGACCCGGGCAGCGGCCTGCCGACGGGCGAGCGGGAGGAACTGCTGGCCGCAGCTGTTCGGTCCCGGGAGTGCGGCCTGCCCCTGCGCCGGGCCTGTCGGGTCTGCCTGGGCGGCGGGCGGGAACTCTGCCTCTCTCTCCACATGTCCTGGGTGGAACAGCCGGACGGCTCCTGGCTGGCATACATCGCCTGTGCCGATATCTCCCAAGAGGCCGCGGCCCAGGCCGAGCATCAGATCCGCTCCCGGATGTACGACCTGCTGTTAGAGCACACCTCCCTCCTGACACTGGACTATGACCCCGCCCGGGACCTGGCCCAGATCCAGCGGCACAGCACCAGCGGCCGCAGGACCTCCCGCACCGTCTCCGGCTATCTGAAGAGCCTGCTCACCGCGTCCTACCTCCACCCGGAGGACCGGCGGCGGCTGGCAGGCGCGGTCCGTCGGGCCATCACGCATCCCGGGACGGTCTCCTGCACCTATCGGGCGGATTATGAGGACACCGGCTGGCGACGCTATCAGGTGTCGTGGATGAGCCTGTTCGATGAAGCCGGAAATGTGTACCGTCTGCTGGGCAAAGCGGAAGATGTGACTGGCCGCCGGGCGGCTGCGGAACACTTCCGGCAGTTGGCCGCCCGGCACCGCCGGCAGGCCAGGGCCTGTCTGGCCTCCGCCCGGCTGGATCTGACCGCCGGACAGACATTGGACGCCAAGGCCGCGTCCCGGCACCTGCTGCGCACGCTGTTCGACCGTACCGCAGGCGCCTGCCTCCAGCAGATGGCCTCTGCCCTGCCGGAGGCAGAGGAGCGGGCGCGGTTCCAGGCTCTCTTCTCTCCGGATGCTCTGTCGGATGCCTTTGCAGAAGGCGTGTTCCAATTCTCCATGGACCACTGGATCTCTACCGGAAAGGGCGGCCCGTCCTGGGTCCGGACAGAAGCAGAGATGGCGGAAAACCCGGACACGCTGCATCTGGAAGTCTTTTTCCAGCTGTGGGACCGGAGCTTCCCCAGGCTGCAAAGCACTCTGCTGGATACCTTGACCAGGCAGGATTACGAGCTGGTCCTGACAGCGGACGCCCGCTCCGGTGCCTGCCGTGCCTATGGACCGTCCGCAGGCCGTCTGCCGGAGAACGCCACCTGCCGGTCTCTGGCCGCCTGGTATTTCCAGCAGCTGCCGCCCTCCCACCAGCGGACCGCTCTGCGGAAAGCCCTCTCCCTGGAGGCTGTCTTGTCCCAGCTGGAGGCAGTTCCCTCTGTGGAGCTGGTCCTCCCGGCCCCGGAAGGAGCGCCTTACCATCTGCGGTGTTCCCCGCTGGAGGGGATGCCCGGCGTGCTGCTGGTGACTTGCCGCCGCCTTCCGGCCGGCACGCCGTCCCCCGCCCCATAAACGCAGAAGACCCGCCGCAGGCTATCGCCCGCGGCGGGTCTTCCATGCACGACGCAGCTTGAGCACTGCCAGAAATACCTCCGTCGGGATCTGCACACTTCCCAGGGAGCACATCTTCTCTTTGCCATACCCCACAGGACCTCCGGTTCTACGGGGACCCCTCATCCAATCAGAGCGGGCAGGCTGAGCCTGCCCGCTCCAAGGGTTTCCTTCCGAAACCGCTTGACGCCGCTCCCGCGGCGCCGGGCCGCTGGCCCGGGAAGGAGGGCTTACTCGTCCAGCTTGAGCACTGCGAGAAATGCCTCTGTCGGGATCTGCACGCTTCCCAGGGAGCGCATCTTTTTCTTGCCCTCCTTCTGCTTTTCCAGCAGCTTCTTCTTGCGGCTGATGTCGCCGCCGTAGCACTTGGCCAGCACATCCTTCCGCATGGCCTTGACGGTCTCCCGGGCGATGACCCGGCCGCCAATGGCCGCCTGGACCGGCACCTCGAACAGCTGCCGGGGGATGTTCTCCTTCAGCTTCTCGCACAGCCGGCGGGCCCGGGGATACGCCTTGTCTTTGTGGGCGATGAAGCTCAGGGCATCCACCGTATCGCCGTTGAGTTTCATGTCCACCTTCACCAGCTCGCTGGACCGGTAGCCGGAGAGCTCATAATCCAGAGAGGCGTAGCCCTTGGTGTTGGCCTTCAGCGCATCGAAGAAGTCGTAGATGATCTCGTTCAACGGCATCTGGTAGTGGAGCTCCACCAGATTGGTGTCCAGGTACTGCATGTCCTTGAACTCCCCCCGCCGGTCCTGGCACATGGGCATGATGTTGCCCACGAACTCGTTGGGAGCGATGATGTTCACCTTGACATAGGGCTCCTCCGCGTGCTCGATCACCGCCGGGTCCGGGTAGTTGTGGGGATTGTCCACCGTGACCATGGTACCGTCGGTCTTGTACACGTGGTAGATGACGGAGGGCAGGGTGGTCACCAGATCCAGGTCGAACTCCCGCTCCAGCCGCTCCTGGATCACCTCCATGTGGAGCATGCCCAAAAAGCCGCACCGGAAGCCGAAGCCCAGGGCTACGGAGCTCTCCGGCTCAAAGCTCAACGAGGCGTCGTTCAGCTGGAGCTTTTCCAGCGCGTCCCGCAAGTCCGGATACTTGGAGCCGTCCTCCGTGTAGATACCGCAGTAGACCATGGGCTGCACGGGCCGGTAGCCGGGCAGGGCCTCGGCCGTGGGGCTGGCGGCATCTGTGACGGTGTCGCCCACACGGGTGTCCTTCACGTTCTTGATGGAGGCGGTGAAGTAGCCCACCTCGCCCGCCCGGAGGCTGTCGCAGGGCTCCATGCCCAGGGGCAGCAGATGGCCGCATTCGATGACCTGATAAGTGGCTCCCGAGGCCATCATCTTCACCTGCTGGCCCGTGCGGAGGGTGCCCTCCATGACCCGGAAGTAGACGATGACGCCGCGGTACGAGTCATACTGGCTGTCGAAGATCAGCGCCTTCAGAGGCGCATTCGGGTCCCCCTTGGGGGGCGGCACGTTCTTTACGATATCCTCCAGCACCGCCTCGATGTTGGTGCCCATCTTAGCGGAGATTTCCGGCGCGTCCATGGCCGGCAGGCCGATGATGTCCTCCACCTCCTGCTTGGCCTTGGTGGGGTCCGCCGCCGGCAGGTCGATCTTGTTGAACACAGGCAGAATCTCCAGGTCGTGCTCCATGGCCAGATATGTGTTGGCCAGGGTCTGGGCCTCCACGCCCTGGGTGGAGTCCACCACCAGCACAGCGCCCTCGCAGGCGGCCAGAGAGCGGGACACCTCGTAGTTGAAGTCCACGTGGCCCGGGGTGTCGATCAGATTCAGTTCATAGTCCTCCCCGTCCTGGGCATGGTAGGTCAGCCGGACGGCCCGGGCCTTGATGGTGATGCCCCGCTCCCGCTCCAGGTCCATGTTGTCCAGCAGCTGGCTCTCCATCTCCCGGGCGGAGACGGCGTTGCACTTCTCCAGCAGCCGGTCCGCCAGCGTGGACTTGCCGTGGTCGATATGGGCAATGATGCTGAAATTTCGGATGTTGCTCTGTTTTGTCATATTCGGATATTCCTCCATCGGCCGGTCCACGCAAGGCCCGCATCAAGGGCCCGGTGCGCATCGCCGTTCTTTCAATCGGAATGGGGGCCCCATAAAATCCGAGATTCTATGGGGTGGTGAGGCGCAAGGGAGCGGATGCGGCATTCGCCGCCGGGCGGCTCTGCTCCGCCTGGGAGTCTCCTGTCACAGGGGTCCTCCCCGGGCCGCCGCTTTATGGGGCCGCGGCATGTTCTGCGTTCCACTGAATCCAGAATCGCTCGTCCCAGAACTGGTCATAGTCATAGTGTACCACAAATTCCCGCCAGTTGGCGAGGGTCTCCTCCAGATTTTCCTCTGTCAGGCGGCCCTCCTCCCTTTGAAGCATGGCAAGAATCTCCCGGCAGACGCCGCCGGAGTGGTGGATATAGTCGCAGTAGTTGTCCAGATTCGTGACGATCTCCGGGTCCATGAGATAGCCGTAGAACTTCACATTGTCATACTGCAGCAGCGTCTGCCCTGCCTGGCGGATGGCCGCAAACACCGCCTCCGTCCTCCCCTCCCGGATGACCTTGTCCCAGAAGAGGATGCTGTACGGGGGCAGGAAGAAATCGAATTCCGTGTCCGGATGCTCTGTGACCCACCGTTCCGCCACCGCCAGATTGGCGGCCACATCGTCCCGATAGGCATCTGCGGGCAGCTCCTCCGCCGCAATCTCCGGCCGGTCATAGTTCTCCAGGGCGGAGATATGGTTCCACCACTCATTCCGGTCCCAGGTGAATCCCTCGTCGATGGTGTCGCCCTCTCCCCAGTGGTTGGAGAGCAGGGTGTAGGCGCTGTAATACAGCGTATCCTTGTTCAGCAGATATTGGATGTCATCCAGCGGATTGGCGTTGTAGAGATAGTCCGGCATGGCCGCAGTCACACCGCTCTCATCCCGGATCAGGGTGTTCACATCCAGGCCGAAGATCACCCGCTCCGGCTCCTGGGTCCGAAAGAGGACGTTCATCACCTGGTCGAACTCGCTGTAATACCCGTCCGGGATGGTGAGCCGCACCGCGGAGGTGCCGAAGGTCTCCTGAATCCAGCTGGAGCGGTAGTTGGCCGCCATGGAGGTGCCCACCAGCACGGTGTCCGCCTCCACATTCTTCGCCAGGCCCGCCATCTGGTACCGCTCATTGAACAGCACCGGCTGCCACTTGTCCGGCACCCGATAATACAGGCAGGGATCCACCACGTACACAACGGCTCCGCAGACCGCCAGCAGCGCCAGAATACACGCCAGAAGGCCGCAGACCCAGCGTCGATATGCTTGCTTCATACGGCCCTCCTCAGAAGTTGGAATAGATGAAGGTGGTGACGCCGGTAAAGGACAGCACACACCAAAGCGTCAGCACTGTGAGGGCCGCGCCCCGCCAGAGCGTAGGCCGGAAGTCCTCCATCCGACGGATGGTGTTCCGGGGCCAGAGGACGGCGACCATCCCCGCCCCATACAGCAGCACCACCCGCAGGATGTTTTTCCAGGGCGTGAAGGCGGGAATCAGCATCTGCACCGCGCTGGTCTCCTCGGCGAAAAGGCCCTCCAGCAGCCAGGCCGCCGGTTTTGCAAAGCCGCCGGTGACGGCCCGGCCCAGCAGCTCCAGGGCCCCGGCACAGTCCGGTGCCCGGAAGAACACCCAGGCGATGTTGACAAAGAGAAAGGTCAGCCCCCACCGGAGGACAAAGGGCAGCCGGTCCCGGCCCCTGCCCCAAACCCGTTCCACCACCT